>Ga0194135_10000936_pt1 | contig 17061 bp, 15 predicted proteins | sample LitLau_LLRF_2013_FD_134024 | JGI IMG/M metagenome (GOLD analysis project Ga0194135, IMG submission 134024) | Freshwater sediment microbial communities in response to fracking from North America - Little Laurel Run_MetaG_LLRF_2013 (version 2) | ecosystem: Environmental > Aquatic > Freshwater >...
CCACCACCGCCGCCGGTGGCCCTCGGCAATGGCCCTCCCCCCGGGCCGCCGCCGAACTTCCCGCAACGTCCGCCACGCCCCTGGTTTGGCGGACCGCTGGTGCCCCTGACCTTCCAGCTGATCTCCTTGGTCATTGCCGCCTGGTACGGCGCCAAGCTGCTCTCGCGGCCGATCCAGCGCCTGAGCGACGCCGCCGAACGCCTGAGCGAAAACCTCGACAGCCCGCCCCTGGACGAGGACGGCCCTCGGGAAGCACGGCAGGCCGCCAGCGCCTTCAACCAGATGCAGAAACGCATACGGGAACAGGTCCAGCAGCGGGGGCGCATGCTCGGCGCCGTGTCCCACGATCTGCGTACCCCGCTGTCACGCTTGAAACTGCGCCTGGAGCAGATCGAGGACAGCAAGCTGCAGGGGCAGATGCGCCAGGACCTGGACGACATGATCAAGATGCTCGACGCCACCCTCAGCTATCTGCATGAACAGCGCACCAGCGAGGCCGAGCAATGGATGGACGTGCAGGCGCTGGTGGAATCGCTGTGCGAGAACGCCCAGGACCAGGGCGCCCAGGTCCAGGCCCAGGGCCATTGCGCGCCACTGCTGGTCCAGCCCATGGCCCTGCAATCGTGCATCAACAACCTGCTGGACAACGCCCTGCGCTACGCCGGCCACGCCACCCTGGCCCTGGAGGACCAGCGGGATCAGTTGCTGATCCGGGTCATCGACCAGGGTCCCGGTATCGCCGCCGACAAGCGCGAGGCGGTGTTCGAACCCTTCTTCCGCCTCGAAGGCTCACGCAACCGCAACTCCGGCGGCGTCGGCCTGGGCATGACCATCGCCCGTGAAGCGGCGGAGCGCATGGGCGGCCAACTGCTGCTGGAGGAAACCCCTGGCGGCGGCCTGACCGCAGTGCTGCGCCTGCCACGCCCCTGAGCCCCTTGTGTAGCCACGGGTACAAAGCGCCGATACCCAGGACAACTCCAACCTTGAGGCTGCATGAGCCGGTTCCCCGCCGGATCCATTCATCCCCAAGGAGCGAATCCCATGATTGGTAGTGTCAGCAGCAACTATTCGAGCTATTACAGCTCCAGCAGCAGTACCTCCAGCACCAGCCGCGGCCAACAGTTGCAGAAGGAACTGTTCGCCAAGCTCGATAGCAATGGCGACGGCGCGGTGAACCAGGACGAGTTGAACAACGCTCTGTCGCAAAAAGGCGACAAGGGTGTCCTGGTCAGCCTGAGCAAGAACTTCAGCGAGCTGGACAGCGATGGCAGCGGCAGCCTGAGCAGCGATGAAATGGCCGCCATGGCACCACCGGCGCATCACGGCCAGGCGCCCGGCACCGAACTGGCGGACGCCCTGCTCAGCGCTCTGGACAGCGACGGCGACGGCGTCATCAACAGCGACGAACTGAGCAGCGGCTTGAGCAGTACCGGTAGCAGTGCAGACAGCAAGCAACTCTTCTCGGCCTTGGACAAGAACCAGGATGGCAACATCAGTGCAGACGAACTGGCCGCCAGCCTGACGCCGCCTCCGCCCCCGCAACAGCTCTCCGGCGAGCAACTGTTCGGCCAGCTCGACAGCGACGGCAACGCCAGCATCAGTGCCGACGAGCTGAGCAGCGCCCTGCAATCCGGCGACCAGAACTCAGCCAGCAACGACACCAGTTCGGCATTGCTGAAAATACTCGACAGCGACAGCAGCGGCGGCATCAGCAGCGATGAACTCAAGGCCGCGCTGCAAGCCGGACGCAACCAGGACAGCGAGACTCAGAACCCGCAGGCCAACCTGGCCGAAGCCCTGGGCAAGATGATCGCCAACCTCAACAAGCAGTATCAGCTGAACCCTGCCAGCAGCGTCGGCAACAGCGTCAACATCGCCGCCTGATGGACGCTTGCCGCTCCTTGGTAGAGCGGCAAGCCGCGCCTCAGCGCGGCTCCTGGGTCCGGGCCTGACTGGCGCTCCAGTCCAGCAGCAGGCTGTAGGCCACCGCCAGCAGGGTCGGCCCGATAAACAGACCGATAAAGCCAAAGGCGATCAGACCGCCGAACACCCCGAGCAGCACAATCACCAGGGGCAAGTTGCCGCCGCGACTGATCAGGTAGGGTTTGAGCACGTTGTCGACGCCGCTGATGATGAAGGTGCCCCAGATCCCCAGAAACACCGCCATGCCGTATTCGCCCTTCCAGGCCAGCCAGGCCGTGGCCGGAATCCACACCAGGGGCGGCCCCATGGGAATCAGGCTGAGCAGGAAGGTGACGATCCCCAGCACCAGCGCTCCTGGCACACCGGCAATCAGAAAGCCGATCAGCGCCAGCAGGCCCTGGGCCGCAGCGGTGCCGATCACCCCGTTGACCACCCGCTGCACGGTGCCGGCGACCAGATCGATGTAGTAGCCGGCCCGATCGCCGATCAGCCGCTCCAGCAATTTGTGCACGAACAACGCCAGGCGCGGACCGTCACGGTAGAAGAAAAACACGAAGACAATGCTCAGGGTCAGTTCGAGAATACCGCCGCCGATCTGTGCGCTGCGGGCCAGCAGCCAGTTGCCCACCTGCCCCAGATAGGGCTTGACGGCCAGCATCAGCGCCGCGCCCTGTTGATCGATGCTGTTCCACAGTCCGACCAGGCGCTCCCCCACCAATGGCAGGCTGCCCAGCCAGGCCGGCGCCTCCGGCAGGCCGTCGACTTGCACGTCCTTGATAAAGGCCGTGGCATCGCGCACGTGGTCCGCCAGGTTGAGCCCGAGCCAGACCAGCGGCGCCGCCACCAGGAGCATCCAGCCCAGGGTCAGCAGGGCCGCTGCCAGGGACTCGCGGCCATTGAGCCAGCGGGTCAGCAAACGCATCAGCGGCCAGCTGGCAAAGGCCAGCACCGCGCCCCAGAACAGCGCCGACCAGAAAGGCGCCATCACCCAGAAGCTGGCACCAAACAACACCAGGAGCAGAATCTGCACCAGCAGGCGATCGTTATTGGGCATGAAATGTCTCGCACAAGGGTAAACGGAGAAGAGTAGGCGAACCCGCGAATGCAGGCCGCCTGAAACAGCTTAACGCAGCAGTTCGAAGTGCAGCCCGGCCACTTGGGTGTCGCCGGTTTCCATGCGCGTCGCCAGCACGCCCTGGCCAATCAGGGCCTGGCGCCAGGCTTCGGCCTGCTGACCGGACAGGCTGACCCGCAGCGTGGTGTCCAGGTTCAGCCCGCGGGAGAGCAGGTTGAGCCAGACGGGCTGGGGATCGGTCAGCTTGGGCAGATCCAGCTTGCCCGTGTCCTTCAATTGCCGCAGCAGGGTGGCCGAAGTGGGCAACAAGTCACCCAGGGCCGCGCTGGCATCGAACTGCTCCACGTGCAGGTAGGCCCGGCGGTTACCCCGGGTAATGCTGTACAGGGCTACCAGGGAGTTGTCCTGAGGCGCCGCCAGGCGCAACAGCAGATAGGCCTGCTGCTCGTCGGCGCCAAACAGCTTGGCGTTGCCGAACACTTCATTGGCCCACAGGCTGCTCTCGCCACAATCCCGGGCCTGGCACCAGAACAGCAGCTCTGCGCCCTGCTTCTGCAAGGCTTCGCGAGCCAGGGTAAAGGCCTCGTTGGAAGTGCGTTCGGCGGGCAATTGGTAGGTGATGGCCGTGAGCTTGCCCCGGGCATTGACCTGACCGTCAAAGCGCAGTTGGCCGCTGATTCTGCGGATCGAACCCAGCGGGTAGACACGCTCCTGCTCCACTTGCGGGCGGTAGTCGACGATTTGTGCATCGGTCAGACGGGGCACCAGGGGCAGGTCATGGCTGCCGGGCAGATCGGCGGCAAGGGCCAGGGTGCTTAGCAAGGACAAGCCCAGAACACTGATTGAACGCATGGAAACTCTCATCGGATAAGCATGGCCTGGGCACCCTTGACGACGCTGGCGTCGTCACTGCGTTGCGGAACCTGCAAGCCGCGCTGGACCGCAGGCCGGGCCTCCAGGGCCGCCATCCAGCGTTGCAGGGCCGGCAAGCCCTGTACCGAAACACCGGACCACTCATGACCGCGCACCCAGGGGAAGGTGGCGATGTCGGCAATGCTGTAGTCCCCGCCCAGGTACTCGACCTGTTGCAGGCGGCTGTCGAGGACTTCATACAGGCGTCGAGTTTCATGCTGATAGCGATCGATGGCGCCCTGGAGCTTTTCCGGAAAATAGCGGAAGAACACGTTGGCCTGGCCCTGCATGGGCCCGATGCCGCCCATCTGGAACATCAGCCACTGCATGACGATCGAGCGGCCCTTGGCATCGGTGGGCAGCAGTTGGCCACTGCGCTCGGCCAGATACACCAGGATCGCGCCGGATTCGAATACGGGAAAATCGCCATTGTCTCGGTCGACGATGGCCGGAATACGCCCATTGGGATTGATCTTCAGAAACGCCGGCGCCTTTTGCTCGCGCTTGTCGAAACTCAAGGCATGCACCGTGTAGGGCAATCCGAGTTCTTCAAGCAGGATGGAAACCTTGTGGCCATTGGGGGTCGCAGCGGTGTACAGATCTATCATGGTTGTCTCCCATTTCAACCCGCCCAGCCTCGACAGTTGATCCCGTCAAGTCAAGGAACGGCGAAAAACCGATTGAAACAGTCTGCGACAAAGCTTGCACCGGCCTCGTCGTTGAGGTGCAGATGGTGGCCGCCCGGCAGCTGTTCCCGACTAAAGGGTAGACGCTGCAGCAGCGACTCGTGCCGGGCCAGCATGCCGTCGGCAGCCACCACCAGCTGCGTCGGGCAACTGACCCGCTCGACGAAGGACATGGCCTGCTCCTCGGTCAGACGCAGCGGCGACGGCAGGGTCAGGCGACTGTCGCTGCGCCAGGTATAGCCACCGGGCACCGGCATCAGCCCACGCACAGCCAGCAGCTCGGCGGCTTCGCGACTGACCGCCACCAGCCCCTTCATGCGCGCTTCGATGGCCCGTTCCAGCGTGCTGTAGACCGGCTTGCGCTTGTCCTGCAAGTCCAGCTGCGCCTGCAAGGCCATGCCCAGCCGTTCGGCGGCACCTGCGGCGCTGGCGGTCGGCGGAATCACGCCGTCGATCAGGGCCAGATGGCTGACACGCTCCGGCAGCGCCGCCGTCAGCACCAGGGACACGATTGCCCCCAACGAGTGGCCCATCAGGGCAAAGCGCTTCCAGCCCAGCTGTTCCGCCACCTGCAGCACGTCGTAGACGTAATCCCACAGGGCATAACCCGCGCCCGGCGGACGGTGCCCGGAATGCCCGTGGCCGGCCATGTCCAGGGCCACGATGCGCAGGCCTTTGAGCTTGGGCGCCAGCCGGGCGAAGCTGTTGGCGTTGTCCAGCCAGCCATGCAGGGCGATGACCGGCACGCCGTCCTCGGGCCCGAACAGATGGGCCGCCAGCTCGATGTGGGGCAGGTTCAGGCGCACTTCCTCGACGACCTGGCTCATGCACAGCTCCGGCGCTGTTCCCAGCGGGTGAAGAGTTCCTTGAGCAGGGTGGCGGTGGCTTCAGGCCGCTCAAGGGGAAACATGTGGCCGCCGGGCATGGTCAGGGACTCGCCCAGAGGCATGCGCCCCACGGCACTGGTGTGATGCCGCATCACCACCCGGCTCTGCTGGCCGCGCACCACGGCCAGGGGCACCTGGAGCTGGCGAGCACTGCCGGGGCTGGTGTGCGGTACGCCGCGATAGATGCTGATCTCGGTCGCCGGGTCGAAGCGCAGGCGCAACCTGTCGCCCACCGGTTGCAGGCCGTGCTGCAGGTAGGCATCCAGGCAATCCGGGTCGAAGGCGCGGAACAGGCTCTTGCGCGCGAAGTAACTGCGCGCCGATTCGAGATCGGCAAACTCCTCGCGGCGGCCCAGGGTCCGCCCGGCCGGAGTCAGGCGATCGATAAAGCCAAAACGCTTGGCCGCACGGATCACCCATTGGTCGGCCCGGGTCAGCACCGGCGAATCGAGCATGACCACGCCCCGATACAACTGCGGACAACGCAGGGCGGCGTGCAGGTGCAGCACGCCCCCCAGGGAATGCCCGACGCCCCACACCGGCTGCGCCTGCTGTTGCAGGTGGTGAATCAATTCGTCCACCAGGCTGCGCCAGTTATCGTCCACCGGAAAGCGCGGGTCATGGGCGTGCTGCTGCAAATGAGCCACCTCGAACTCCGGCGCCAGGGCGGCAAACAGCTTGCCGTAGGTGCCGGAGGGAAACCCATTGGCGTGAGCGAAAAACACCTGTTGCGACATACCGACCTATCCATCCACCAAACCAACACCGATTGTCCGCAGGCCCTTGCACCAGGGCAATGACCGTAACGGACAGGAATACTGACACCCAGGCCCAGCCTATGGCGCGCTAACTCATTGTGCCGGCGGCGTTTGCCCCAGAGGCACCACGGCCATGGTCAGGCGCGAAATACAGCTGGCCTTGCCTTCGTCGCCGCTCAAGCGGATATCCCAGACATGGGTGGTGCGCCCGATATGAATGGCCCTGGCCACCGCCGTTACCCGGCCGCTGCGCAAGCCGCGCAGGTGGTTGGCGTTGATCTCCAGCCCCACGCAATAGAACTTGCTGGCATCGATACACAGGTAGCTGGCCATGGAGCCGACGGTTTCCGCCAGCACCACCGAGGCCCCGCCATGCAGCAACCCGTAGGGCTGGTGAGTGCGATGGTCGATGACCATGCTTGCGGTCAGCGACTGCTCATCAAATGACTCGAAGCGAATATCCAGCACTTCGCCGATGGTGTTCTTCTGGGCCGCGTTCAGTTGCTCGATGTTCGGAGTGGTACGCCATAGGCTCATCGCTGCTTCCCTTCTGGGTGGTTTTTTGTCGATCAATCCTGCCACAGCACGGCTTCGCTGCGCTCGCTCCAGCTCTGAAAACTGGCGCCATAGGTGGCCTCGATCACATTGCGCTTGATCTTCAGGGTCGGGGTCAGAAAGCCGTTCTCCACCGCCCAGTTGTCCTTGACGACCACTAGCCGGTGCAGGCGCTCGTGCTTGTCCAGGTTGCCATTGACCTGGGCCAGCAGGCTTTCCAGGCTGCTGTGCAAACCTTCCCGGGCACTGCCCGCGGCGGCCTGCCAGCCCGCCGCCGACAGCACGCACAACCCCAGAGGAGCGCTCAGGCCATCTCCCACCACACACACCTGCTCGATATGGGCATGCACCGCCAGGCGATTTTCGATGGGTGCCGGGGCCACGTACTTGCCCTTGCTGGTCTTGAAGATTTCCTTGAGCCGGCCGGTCAGGCGCAGATTGCCGGCCCCGTCCTGTTCGCCCTTGTCGCCGGTGCGCAGAAAACCGTCCTCGGTGATGGTCTCGGCGGTTTTCTGCGGGTCCTTGTAGTAGCCCTGCATGGTGGCCCCGCTGCGCACCTGGACCTCCCCCGTCTCATCGATACGCACTTCTACCCCGGGACAGGGCCGGCCGATCCAGCCCGGCACCTGCTCCCCGGAGCGCCCGATATGGGAATAGCCGCAACTCTCGGTCATGCCGTAGACCTCCAGTACGTCCAGGCCCAGCCGGCGATACCAGTGCAACAGCGCCTGGGGCACCGGCGCCGCCCCCGACAAGGCCACGCGCAACGCGTCCAGCCCAAGCCCGGCAAGCACCTTGTGACCGACGCGCTTGCCGATCAGCGGCAGGCTCAAGAGAAAGTCCAGGCGCCTGGCCGGCACCTTGCTGTAGACCCCAATCTGGAACTTGGTCCAGATCCGCGGCACGCCGAACAACGCCGTGGGCCGGGCCCGCCGCAGGTCAGCCAGGAAGGTATCCAGGCTCTCGGCGAAGAACACGGTCTGCCCGGTATAGATCGCCGCCATCTCGACAAACATGCGCTCGGCCACATGACACAGCGGCAGATAGGACAGCAGCCGATCCCCCGGGCCCAGGCCGAAGAGTTGTGTCCCGTGAGTGGCGGCAAAACCCAGATTGCCGAAGCTGTGCATCACCCCCTTGGGCAGGCCCGTGGTGCCGGAGGTGTAGATGATGGTGGCCAACTGATCGGCCGGCGGACTCGGGCTATCAGCCAACGGCTGACAGCCTTGCAGATCGTCCCAGGTGCAGTCGAAAGTGCCTTCGGGGGCCAGCGGCAGGCGCACGGTGGGCAAGCCGGGCCTGATCCCCGGAGCCATGCCCGGCCAGTCATCGAGCTTGCCGATGAACACCAGGGCCGACTCGGAATGCTCCAGTACCTGGGCCACCGAATCGGCTGTGAGGTTGGGATACAGCGGCACCGACACATGCCCGGCCATCCAGATCGCCAGGTCGCTGATGATCCAGTGCGCGGAATTCTTGCCGATGATTGCGATATGACTGCCGGGAGGCAACTGGCGCTCGCGCAGCCATTGGGCGGCGCGACGGGCCTGCTGGCCGACATCGGACCAGCTCAGCTCCTGCACCTGCCCTCCGGCGCTGGGCTGAACCAGGAAAGGTTGCTGGGGATGACGAGCTTCACGCTCGTAGAACACTTGCAGCGGCAAACGAAAAGCAGCAGCCATGACTCGCTCCTTTGTTTTTATTCTGTTCGCGACACCAACCAAGCACTTGCTCGGTCAACTATTCCACGCACAAAGGAGGGCTGCAAGTTAAGAAATGTAGCGCCGCACAACCGGATGTCGGTCACCCCGATGAACCTGCGGCGGCCAGGAACCGCCTGGCCGCCGAGGCGCTCTAGGGGTGCTTGAGGCTGTTTAGGGTCATCAGCCCCGCCAGCGGCCAGTCGCCTTCCAGCTCCGCCAGGCTGGCGGTATTCATGGGCTGGGGATCACGCAGATGACCGTGCTGCAGCAGGCCGATCAGGTTGCCGACCAAAGGTTGGTGGCTGACCAGCAGCAGGTTGTCCGCACTGTTCAGGTGCTCCAGCACCTGCAACGGGTTGGCCTCCGGCGTCAACCAGGGCACGGTGCGGATCTCGCCTTCAAAACCCAGGGCCTGACGCACCAGTTGCGCCGTTTGCTGGGCCCGCACATAAGGGCTGGCAATGATCGCGCTGATGGGCTGGCCAATCAGCTGCGCGGCGCTGCCCAGCACTTCCTGGCGACCGTGGGCCGTAAGGTTGCGCTGGTCATCGCTGGCCGCATGGGACTCGGCCTGGCCATGACGCAACACCCACAGCTTCACAGCTTGGGCTCCTCGTCACGCACCGGGTGCGGCGCCGGCGGCACGCTGTGGGGCGCTTCGCCTTCTGGCGCCCGAGGCGTTGGCCAATCGGCGAACGGCCAGGGTTTCTGCTCGGAGTGGAAGCTGCCGAACCGACCGATCTGCGCCAGGAACTGGCTCAGGCTGTCGCCAAAGTTCATCAGTCCGGCATTCGGTGCACCGTAGATCAAGCGGTAGATCAACTGCACCAGGACCAGGGCGCCCAGGAGAAACTGCGCCACCTGCCACACCATCACGAACACCAGCATCCACAGCACGCGCAGGAGGATGGATTCGTATTTGGCTTCGGAATTCGTATCGTTCATGTCTGGCTCCTGTGCTACTCAGTTGAATCCGCTGGTGGAGATAAAGTCGACGTCGGTTTTCGGCTCGCCACGCATCAAGAGCTCGATCACCTGATTCAGCGTCCGCCCTTCGAACAGAATCGCATGCAGGCCGGCTACCAGCGGCATATAGACCCCCAGTTCCTGGGCCTTGGCCTTGAGCACCTTGAGGGTGTTGACGCCCTCCGCCACCTCGCCCAGACGGGTCACCGCGTCCTCCAGACTCAGGCCCTGCCCCAGGGCAAAGCCCACCTGGTAGTTGCGGCTCTTGGGCGAGGAACAGGTGACGATCAGGTCGCCGACCCCGGCCAGGCCGAGGAAGGTCATGGGATTGGCGCCCTGGCTGACGGCAAAACGGGTCATCTCCGCCAAGGCACGGGTAATCAGCATGCTCTTGGTGTTTTCCCCCATGCCCAGGGCCACCGCCATGCCGGCGATGATCGCGTAGACGTTCTTCAGCGCCCCGCCCAGCTCGACGCCAAAGCGGTCGGCACTGGCATAGACGCGGAACGTGCGCCCGTGCAACGCCGCCTGGACCCGCTGGCACAGCTCTTCGTCTTCACTGGCGACCACGGTGGCGGTCAGCGCATGCTCGGCCACTTCCCGGGCCAGGTTGGGGCCCGAAAGCACGCCAATGCGCGCTGCCGGGGCAATGTCCTCGAGGATCTCGCTCATCAGCTTGAAGGTCTGGGCCTCGATGCCCTTGGTCAGGCTGACCAGCAGCTTGCCGCTCAGCAGCTGCGCGTGGGGCGCCAGCACCGAGCGCAGGGCGCTGGAAGGCAGGGCGACGAAGCACAGGTCACAGTCATTCAGGGTGGCCAGCAGGTCGGTGACCGGCTCCACCGCCGGATGAATCTTGATGCCCTTGAGATAGCGCGGATTCTCGCGATTGACCCGAATGGCCTCGGCCTGCTCGGGATCGCGCATCCATTGCCGCACCGGGTGACCGTTTTCGGCCAGCAGATTGGCCACGGCGGTACCAAAACTTCCGCCTCCCAGGACCGCAATAGGGCGCTGTTGTGTCATATGCAATCCGTTTATCCATAGCAGTGGCGATGGCGGCATTATACGGGGCGCTTTTGTCACCACCAGCCCCACCGGCCATTCAGGCAACCTGTCGGGAACACGCGCAGTCATTCGGGGAATGTCGGGCTTATCGACTGGAAAACTCGACTATCTCGGTTAACATGCGCGCCATCTTTCAAGATTCAAGGCTGTGCCGTGTCCGTGGGTCCCTCACCTCTGCGTCTGTCATTGCTGCTGGGCATGCTGTTCGGCCACCCGGCGCTGGCCGACGATCTGTTTCTTGACGGCAGCGCACTGCCCGAGGTGTTGACCGCCACGCGCCTGAAACAATCCCCCGCCGCCGTGCCGGGCAGCATGACCGTGCTCGACAACGAACTGATCAGGGCCAGCGGCGCCCGGGACATCAGCGAGCTGCTGCGCCTGGTGCCGGGGATGATGGTCGGCGCCATCAGCGGCAACCAGGCCACGGTCAACTACCACGGCACCAACGCCAGCGAAGCCCGGCGCATGCAGGTGCTGATCGACGGACGCTCGGTGTATCGCGCGGGCCTGGCCACGGTGGACTGGAGCGACATTCCGGTGGCCATGGAGGACATCGAACGCATCGAGGTGTTTCGCGGCCCCAACACCGTCAGCTACGGCGCCAACGCGCTGATGGCGGTGGTCAACATCATTACCCGCGCACCGGCCAACAGCCACGGCACCCGGTTCAAGGTGACCCGGGGCCAACGCGGCATCAGCGACTGGTACGCCAGCCAGGGCACCGGCTGGGAAACCGGCGACCTGCGCCTTTCGCTGTCGGGGCAGGAAGATGACGGCTTCGACAAGAATCGCCTGGGCGCCGACTACCGCGACAGCAAGCGCTTGAACCGCGTCAGCCTGTCGGTCAGCCAGTTGCTCAACGAACAACAGAGCATCGATTGGCAGTTGAATGCCAAGGAAGGCACCAACCAGCGGCCCTATACCTATAAGCCGGTGTTCTACGGCGTGACCCAACAAGGCAAAGACTCCGATGTAATCGCCAAGGACTACGCCGGGTCACTGCGCTGGAACCTGGAGCTCAATGCGCAGCACAGCCTTTATATCCAGGGCTCGGCCCAACACTGGGATCGCCAGCAGACCTGGCGTGCCTGCGACGCGGCGATTTCCTTCAGCCCCGAACTGACCCGCCTGTGGCAAATCAACCCGAATTACGCCGAGCGCCTGGCGCGCGGCATCAAAGGTTTCAGCGATGCCGGTGCCCCTCCCCCGGGATCTCCCGCCGAGCAGGCCATAGCCCAGCAGGTCCTCACCCAGTGGAGCGCCGGCGGCAAGCAAACCGTCTGCGGCAACATCGACCAGAGCACCCGCGAAACCCGCTACGACCTTGAATTGCAGGACACCCTGAGCCTCAGCGATAACCTGCGGCTGGTCAGCGGCATGAACTATCGTTACGACCGGGCCGACTCCGAAACCTATTTCAACGGCACCCTCGACGACACCACCTGGCGCCTGTTCGGCCAGCTGGAATGGCGAGCCAGCGAACACTGGCTGATCCAGGGCGGGGCTATGTACGAAGACACCCAGCTGACCGGCAACTCGCTGACGCCACGGATCGCCGTCAACTACCTGATCAACCCGCGCCACGGGCTGCGGGCGGTGTATTCGGAAGCCATCCGCTCCCCGGACATGTTCGAGAACAACGTCAACTGGAGCTACCGGGTCACCGGCCTGAGCAGCCCGGTCTACGGCCAGAGCAGCGCCCAGTACTTCGTCAGGACCCGCGGTCCGGGCAACCTCGATCAGGAACACATGCGCTCCCGCGAGCTGGGCTACAACGGCTACTTCGTCGACCAGGCCCTGAACCTCGACATCAAGCTGTTCTACGACGAGATCAGCGGCATGATCAGCGAGCCGCTGCGCAACAACCAATACATCGCCAGCAACAGCAATTCATCACGCTTCTCCGGCAGCGAAAGCCAGCTGGACTGGCAATTGAGCCGCGCCGACCGCCTGCGCCTGACCTACGCCTATGTCCACGCCCAAGCCAGCAACCGCCTGGACCAGCGCCTGACCGCCAGCAACAGCGGCTCCGCCGGCTGGCTGCGCCAATGGGGCCAGGGCTGGTCCAGCGCGCTCTTCTACTATGGCGACAGCGCCCTCAACGGCTACCGCTTCGAACGGATCGACACCCGCCTCGCCAAGCGCCTGGCCCTGGGCAAGGCCAACCTGGAACTGGCGGGCACGCTGCAGCAACGACTCGACCACCAGCCCAGCACCTTCGCCGACAACCGCTACGACTCGCGGCACGTGGTCTATTTCAGCGCCGAGCTGGAGTTCTAGCGTGGCCCGGCAGCGGCCCTCGGGGGCCTTGGGCATGCGTCGCCGACTCGGCTGGGGCCTGTTCCTGCTGAGCCTGCTGCTGTGCGCGCCGCTGCGCGCCGCCGACGTCTTGCTGACTGCCAGCGAGGACAACCCGGCGGTACGCACCTTCACCGCCGAACTGGCCGCCCAGCGCCCCCAGGACCAGGTGCGCTTCGTTGCGCTGGAGCAACTGCCGGCGCCGGGCCAACTGCCCAGCGCCACGCGCCTGATTCTGCTGGACCCGCAAAGCCTCGACTGGCGCCTGCAAGATCCCCGGGGCCCGGCCACCCTGGTCCTGCGCATCAGCCGCCTGCAAGCCCAGCAGCGCCTGCAGGGCACCCATCCCCCCGGGCTCAGCCTGCTCTGGAGCGATCCGCCGCCAAGTCGTCAGTTGCACCTGATCCGCAAGGTCTTGCCCCAGGCGCGCCGAGTTGGCGTGCTCTACAGCGAGGACAGCCAGTTCCTGCTCAACGAGCTGCGTGGCGCCGCGCAATCCCTGGGCCTGGAGATCGTCGCCGAACCCTGGGACAGCACCCATGACAGCCGCCCATTGCAAAACCTGTTGCGCAACAGCGATGTGCTGCTGGGCCTGGATGACCCCAAGCTGTACAACCCGAAAACCGTGAAGAACCTGCTGCTCAGCAGCTACGCCCAGCAACGCGCGCTGATCGGCCCCAATGCCGGCTTCGTCAGGGCCGGGAGCCTGGCCAGCACCTACAGCGACCAGCAGGACTGGCTCAAGACCCTGGACAGCCTGCTGGAACAGGCGCCGAACCGCTGGCCCCGGGCGCTGTACCCGGCGGACTTCAAAGTACTGAGCAATCCACAGGTGGCACGCTCACTGGGCATCGAGGAAATCGACCCGCAAGCCGTCGCGCGCCAACTGAGTGAAGGAGAGCAACGCCCATGAAATTGCGTCGCCGATGGGACATCCACACCCGCACGCAGCTCATCAGCCTCGGCCCGGCCTTGCTCCTGACCCTGTTGCTGATCAGCTTCTTCACCTTCGTGCGCATTCAGGACCTGCGCCAGGAGCTGAACCACACCGGCCAGCTGATTGCCAACCAACTGGCGCCGGCCACCGAGTACGGCGTGATCTCCGGTAACAACGAGGGCCTGGAAAGCCTGTTGCAAGCCACCCTGGCCACGCCCCACGTGCAGTTCCTGGAGGTGCAGGACAGCGCCAACAACATCCTGGTGTATGTCGAGCAAGCGTCGGCCAGCCATAAACAGGCGCAACAGATCAAGGTGTTCCAGGCGCCGGTGCGCTTGCAGCGGATCCAGGTGCACAACGACTTCCTGGAAAATGACCCGACCAACCTGGGCCCCCAGGGCGACGGGTATCTGGGCCGGGTCATTGTCGGCATGTCCAACGACGCCTTCAGCCAGCGCCAGCAGGAAATTCTCCTCAAGGCCGCGATCCTCGCCCTGTTCGCCCTGCTCTTCACCTTCCTCCTGGCCCGGCGCCTGGCTGCCGGCCTGGCGCAACCCATCAGCGCCATGGGTCACGCGGTCAAGGCGATCCAGGAAGGCGACTTCAAGGCGCCGCTGCCGATTGTCGACGACGGCGAGCTGGGCAATCTGGCACGCCACATCAACAACCTCGCCGCCGGCCTGGAACTGGCCAGCCGCGAGCAGCAACAGGCCATGTCACAACTGATCCAGACCCGGGAAGAAGCGGAACGGGCGAACAAGGCGAAATCGGATTTCCTGGCGATGATGAGCCACGAACTGCGCACCCCGATGAACGGCGTGCTGGGCATGCTGCAGCTGCTGGAAACCACCGAGATGACCCAGGAGCAGAGCGAGTACGCGGCCCTGGCTTCGGAATCCACCGAACACCTGCTGAAGGTGATCAACGACATCCTCGATTTCTCCCGCATCGAACGCTCGGCCCTGGAGCTGGAACACATTCCGTTCAACCTCGCCGAACTGATCAGCAGCTCGGCCCAGGCCTTCCAGCACAGCGCCCTGCAGCGCGGCCTGGACCTGCAACTGCGCCTGCCGCCGGGCATGGAGTCGCTGCAGGTCAAGGGCGACCCGACGCGGATCCGGCAGATTCTGGTGAACCTGATCGGCAACGCCCTGAAGTTCACCGAACAAGGCAGCGTCGTCATCGAAGCGCAGTGGCAGGCCCTGGATCACGAGCTGCTGTGGTTCACCTGTGCGGTACGCGACAGCGGAATCGGTATCAGCCCCGCCAGCCTGGAGCTGATGTTCGATGCCTTCCAGCAGGCCGACAGCAGCATCTCCAGGCGGTACGGCGGCACCGGCCTGGGCCTGCCCATTGCCCGCACCCTGGCCGAGCGCATGGGCGGCACCCTGCGGGCCCAGAGCGAGGAAGGCCGCGGCTCGGTGTTCACCCTGGAGATCCCCCTGGCGCTGTTCCAGCAAAGCCTGCCGGTGCTGGCGCCGCGAGTCAGCACCGCCGCTCACCCGGGCGAAGGGCGCAATGTGCTGCTGGTGGAAGACAACCCGGTGAACCAGACCGTGATCCAGGCCATGCTGCGCAGCCTGGGCTTCACCGTGAGCGTCGTCACCGACGGCGCCCAGGCGGTGCGCAGCGCCGAGAGCCTGATTTTCGAAGCGATTCTGATGGATTGCCGACTGCCGCTGGTCGATGGTTATGAAGCCACCCGGCAGATCCGCCAATTGCCCGGCTGCGCCGATCTGCCGATCATCGCCCTGACCGCCAACGCCTTGCAGGGCGACCGCGAAGCCTGCCTGGCAGCGGGGATGAACGACTACCTGGCCAAGCCGTTCAAGCGCGCGGATCTGCAGCAAATTCTCCAACGTTGGGTGCAGTAAGAGGCTATTTTCCAACAGGTGCGACTGGCGTGACGGGCGAAAGTGCGGCAGTCTTAGGCACCCGACGGGGCCCTGAAAAGGCCCTCAAAAAAAATTTCAGTGAACAAGTGTACTTTCATACCCTTGGCGCTGTGACTTTCACTACAACGCAATAGTCTATGAGTAGGCTGCCGGCTCGAGGCATGAACGCTTCGATCGGCCGGGAAGATTGCCCAACCCTGCCGCACGGGACTATTGAGGAGCTCGCATGACCAAACAAAACGCCTTTACTCGGGAAGACCTGCTGCGCTGCAGTCGCGGTGAGCTGTTCAGCCCAGGTAACGCGCAACTGCCCGCCCCCAACATGCTGATGGTGGATCGCATCACCCATATCAGCGAAGAGGGTGGCAAGTACGGTAAAGGTGAATTGGTCGCTGAGCTGGATATCACTCCAGACCTGTGGTTCTTCGCTTGCCACTTCGAAGGCGATCCGGTGATGCCGGGCTGCCTGGGCCTGGATGCCATGTGGCAGCTGGTCGGTTTCTTCCTTGGCTGGCAAGGCCTGCCGGGCCGCGGTCGCGCCCTGGGTTCGGGAGAAGTGAAGTTCTTCGGCCAGGTTCTGCCGACGGCAAAAAAGGTCACCTACAACATTCATATCAAGCGCGTGCTCAAGGGCAAGCTGAACATGGCCATCGCCGATGGCTCGGTCAGCGTTGACGGCCGCGAAATCTATACCGCCGAAGGCCTCCGGGTCGGCGTGTTTACCTCCACTGACAACTTCTAAGGGTTATCCGCATGCGCCGCGTCGTTATCACAGGTCTTGGCATCGTTTCGTGCCTGGGCAATGACAAAGAGACCGTCTCCGCTAACCTGCGTGCAAGTCGCCCGGGCATCCGCTTCAACCCGGAATATGCCGAAATGGGTCTGCGTAGCCAGGTTTCCGGCTCCATTGACCTGAACCTCGAAGAACTGATCGATCGCAAGATCTATCGCTTCGTCGGCCACGCGGCGGCTTATGCCTACCTGGCCATGAAAGACGCCATCGCCGACTCCGGCCTGAGCGAAGAACAAGTGTCCAACCCCCGCACCGGCCTGATCGCTGGCTCCGGTGGCGCTTCGACCCTGAACCAGATGGAAGCGCTGGACATCCTGCGCGAGAAAGGCGTCAAGCGCGTTGGCCCATACCGCGTCACGCGGACCATGAGCAGCACCGTTTCCGCCTGCCTGGCCACACCGTTCAAGATCAAGGGCCTGAACTACTCCATCGCTTCTGCCTGCGCCACCAGTGCCCACTGCATCGGCACCGCCATGGAACAGATCCAGATGGGCAAGCAGGACATCGTCTTCGCCGGCGGCGGTGAAGAAGAGCATTGGAGCCAGTCGTTCCTGTTCGACGCCATGGGCGCCCTGTCCAGCCAGTACAACGACACTCCGGAAAAAGCC
>Ga0194135_10000937_pt1 | contig 17046 bp, 12 predicted proteins | sample LitLau_LLRF_2013_FD_134024 | JGI IMG/M metagenome (GOLD analysis project Ga0194135, IMG submission 134024) | Freshwater sediment microbial communities in response to fracking from North America - Little Laurel Run_MetaG_LLRF_2013 (version 2) | ecosystem: Environmental > Aquatic > Freshwater >...
GCGCAACATGTTGCGCAGTGCTGTGCAAGATCTTGCGCACCTTGAAGCAGGCCATGCCGCAAGGCCATTACCGCGATCTGTGCACAGGTTTATCCATAGATGGCTGCGCAACATGTTGCGCAGTAGCGGGGTTATCCACAGGGCGCGGGGTTTAGTCGTTTGCCTGCTATCACCGCGCCTCGGGTCCTGGCACCTGCCAGCCGCCACCCAGGGCCTTGTACAGGGCAATGCTGGACTGCAGCCGCGCCAGCCGCAGTTGCACGTTCAGATCCTGGGCGGCGTACAGGGTGCGCTGGGTTTCCAGCACCGTCAGCAGGTCTTCGGCGCCGGCCTGGTAGCGGCTCTGGGCGATCGCGAAGGCCCGTTGCGCCTGATTCAACTCCTCGCTCTGCCACTGGCGTTGCTGGTCCAGGCCGCGAATGCTGTTGAGGGCTTTTTCCACATCGGCAAAACCATTGATGATCGCTGCGCGATAGCTTTCCAGCAGTTCTTCCTGCCGGGCCGTGGCCTTGTCCCGTTCGGCGCTCAGGCGCCCGGCGTTGAAGATCGGTGCCACCAGCCCGGCGCCGAGGTTGTAGAAGGGACTGCGCAGCAGATCCGGGGCGTGACTGGCGCCGGAGCCGAGGCTGGCGCTCAGGGTCACGCTGGGCAGCATCGCTGCGCGCGCCACTTTGACGTCGGCCTGGGCTGCGGCCAGTCTGGCTTCGGCGCTGGCAATGTCCGGGCGACGGCTCAGCAGGTCGCTGGGGACGCCGGCATTGATGCTCGGCCATTGCACTTGGGCGAAGTCCTGGTGGCCCAGGCTGAGCGCCTGCACCGGTTGTCCGAGCAGGGCGGCGAGGCTGATCCGGGTTTCTTCGGCCTGTTGCTGCAGCAGTGGCAACTGGCGTTGCTGGGCGGCGACCAGGCTGCGTTGCTGGGCCAGTTCCAGGGCCGTGGCCGAGCCCGAGTCATAGCGGGTCTGCACCAGCTTGAGCACGTTCAGGGCGTTGTCCAGGTTCAGTTGGGCGATGCGGCTTTGTTCGTTCAGCGCCAGGGCCTGGGTGTAGCTGTTGGCGACGCCGCTGAGCAGGGTCAGCTCGACGGTGGCCCGGTCGAACTCGCTGGCCTTGACCCCCAGCAGGGCGCTGTCACGGGCGGCGTGGCGGCCGCCCCAGAAGTCGATCTCGTAGCTGGCGCTGAGGCTGGTGTCGAAATAGTCCACGGCCTGGTTGTCGCTAGTGGCGTCCAACTGGCTGTAGCCCTTGCCGCGCAGCAGTTTCTGCCGGTTGGCGTTGAGCCCGCCCTTGAGCTCGGGCAGCAGTGGCGCGCCGGCGATCACCGCGCTGGCCTGGGCCTGGCGCACCCGCGCCATGGCCGCGGCGAGGTCGAAGCTGCCATCGCGGGCCTGGGCGATCAGGCGGTCCAGGTCCGGGCTGGCGAACTGGCTCCACCATTGCCGGTGGTCGGCCTGGGCGGCGCGGGTGTTGGCTGTTTGCCAGGTGGCGGGGGTTTGCAGGCCGCTGTCCGGGCGCGGTGCGGTGCTGTTGCAGGCGGCCAGCAGGAGGCAGGCGGCCAGGAGGCTCAAGGGTGTTTTCATCGAACGATCATTCACTGGTAAGGGCCGTGACCGGGTCGAGCCGGGCAGCTTTGCGGGCCGGCATGAAGCCGAAGATGACGCCGGTGACCAGGGCGCAGCCGAAGGCGCCGAGCACGGCGACCAGGGAGAAGGCGATGGCCACTTCACTGAGGATCAGTACGCCGCCGATCAGCAGGGCCAGGGCGATGCCGGTCAGGCCGCCGACCACCGAGAGCATCACCGCTTCGGTGAGGAACTGGCGCAGGATGTCGCGCTGGCGAGCGCCAGTGGCCATGCGGATACCGATCTCCCGGGTGCGTTCGCGCACGGTCATGAGCATGATGTTCATCACCCCGATGCCGCCCACCAGCAGCGAGATCGCGGCAATGGCGCCGAGCATCAAGGACAGGGTGTTCTGGGTGCGGGCCTCGGCCTGGATCATCGCCGCGTTGTTGGTCAGCTCATAGTCGCGCTGGCCGTTGTGCAGGCGCAGCATCAGTTGGTCGATGGCTTGTTCGGTTTCCTTGACCTTGCTGGCGTCCGCCGCGGCGATGGCCACGTATTCCGGGTTGCGGCTGCCGAACAGGCGGGTGCTGGCGGCGGAGTAGGGCACGGCGATGCGATCGTCGCTGTCCTGGTCGCCGGAACTGGCGCCCTTGCCCATCAGCACGCCGACCACCTGGAATGGCGCGTTTTCGATGAGGATGTACTGGCCGATGGGGTTGGCGACGTCCTTGAGCAGTTTTTCCCGGACCTTCTTGCCGATTACCGCCACGGCGGCGCCGGCCTGTTCGTCGGCCTCGGTGAAATAGCTGCCTTCGACCACCGGCCAGTTGAAGATGTGCGGAAAGTTGGTGTCGTTGCCGCCCACGTAGCTCATGTGGTCGGCGTTGCCGAAACGCACCACGGCTTCGGCGCCGTTGACCGGCATGATGCGCTTGACCTGGGGCAGGGTGGCCACGGCGGCGACGTCGTCGAGGCTGATGACGCCTTGCGGTGCGCGCGGGTTGGGCGCGTGTCCGCTGAGGTAAAGGATGTTCGAGCCAAAGGCCCCCATCTGCGCCATCACCTGGCGCTTGCTGCCTTCGCCCACCGCCAGCATCACCACCACCGAAGCGACGCCGATGACGATCCCCAGCAGGGTCAGGGCGGTGCGGAAGCGGTTGATCCACATCACCCGCCAGGCGGCCTGCACGGCGTCCAGCAGTTCGCCTTTCCAGGCGCCGCTGGCGTCGCTGCCGTCGGCCAGGCGCTGGCGCAGGTCCACCGCCTGCAGGGCGCCGGGGTTGGCGCTGGTCTGTACCGACGGGTCGTGGTGGGCGGTGTCGCTGATGATCTCGCCGTCGCGGATTTCGATGATGCGCTTGGCCCGGGCCGCCACTTCACGGTCGTGGGTGATGAGGATCACCACGTGGCCCTGGCTGGCCAGTTCGTCCAGCAGGGCCATGACTTCGGCGCCGCTGTGGCTGTCCAGGGCGCCGGTGGGTTCGTCGGCGAGGATGATGTGGCCGCCGTTCATCAGGGCGCGGGCGATGGACACCCGTTGCTGCTGGCCGCCGGACAGCTGGTGCGGGCGGTTGCCGCTGCGGCTGGCCAGGCCCAGGCGCTCCAGCAGGGCGGCGGCGCGGGCGTGGCGTTCGGCGGTCGGGGTGCCGGCATAGATGGCCGGCATCTCGACGTTTTCCTGGGCCGAGGCCGAGGGGATCAGGTGGTAGCCCTGGAACACGAAGCCAAAGGCTTCGCGGCGCAGCCAGGCCAGTTCGTCGCTGTCGAGCTGGGCGACGTTCTCCCCGGCAAACAGGTACTCGCCGGAGGTGGGGCGGTCCAGGCAGCCGAGGATGTTCATCAGGGTCGATTTGCCGGAGCCGGAGGCGCCGACGATGGCGACGAACTCCCCGGCGTGGATCGACAGGTCGAGCCCGCGCAGGACATCGACCTGCGGGCTGTCGCCGCCACCGTAGGATTTGCGGATGTTTCTGAGGTCGATCAGCGGCGTCTGCATTCAACCCCCGCTGCTGTTGGTCGGGCCGATCAGCAGGTGCTCGCCTTCGCTCAGGCCGTCCAGCACCTGGATACGCAGGCGGTCGCTGATGCCGACCCGGACCTTGCGCGTCTCGATCAAACCGTTCTTGGCCACCACCCGGGCCATCTGCCGGTCCGGCTCGCTGCTGCCCTGCAGGGCGGCGATGGGCGCGGTGAGGACGTTCTTTGCCTGGCTGGCGACAAAGAACACCTGGGTGGTCATTTCCGCCATCAGCGCGTTGTCGGCGTTGTCCACGTCCAGCAGCACGGTGTAGAGCACCACCCGGCCGCTGCCGCTCTTGCTGGTGCTGGCCGGGCTGCCGCCGCCCTGGCTGGTTTCGTTCAGCGGCTTGGGCGGGATCGGCAGGATCTGGCGTACGGTGCTGGTCCAGCGCCGGTTGCCGCCGCTCAAGGTGGTGAAGTAGGCCTGCATGCCGGGTTTGACGTGGCCGATATCGGCTTCCGAGACTTCGGCCCAGACGGTCATCGGCGAGAGCTTGGCGATGCGCAGGATCAGCGGCGTTTGCTGCTGGGCGTTGAGGGTCTGGCCTTCGCGGGCGTCCACCGCCACCACGGTGCCGGACATGGGGGCGTAGATGCGCGTGTAGCCCAGCTCGGCCTGGTCGCTGCGCAGGCTGGCCTGGGCCTGGCGGATCTGCGCCTTGTACATGTCGATCCGCGCCTGGGTGGCCTTGAGTTCGGCCTGGGCGGTTTGCACGTCTTCCTCGCGGGTGGCGCCACCGGCCTTGAGGTGCTGCTGGCGCTGGTATTTCTGCCGGGCCAGCTGGTTCTGGGCGTATTGCTCCTGCAACTGGGCCTGCAGGTTTTCGATGGAGAAACGGCTGGCGTCGAGCTTGGCCTGCTGGGTGGCGGGGTCGATTTCCACCAGCAGCTGGCCTTCCTTGACCGTGTCGCCGGCTTCGACGTGGATCTTGCGGATCTGCCCGGAGGCCTGGGCGCCGACATCCACATAGCGTCTGGGTTGCAGGGTGCCCAGGGCGGTCACGCTGCTTTCGATATCGCCACGGCTGACTTGCACGGTGGCGAGCTGGTCGCGTCCGGGGGGGATGAAGGTCCAGGCGCTGATGGCGACAACGGGAATCAAGCACAGCGCTGCCAGCAGGGCGCGCCGGGTATGTCGGGGACGTTTCATGCAGGGTTCCGGCCATGGGGAAATCGGCCCGTCAGCGCAGCCGGCCGCGGGGCAGGCCGCGAGGCTTGCGAGCACCGCAGGAACGGCGAAGACGGGGAGCTGTCAGGTAAACGAGCGGCCACAGGGTGAATTTAACTGCCGACACATGGAGTTACAGCTGTCGCCGGACTGGTAAATGAAGCGTTGTGGCGTTGCGCCACTTTAAATCTATATGAGAATTACTATAAATTACGCTGCCGCTGAACAGCCATCATCCATTGCCGGGTGCAAGCGGCCATTGCCGGCCTTATTCAAGGACAGAATCGCCCCAGCGGGCGGTCGGGAGCCCTGTTGGAAAACTACTATCGCGAGCTGATGTGCTTCCTCAACGCCAAGCTGGGCAATCGCCAGGTGGCCGAGGACGTGGTGCACGACGCTTATGTGCGGGTCCTGGAGCGCTCCAGCGATACCCCCATCGAGCAGCCGCGGGCGTTTCTCTATCGCACGGCGCTGAACCTGGTGGTCGATGGCCATCGGCGCAATGCCCTGCGCCAGTCCGAGCCCCTGGAGGTGCTGGACAACGAAGAGCGCTATTTCAACCCGTCACCGCAGACCAGCCTGGACCACGGCCAGCGCCTGGAGATGCTGCAGCGGGCCCTGGCCGAGCTGCCGCGGCTGTGTCGCGAGAGCTTTCTGCTGCGCAAGCTCGAAGGCCTGTCCCATCCGCAGATCGCCGAGCAGCTGGGGATTTCCCGCAGCCTGGTGGAGAAACACATCGTCAACGCCATGAAGCATTGCCGGGTGCGGCTGCGGCAGTGGGAAGCGCAGTAAGGCGTTGCCGTTGCGGCCTATTTAGTTAAATTTTTTTTCATTGTCCTCGTCCCTACTCAACAGACGATCTGCTGCCTTGCATGGGCCAGTCGGGTCACCGTGACACTTTAATCCCCCGCGTTGAGGCGGTTTATCCAGAGGACACTGGAAATGACACAGGCAATTGCATCGGCCCACGTTCACGATCTGATCGGTATCGGTTTCGGCCCCTCGAACCTGGCGCTGGCCATTGCGCTGCAAGAGCGCGGGCAGGAGCAGGGTCCGCTGGACGCGCTGTTCCTCGACAAACAGGCCGACTATCGCTGGCACGGCAATACCCTGGTGACCCAGAGCGAACTGCAGATCTCCTTCCTCAAGGACCTGGTCACCCTGCGCAACCCCACCAGCCCCTATTCCTTCGTCAACTACCTCAAGCATCACGGGCGCCTGGTGGACTTCATCAACCTGGGCACCTTCTATCCGTGCCGCATGGAGTTCAACGACTACCTGCGCTGGGTGGCCGGGCACTTCCAGGAGCACAGTCGCTACGGTGAAGAGGTGCTGGCCATCGAGCCGCTGCTGCACAACCAGCAGGTCGAAGCGCTGCGGGTGATTTCCCGGGATGCCCAGGGCAGCGAACAGGTGCGCACCACCCGTGCGGTGGTGGTCAGTGCCGGTGGCACGGCGCGGGTTCCGGAGACCTTCAAGGCGCTCAAGGACGATGGGCGGGTGTTCCACCATTCCCAGTATCTGGAGCGCATGGCCAGCCAGCCCTGTGTCAATGGCCAGCCGATGAGCATCGCGATCATCGGTGGCGGGCAGAGCGCGGCGGAAGCCTTCATCGACCTCAACGACAGTTTCCCTTCGGCGCAGGCCGACCTGATCATGCGTGGCTCGGCCCTCAAGCCGGCGGATGACAGCCCCTTCGTCAACGAAGTGTTCGCCCCGGCTTTCACCGACCTGGTATTCCAGCAGACCCGCAACGAGCGCGAGCGTCTGGTCAACGAGTACCACAACACCAATTACTCGGTGGTGGACATCGACCTGATCGAGCGCATCTACGGCATCTTCTACCGGCAGAAAGTCTCAGGCGTTGCGCGCCACAGCTTGCGCACCATGACCACAGTGGAGCAGGCCACGGCCACGGACCTGGGCATCGAGCTGATCCTGCGCAACAACGCCACGGGCGAGCGCGAAGTGCGTCATTACGATGCCGTGGTCCTGGCGACCGGCTACGAGCGGCAGATGCATCGCCAACTGCTGGCACCGCTGCAGGAATACCTGGGCGACTTCGAAGTGGACCGCAACTATCGGGTGATCACCGACCAACGCTGCAAGGCCGGCATCTACATGCAGGGTTTCAGCCAGGCCAGCCACGGCTTGAGCGATACCCTGCTGTCGGTGCTGCCGATCCGTGCCCAGGAAATCGCCGACTCGCTGTACGAACACGGCAAGACTCGCGGCCACAGCCGTTCGGCGCGGGACCTGCTGCTGGCCACCGCCAGCTGATCGGCGGCCCGGTCGCTCTGGCGTTGCCGGAGCGGTCGGGCGGCAAGGCGTTCTTGCGGATGTCTTCGCTGGCAAGCTAGCTCCTACCGCGGGACTATCCCGGGTGTTTTTTGTAGGAGCCGGCTTGCCGGCGAAGGTATTCCTGAACCTTGGCTGAAGAACGTTTCAATTCCCCCGAGCCAGGGTTTTTCCCCGGTTTACTCTGCCAAAGGTGCGGCGTAAGCTGCGCGCGTTTTCAATCAATGGAGACCCAGTGTGGGTACTTGTTCGAGTGACAGGAGTCGGCCGGTCTTGACCACCGGCGCAGTCCCGGCAAGATAACGCGCAGCCTTTTTTCTGCCGTTGTCTCGCCGTACAGCGAGAAGCGGCATCCCGATCGCGGCCCTTTTGTGGCCCGCCTCCCGACGTCCCTTCTGAATGACTCTGTTTTGCGCCCGGTCCGGCCTTGCGCCGCGTCGTGGTGGCATCGACGCGCGGGTCCTGCGACCTGCGGGCCGGCTGTGCGTGGGCGCTCCAAGCATCCCGCAATGCCCGGCCGTACCTGCCTGAGGTGGTCCTGCGCGGTCCTTGTGGGGGAGCAGTCATGGGTTACATCAGCCAGCGTCACCATCGTCAGCAACATCGCCCGTCACTCACGGTGCGATTGCTTCGGGCGTGAGCCCTGTCCCGTTTTTTCCTTGCCCGACTGTTTCCTTGCCTCACTGACGTCCCTGAGCCGCTGCTCGCTGGGGACGTGCTGGAGTTATCACCATGAAGCTCAGCCTGTTGAAAGAATTCTTTGCCGGATTTCTCCGTACCCGGCACTTTTCCCGGCATTTTCGTCGCCTGGCGCTGCTGGACAGCATCCGCGACGCCAGCGTCAGCCGCGATGTGCCGCCAACCCTGGGGCAAACCCTGGTGGCGGCGGCCAACAGCGACGCCGCGCAACTGCTGGACCAGCTCGGCAGCCACACCGACGGCCTGAGCACCGAGGAGGCCGAAGCCCAGCGCGAGCGCTATGGCCTCAACGAGGTCGAGCACGAGCAGGCGCTGCCCTGGTGGACCCACCTGTGGCACTGCTACAAGAACCCGTTCAACCTGCTGTTGACCCTGCTGGCGGTGATCTCCTGGCTGACCGAGGACATGAAGGCGGCCACGGTGATCTTCTCCATGGTGGTGCTCTCGACCCTGCTGCGCTTCTGGCAGGAGGCCAAGTCGAACAAGGCCGCCGACGCCCTCAAGGCGATGGTCAGCAACACCGCCACGGTGATGCGTCCCGGGTCGGCGCCCCAGGCGGCGCCGATGCTCGGGCGTTTGCTGGGGGCCGCCGCCGAGGCCAAGGGCGCCCAGCGCATCGAACTGCCGATCAAGCAACTGGTGCCCGGCGACCTGATCGTGCTCTCGGCCGGCGACATGATTCCCGCTGACTGCCGGGTGCTCAGCGCCAAGGACCTGTTCGTCAGCCAGGCGGCGATGACCGGCGAATCCATGCCGGTGGAGAAATTCCCGCGTCAGCAGGACGCCGATACCAGCAACCCCCTGGACCTGGACAACATCCTGTTCATGGGCACCAACGTGGTCTCGGGTTCGGCCACGGCGGTGATCCTGACCACCGGCAACAGCACCTATTTCGGTGCCCTGGCCCAGCGGGTCAGCGCCACCGACCGCGCGCCGACTTCGTTCCAGAGCGGGGTCAACAAGGTCAGCTGGCTGTTGATCCGCTTCATGTTCGTGATGGCGCCGCTGGTGCTGTTCATCAACGGCTTCACCAAGGGCGACTGGATGGAGGCGTTGCTGTTCGCGCTGTCGATCGCCGTCGGCTTGACCCCGGAAATGCTGCCGATGATCGTCACCTCGACCCTGGCCAAGGGCGCGGTGTTCCTCTCGCGCAAGAAGGTCATCGTCAAGCGCCTGGACGCGATCCAGAACTTCGGCGCCATGGACGTGCTGTGCACCGACAAGACCGGCACCCTGACCCAGGACAAGATCTTCCTCTCGCGGCACGTGGACGTCTGGGGCGAGGACTCCGACGACGTGCTGGAAATGGCCTACCTCAACAGCTACTACCAGACCGGGCTGAAGAACCTGCTGGACGTGGCGGTGCTGGAGCACGTCGAAGTGCACCGCGAGCTCAAGGTTGGCACGGCGTTCCAGAAGGTCGATGAAATCCCCTTTGACTTCAATCGCCGGCGCATGTCGGTGGTGGTGGCCGAGCAGGATCACCCGCACCTGCTGATCTGCAAGGGCGCGGTGGAAGAAGTGCTGGCGGTGTGCCGCAACGTGCGTCATGGCGAGGCCGAGGAAGCCCTGACCGAGAGCCTGCTGGCGCGGATTCGCCAGGTCACCGCCGATCTCAACGAAGAGGGCCTGCGGGTGGTGGCGGTGGCGGCCCGGCCGATGCTCGAAGGACGCGACACCTACAGCCTGGCGGACGAGCGCGAGCTGACCCTGATCGGCTACGTGGCGTTCCTCGACCCGCCCAAGGAAAGCACCGCACCGGCCCTCAAGGCCCTGGCCGAGCATGGCGTGGCGGTGAAAGTGCTGACCGGCGACAACGAGCTGGTGACGGCCAAGATCTGCCGCGAAGTGGGCCTGGAGCAGCAGGGCCTGCTGATGGGCAACGACATCGAGCGCATGAGCGACGAGCAACTGGCCAAGGCGGTGGAAACCACCAATGTCTTCGCCAAGCTGACCCCGACCCACAAGGAGCGGATCGTCCGCCTGCTCAAGGCCAACGGCCATGTGGTGGGGTTCATGGGCGACGGGATCAACGATGCGCCGGCGCTGCGCACCGCCGACATCGGTATTTCGGTGGACAGCGCGGTGGACATCGCCAAGGAAGCGGCGGACATCATCCTTCTGGAAAAGAGCCTGATGGTGCTGGAGGAGGGCGTGCTGGAAGGGCGCCGGACCTTCGCCAACATGCTCAAGTACATCAAGATGACCGCCAGTTCCAACTTCGGCAATGTGTTCTCGGTGCTGGTGGCCAGTGCCTTCATCCCGTTCCTGCCGATGCTGCCGATGCACCTCCTGGTGCAGAACCTGCTCTATGACATTTCCCAGATCGCGATTCCCTTCGACAACGTCGACGAGGACATGCTCAAGCAACCCCAGCGCTGGCAGCCGGCGGACGTCGGACGCTTCATGGTGTTCTTCGGGCCCATCAGCTCGATCTTCGACATCACCACCTTTGCCCTGATGTGGTACGTGTTCGACGCCAACACCCCGGATCACCAGACGCTGTTCCAGTCTGGCTGGTTCGTGGTCGGGCTGCTGACCCAGACCCTGATCGTGCACATGATCCGCACGCCGAAGATTCCGTTCCTGCAGAGCCGGGCGGCCACGCCGTTGCTGGTGATGACCGGGATCATCATGGCGGTGGGGATCTTCCTGCCGATGGGCCCTTTGGCACACTACTTCAAGCTGCAGGCGCTGCCGTCGCTGTACTTCGTGTTCCTGCCGCTGATCCTGCTGGCCTACATGATCCTGACCCAGGCGGTGAAGGGCTTCTACGTGCGCCGCTTCGGCTGGCAATAGCGGCAAGCGGCAAGTTTCGAGTTCGTGGCGTACAGCTTGTAACGTGCGGCTTGTAGCTTGTCGCCAGCAGCCAAGAGGACCTTCGCCATGCAAGCCCTGCACAACATCAACCTGGACTCGCTGATCGACACCCTGGTCAGCCTCAGCGCGGCCTTCATCCTCGGTGGCCTGATCGGCTTCGAGCGCCAGTATCGGCAGCGCACCGCGGGCTTGCGCACCAACGTGCTGGTGGCGGTGGGCGCGGCGATCTTCGTCGACATGGCCAACCGCCTGGGCGGTGCCGACGGCGCGGTGCGGGTGGTGGCCTACGTGGTGTCGGGCATCGGCTTTCTCGGCGCCGGGGTGATCATGCGCGAGGAGGGCAACGTCCGTGGCCTGAACACCGCGGCCACCCTCTGGGCCTCGGCGGCGGTGGGCGCCTGCGCTGGCGCCGACCTGATCCTCGAGGCGTTGCTCGGCACGCTGTTCGTGCTGGCCGCCAATACCCTGTTGCGACCGATCGTCAACAACATCAACCGCCAGCCGCTGGACGTGACCTCGGCGGAGGTCACCAACATCGTCTATGTGATTGCCCACCGTTCGAAACAGAAGGCGGTGTTCGCCCTGCTGGAAGCCGAGCTGGAACGCAGCAACTACCCGGCCAGCGATGTCGACGTGCATGCCTTTGGCAATGACGATGTGGAGATCGAGGCGACCCTGGCCAGCACCTCGGTGGACGGTGACGAACTGGACGCGCTGGTGGCGCGGCTGTCCACCTCGGCCCTGGTGCAGCAGGCGTTCTGGAGCCCGAGCACCACCGAGTGACCGCTGTGCGTTGACGGCCTTGCGCGGTCTTTCTCGGTTCTCAGAGGCGTGTGCCGGTTTACAGGAAAAGCCTTACATCAAAACAAGACCGTGCCCGTCTGCAAAAAGCGGGTGGCGATTTAAGGTAGTGGACAACCTTTTACCGAGATGGCGATCGGAACTGTGTGACAGCTGACTTGTCCGAAAAAATCGTCAGCAAGCCCATTCTGGGCGTGGTTTTCAGATTAATCCTAGAGAAAACCCTATGACACTTCCCTAGCCTTCTACCGATCTAGGAGGAAGGCCGGCAGTCGCCGGTCGTAGTCTCAAAAGCAGGATCCAGAAATGTCCAATAGAGCGCTGCGCATACTGATTGCCGATGATCAACATTTTCATCGGATGCAGATCGAACGAACCCTGAATCAACTCAATTACTACCGCATTGCCCCGGTGCACACGCTGGAGGAACTGCTTTCGCTGGTGGAGTACGCCTGCGATCCGTTCGATCTGCTGATCATCAACGGCACCCTGGCCACCCACAGCGGTTTCGATCTGCTGGATTTCTGCCTGGACAACCCCCAGCTCGGTCACGCCTTGATCTACGACAGCCAGCGCTTTCCTCCCATCCCCAGCAGCCTGCGGCACCGGATCCAGGCCAGTCGCGCCGAGTTGCCGGACAGCGACGCGATCCGGCGCCTGATGCAGCAGATCGATCCACCGGTGTTCAGGAGCCCCAGGTCGGGCATTCAGTGGCTGCCGGAACTGCAGCACGGCGGCTGGCGCGCCAGTGCCAATTGATTGAATCGCGCTCTATGCAAAACGGCATCCCCAGGGATGCCGTTTTACGTTGCGCTGCGGGCAAGGCGTCGCCGATGGAGCCGGCGTCGGCTCAGGCCATGTCGCTGTGGCTGAACTCCTCGCCGAGAAAGTCGATCAGGCTGCGCACCGAAGGCAGCAGGCCACGGCGCGACGGGAAGATCGCATGCACGATCCCGCAGCGCGGCGCCCAGCCGGGCACCAGTTCCTGCAGGCGTCCGGCGTCCAGGTCTTGGCGAACCACCACCTTGGGCAGGTGGACGATACCGATGCCCGCCAGCACCGCATGCCGCAGCGCCAGCAAGTCATCGGTGACCATCCGCGGCCGGTGGCGAATCAGCGCCTCGGCGCCGTCCGGCCCCAGCAGCTGCCATTGATAGTCGCGCTGCGCCGCTCCCCAATGCAGGCTCGGCAGGCCGCTGAGATCGGCCGGTGCCGCCGGGCTCGACAGGCGCTGGAGAAAGTCCGGATGCCCCACCAGGCACTGGGTGCTGTTGCCCAGCACCTTCATCACCAGGTCGGTGTTTTCCAGGGGCGGGAAGCGCACCCGCAGGGCAATGTCGAAACCTTCGTGGATCAGGTCGACCCGGCGATTGGTGCTTTCGATGAACAGCTCCACCAGCGGGTACTTGAGCATGAAGCGGGTCAGCATCGGCCCGACCCAGGAATTGAGCAGCGCCGTGGGGCAGGCCACCCGCACCAGGCCCTGGGGTTCGGAGCGATTGCGTTCGATGACTTCCGCCGCGCCCTCGGCTTCGACCCGCATGGCCAGGCAGCGCTGGTAATACTCCTGGCCGATCTCGGTCAGGGAGCAATGACGGCTGGTGCGCTGGATCAGGCGCACGCCGAGGCGCTCCTCCAGCTGGGCAATCCGCCGGCTGAGCTTGGACTTGGGCATGTCCAGGGCCCGTCCGGCCGCGGCAAATCCCCGGTGCTCGACCACTTGGGTGAAGTAGTAGAGGGTGTTCAGGTCTTCCAAGATCGTTCTCCAAATAGAACGCTAAGGGCGATTTTCGCAGTCTAGCGCGGCAAAGGTGCGAGTTTTAAGGTGTGCCCATCAGAAAGTTCTGGAGGGCAACATGAAAAACATCATTGGCATCTACACCGCTCCCCGGCCCCATTGGGTCGGCGACGGCTTCCCGGTCCGCACCCTGTTTTCCTACGACAACCTGGGCCAGCACATCAGCCCGTTCCTGCTGCTGGATCATGCCGGACCCGCGCAATTCAGCCCCACCAGCGCCCGCCGTGGCGTCGGTGAACATCCCCATCGCGGTTTCGAAACGGTGACCATCGTCTACGACGGCGAAGTGGAGCATCGCGACTCCACCGGCAGCGGCGGCAAGATCGGCCCGGGCGATGTGCAGTGGATGACCGCGGCCTCGGGGATCCTCCACGAGGAGTTCCATTCCGCCGACTTCGGCCGGCGTGGCGGCAACCTGGAAATGGTCCAGCTGTGGGTCAACCTGCCGGCGAAGGACAAGCTGGCTGCACCCGGTTACCAGACCATCGTCGCGGCGGACATCCCGCAGATCCCCCTGCCTGGACACGCCGGCAGCCTGCGCCTGATCGCCGGTGAGTTCGACGGCCAGCAGGGTCCGGCCCGCACCTTCACCCCGATCGATGTCTGGGACCTGCGCCTGCAGTCCGGCAAGCACCTGGAGCTGCCCCTGAAGGCGGGGCGCAACACCGCCCTGGTGCTGCTGCGTGGCGCCTTGCAGGTCAATGGCCGGGAGCGGGTGGAGCAAGGGCAACTGGCGCTGTTTGAGCGCGACGGCGACCTGATCAGCCTGCAAGCCAGCAACGACGCCATTGTGCTGCTGCTCAGCGGCGAGCCCATCGACGAACCCATCGTCGGCCACGGCCCGTTCGTGATGAACAGCGAAGCGGAAATTCATCAGGCCTTCATCGACTTCCAGTCGGGACGCTTCGGCCGGATGGACGCAGGCGGTCACTGACCGGCTGCACTGGCGCGGCTCGCATCGGCCACTAGGCTTTGGCAGTCGCGCGCTATACCCCGACGCCCGCCCTTGCCCCGGCGGGGCGGGCCACGGGTTTCATTCCCGCCGGGTCATCCGGCATCGATCATTAGCGAGGACTCACCATGACTAACGCCTACCAACGTCTCGACAAGGAAAACGCCGCCGTGCTGCTGGTGGATCACCAGGCCGGCCTGCTGTCGCTGGTCCGCGATATCGAGCCCGATCGTTTCAAGAACAACGTGCTGGCCCTGGCCGACCTGGCCAAGTACTTCAAGCTGCCGACCATCCTCACCACCAGTTTCGAAACCGGCCCCAACGGCCCGCTGGTGCCGGAGCTCAAGGCGCTGTTTCCCGACGCGCCCTACATCGCCCGTCCCGGTCAGATCAACGCCTGGGACAACGAAGACTTCGTCAAGGCGATCAAGGCCACCGGCAAGAAGCAGCTGATCATCGCCGGGGTGGTGACCGAGGTGTGCGTGGCGTTCCCGGCGCTCTCGGCCCTGGAGGAGGGGTTTGAAGTGTTCGTGGTCACCGACGCTTCCGGCACCTTCAATGCCTTGACCCGGGATTCGGCCTGGAACCGCATGTCCAATGCCGGCGCGCAACTGATGACCTGGTTCGGCCTGGCCTGCGAGCTGCATCGCGACTGGCGCAACGACGTCGAAGGCCTGGCGACCCTGTTCTCCAACCACATCCCGGACTACCGCAACCTGATGACCAGCTACAACACCCTGACCCAGGGCAAATAAGCTCCTGGCGCGGCGGATCGCAGCCCAGCCGGAGCCTGCGAAAACCAACCGGCGGTGAGGGCGTGCATGCCCTCACCGCCGGTTGTGCGTTGGCCATGCGCGGCACAGCCTGGCACTGGCGGCAGGCGCCGCGCCCTGGGCCTTTGCAGCTATACCTGCTCCTGTGCCTTTCGTGAGATCGTGCCGCCATTGTCCTGCTGGAGTTACCCGATGCTTGCCCCCTTTGCCGATCACCTGCTGTTGGCCGCGCTGGCGCTGTTGCTCTTGGATCTGGCCCTTTGGCACCTGATCGGCCGCCAGGGCGATCGCTGGAAGCTGGCGGTGCGGGTGCTGATCTTTTGCCTGTACAGCCTGATGCTGTTCAACCAGGGCCTGAGCCCGATGCAGACCGCGCCCTGGCCGGACGATGTACCGCTGCACCTGGCGGCCACCGGTTTGCAGATCGGCTGGTGGCTGTTCGGCGCGCGGACCCTGACGGTGCTGCTGGGCACCCTGATGATGCAGCGGGTCGGCCACACCGGGCGGCTGTTGCAGGACCTGATGGGCGCCCTGATCTTCCTGGTCGCCATCATCGCCGCCCTGGCCTACGTGCTGGACCTGCCGGTCAAGGGCGTGCTGGCCACCTCCGGAGCCTTGGCGATCATCGTCGGCCTGGCCCTGCAAAGCACCCTCAGCGACCTGTTTTCCGGGCTGGTGCTCAATACCACCAAGCCCTACCAGATCGATGACTGGATCGCCATCGACGGCACCGAAGGCCGAGTGGTGGACATCGACTGGCGGGCCACCCGGCTGCAGACCTCTCAGGGCAGCATGGTGGTGATCCCCAACTCCCTGGCGTCCAAGGCCAAGATCACCAACTTCAGCCGCCCCAGCGATATCTATGGATTGTCCATCAGCGTGCAGGTCAGCCCCCACGCTCGCCCGCAAAAGGTCATCGAGGCCCTGGAGCGGGCCATGCTCGGCTGCCGTTTCCTGCTCGCCACCCCGGCCCCCAGCGTGGCCCTGAAAAGCTCCGCCAGCAGCGGCGCGGAATACGAGATCAGCGGCTTCGTCGCCACCATGGGGCAGAAGCGCGAAGTGCGAAACCAGCTGTTCGACCTGGCCTTCCGTCATCTGCAGGCCAGCGGCATCAGCCTGCTGTCCAGCGACGAGCCGGTGCAGAGCCAGGCGCTGTCCCGACCCCGGGCGCTGCTGGACGCCTCCAGTATCTTTTCCACCTTGCGCCAGGAAGAGAAGGACACCTTCAGCCAGAACATGCAGTTGCAGACCTTCCGCGCCGGCGAAGTCATCCTGCCGGCGGGGGCGGTCAGCGATCACCTGTTCATCATCGAATCCGGCGTGGTGTCGGTGACCATGCAGCGTGACGGCAAACCCTTTGAAGCCGGACGCATGGGCCCGGGCGAAGTGATCGGCGAAGCGGGCGTGGTGGCCGAACAGGCCACGGTCGCGCAGTTCTCGGCCAAGACCTTCTGCAGCCTGTACCGCATCGACAACGAGTTCCTCAAACCCTGCCTGGACGCCCGCCACGACATCGGCGACGCCATGAAGAACCTGCTGGATTTCCGCCAGCACATCGCCCAGAGCCTGGTTCAGACACCGCCCGCGCCGGTGGCGAAAAAGGGCTTTCTGCAGTGGCTGCGCAGCCGCACCTGAGGCGTCCCGGCGCGGTTTCTCATTTGAAATACGCCCGCGGCGTGGTCCCGGTCATGGCCTTGAAGAAGGCGATAAAGATGCTGTCACTGGCAAAGCCCAGTTCGAAGGCGGTGTAGCCGATGCTGCGGCCGGTGGCGAGCAGTTCGATGGCGCGCATCAGCCGCCATTGCTGGCGCCACTGCTGGTAACCCAGGCCGGTTTCGCGCTGGAATATCCGGCCGATGGTGCGGCTGCTGGCGCCGACCCGGGTGGCCAGCACTTGCAGCTCCGGTGGCAGGCACTGCAGGTCGTCCAGCAGCGGTTGCAGGCGTTTGTCCCGGGGCAGGGGCAAGGACAGTGGCTGGTGCAGCGCGGCACCGATTTCTTCGAGGCACAGGCCCAGCAGGTGCGGGTAGCGGCCCTGGCTCCAGTCGCAATCGAACGCCGCCAGGGCCATGGGTTCCAGCACGGCGCGCAGCAGGGGGCTGACATCGATCACCGCCACGTCCGCCGGCAGGCGCGGACTGAGTTCGACGCTGA
>Ga0194135_10000938_pt1 | contig 17038 bp, 5 predicted proteins | sample LitLau_LLRF_2013_FD_134024 | JGI IMG/M metagenome (GOLD analysis project Ga0194135, IMG submission 134024) | Freshwater sediment microbial communities in response to fracking from North America - Little Laurel Run_MetaG_LLRF_2013 (version 2) | ecosystem: Environmental > Aquatic > Freshwater >...
ACCAGAAACTACTGAAGAACGGAACTGAGACGACAGTACGTATATACTTTTACAATCACCTTATTACTATTAAATGTCTAATCTTCGGGTGTTCGGATGATTCTTAGGGTTTTATATACTCATAATGATGACTTACATCTAAGCTTATACATATATAGACTCTCACGGAGTACAGTTTATATTTACAAGGTAGTATGTAATAATTAGAAACATGTAGGTACGTTAGTTTAAAACAAAGTTTAGACGGAACGAATAAGAAAGTTTGTTAAACGAGTGTTTGGCACAGGTATAATAATCATCCCGTGTAATGTGGTTTACAGTCAGAAAATATATAGAACCTGAAAAGTCTCAAAGTATTGTCAATAATCATATGAACATGATTTACACGCATTTACTGACAGAGAGTACTTTGAATACGGGTGATGTCTAAATTACACTTCTCTTGCAGCATAAACTTAAATAAAGACAGAAAGTTACAAGGTCAAATACAATATATCTGTTTTCGGAATAACACATAATAATATACGGAATATTATCAACGGGAGATTATTATTGAACATATCAATTCATAACAGTTGAGTAATCACGGGATACAAAAGCTTGACATGTTCGGCTCCTTTAATTGGAAGTCGATGGCACATAAAGTGTAGCACCAAATGGGGAACTGATGGAAATTCTTGTTCTCCCAGAGAGAAAGTTCCAAGAGAATTCGGCTCGATTCTGATGTGAATAAATCCCCTTGCACTCCTGAAACAAAGCATTCAAGTTATTAAATTTAGATATATAAGTATATTGCTATTCTCGCAGTTTCTAGAATTATATAACTTGTCCAATGAGGAACGACCGGGGGTCCTAATCTCTTTTCTCTTTACATTTTAACGAATCTGAGAAATAATTCTCTCTCTCTCTTCCTTCTTTAATTCCTTCCATACTCTCTGATTCTGTCTCTGGATGAATAAAAGCTGCTTTCCGTTTCCTTTTACATACATATATGTACCTACAGTATAGGTAAATGTTAAAAGCAATGGCACCGTTGTTCCAGATTTCATTCAACTCCCGTGTGTGTCGATCAATTCTATCTCTGGATATTCTTTGTGCTGGAATCCTTCCCAGCAACAGAACATATAATATATAATATCCTGCATAGCTTACTGGTGGATGTACTTGTGTGTGCCTTCTCAGTTTCATGCATGACGACCAACAGTTTCTCAAGACCCGATCACATTTCAAGTAAAATAACGATCATGCCTTAATTTGTACAGACCTGTTCAGACAAAAGTCACGAAGGAATTCGGTTGCTACTTAACTATCAAATGTTGTCCCTATACACAAGAAAACTTTTCCCATATGGCATCAACTAATGTTCTAATTTGTACGGGTATCAGATGAAGCTGAGAATAGCTTTGGTAGGCAATAATCACAGTTTGTTTGCAAATGTGTCGTCGGCAAGTTTTAGTTGAGATAACAATCATTGTGGAAGTTGGTGTACTTACTTAAGACTGAGAGAATATCGATTGAAGGACGAACTCTCGCAGTTTCGAACGAGAAATGAGCCTTCCTTTGTTGCTCTTAGGATATTCTCGGCCTCGCTCCTAGTAATGGCTCCATGAAACCACTCCTGTGCTTCCAGTTCAATCGTTGGATCAATTTCATACCTCGTAATGGGATTGTTAATCATGTTTCCACCAAAATCTAATTTCATCCTGCATCGATCAGGCTTCCCTTGTCTTGGTTGCTCTGATCCGCTTACGTGGACTTGCACAGACGTCACATTTTGCACCCAATTGGACAAACTCTTCGGTCGGCTACTCACATTGCCCGAAATCTGCGGACAAGATGATCTTTCCCAATTTGGGTCGCTGGTACAATTCTTTTCCACGCGTAAATCCATGTGATTCTGATTGTTCCCTTCAAGCCTCGGATCCTCATAGTATTCATCTTGAACCAACCCGTTGTCAAAACTGAGGTGGAGACTTTGGGGATGCTGATGATATTTATTTCCATCGCTTCCTCCTTTGCAATTCGTGTTGAAGTCGATAGAGTCAATATTTGATTGGGACTGAGCCCCAGACAACTCAATAACATTGCCACCACGGATATGTGAACTATTTCTTGTATACTCGTGAGATTCAGGACCCCTACCTTCGGCACACCCAAAGGAAAAACTGTCCCCTTGAGAGTTACCTGGACAATCAAGAGAAATTCCCGAATCGGCCAACAAAGCCAGTCTTCTCTTAAGTTTTGGCATGTCCCAAGGAACATTCGTGAGTTCGGCAGTGTTGATTACATTAGTGTTATGGTAATGGTGGTGAAAGTGAGTTGAGGAGGAAGGAGGGAGACCTTGGCTCTCGTTATTTCCATCGTTGGCAGCCTGCGAAAGGGGCTCCAAAGGACTCTTGTCCGAAATGGGGGAAAGAAGCTTGGACGTAGGGAGTCCTTGTCTGGCCCTACTGCTGCTGACCAGTCCTCCTCCGTACCTGGAATGATGGCCACCATGCAAGTCTTCGCTCTTGGTAGAGTCAATTGACTCGAGAGAGCTGACTGAAGTGTCCTTCATCATGGTCATGAGGATTCGCTTGTCGTAGGGTCTGCAGGAGGTGAGAGAGGTAGCAGTAGACGGGCCGGAAGAAGAGGAGTAGGCTGGTATATTGCAATACCGCTTTTGTGGTAAGGGCTCGGATAATGGCATGGCTGGCTTGGAATTTTTATCAGATAATAATGGGCTACTGTTCGTGGTGGTTGACCCACTCGTATGTATTATTGAATGGCTATGGTTCCCCTGGCAATACGATATGGATGGATCTCGTCTCACTTCACTACAATTGAGTGTTGGCCTCTTCGCCTCGTTAATATCTACCCTGTTTCCCTCACTGGAATTCTGCTGCTCACCAGCACCAGTAGCAGCGTCGTCGTTAGACCGACCAGGACCCACCAAGCAAGACGACTCGATTGCCAACAGCAAACTGTCCACATCGGGGGAAGTGGGGTGCTGCGAACTCGAAGGAATGAATGCCGTCTCATATCGCTTTCGGGCCATAGGGGCCTCACTACAACTACGGTCTCGGAATCGCGTGCTGCGATTCAGTTTCCGTTGATGATCTCCAAGTCGTTCTCTTGAAGATTGGCTTGCTTTATAATCCTCTTCACTTCTCAAGTCGCCACAACTTTGTCTCCAGCTGCTAAAGGGAGACGTGTAAGTAGGTTCTTTTATAGTGTCCGAGTAGTAGTATGGAGCATTGTAAGGACCGTTTTGCTCTTCTTCATCTCCATCAGATGAGACCTTCGTTCCATCTGCTAACCGAGTTTCCAATACAAAGTCCACTGGCTCCAAGTAGTCTTCACTCACTGGCACCTCCTATTAAAGAAGAAAAGAATAAACAAACCACGGTCAATATCAAACAAGGTCACGCGTATGATCACAATAAAGATCCCAACTGCAACTCCCACTCATTACAATTTGCAGTTTAATTCACCACGAAAAATTTCCGATTGTTATGTTGAATACTACACTATACATGACACTTCCTAGGTGAGTCTTAATACTGTAACTAAATAAAGCATACACACACACTTCACGCTAAAGCCTTATAGGATTCAATCTTGAACAATGACCGAGGGCTAAAACAGAACAACTCAAATCATCCAAGAAGGTTCCTTGCAGTAGAGATTAAATATATTTGGATTTACTACGTGTATGTACACTCTCCAATAAGAACTGCATCCAGATTTGTACCTGAGAGCTATATTATACGCAAGCTCCCTCATCACAATACTCTATTCTTCTGCAATTATTTTAACATCCTTTGATTACTCACGCCAAAAAGGGCCAATAACGCTATACACATTATTATCTCAGAGAGTATTACAATAAAAGCAGATACACCTAAATTTTTAATGCAGGATGTCTCAATTCCCATTTAAGTATAGTCTGTGTAGATGTATTACAACCTGCAACTATACTCGCATAGTCATGAATTTGACTCTTCAAAATCTCCATAATATTATCCTGTTACCAATGAAGAATTTAGAGGTTTAGAGATTACATTGAGCTTCACATACTGTCGCGAGCTGCGCGTCTCCTTTGGGACGGTTTGAATAAATTGTAAGTTTGTAGAAGAAGTGAGTCGTTTCGATTAAAAAGTCCTCAGCAGTTCGTGTTACATTATTAATAGATGGAATAAGATTGTGAGATGGAAAGAGTAATATAGCAATTGTACTAATAATATGGCGACATGGAAAGACGAGTCAAAGAGGAAGTAATAATACAACTCAGATTAGCAGCATAAACTCTGCAATTAACTCGCGTTTTATTGGAAATGGAATAGAGAAAAGGAGGATTAGGTGTGATATCTCATGATACGAGACTTGCACTTTCCATACAACGAACATGATGATGCGTGACACGACAATTGAAGTCGCACATTAGTTACACACCTTTCATGTCGATTGGGTTCAATCACGAAACGATACGTACACGAACATGCGATGAGGCTCATCGGAGCAACACTAACCTTAAGTCTGTTTATTTTTTATGTGCCTTTGGCACGGCACAGGTATCACCGACATTATACTCGTCGAAGATCTGTCTGACGTATCACATGCTGCACAGACTGGTCTATACACGCATCATGACTTAATTCGAATATTATTTCCACAAGCTTAACAATAAAAAGGTTCCTTGAACACAAATTATAAGAAGCCTTCCAAGTAAATAGCGATTCAGTCAACCTTTTGTTTTCCTTGCTGTCACCATTACGATAACCTGCCATGTGTTCAGTTCTGGGATACAAGGATGTGTACATATATTCCACGCTTGTACTTATGAAATATTCATGGCCATGCTATTATCTTAATAAATATTAGTCCACATTTTAACGCGTGTTGTTTACTCGGAGAAAATCCATTTTCTTTTCCCGAATGACCAAATATTACCTATATACTCTAACTGTTTCCGTTCTGTTCATCTATAGGTTTACACTGAAGTGTATATTGTGTAATATAACCAAAACGCATATTCAATATTCACCACAAACGCTACGTAGCAATGAATACACAAAGAGACAATACTTACTGACTGTGAGAATCCAGATACCAGACGAAGACTTTCACACCGTTCACAATCAAGAAACTCACGTCCGTATCGGCAGTTTGGATTTCAATGTCTATTTATTTCTGAATTTTGAATTTGTTGTAGTAAGAGTCCTTAACGAAATTAGTTGGAGTGGAAAGTAGTTGTGAAAGCTCTCTGAGTTTATGAAGGAAGGAACTATGTAAGTGGCCGGGCGATCGGATTTGTTTGTTGGTATTTGATTAAGTGTAGTAATGACTGCTTTCAGCAGTTGATTGTGTAAAGGTGAAATGAAAATAAAAAGTGTGCGTAAGCAAGTAATAAGGTCAAATTTTTGCAAAATAACGGAGCAAAGGGAAGACGGAGAGAGTGAGCGATGAAAGAGCAGCACTTAGTGCTTATGTGTTTTATCATGAACTGGTGATTCTTATGATAGGATGATGATCAGGAACAGGGGTTATGAATCGAAGGGAGAAAGAAGCCCGTATACTAAATGGAATGCCACAGACTTTTTTGGAAATCCGCATGTGCCGTAGTCGTTTCTCTATTTTCTCCAGCACAAAATTACACCCGCATGCTTTCCTCGTCGTCCTTGCTCTCTTCTGCTTGCCACCACTAACACTGCTTCCCAGATTTATATAGTGAGGGAGACTATAATATATATGCACACAAGTCTCTCTGCATCCTGCCTGCTTGCCTCTGCTTCACCATCATCTTCGTAACTTTCTATTAGACAGGGAAAGCTCTCCTCTGAGCCATCCGTCCCTTCAGCCAATAGAATTGCCCTCTACCCTTTCCATTCAATTCATCTCAAGCCCAACAAAGCGCAACTAATCCTATGTTGAATTAGACAATTCCTTCCTCCTCACTCATGCAAAATCTATCTTTCCCAGCATTACGAATCAAATGACCGAATCATTAGAAAAAGAAATGAGCCTCTCCTCCGCGGATTTCCCCACAGTATACTCTAAAAAGACTCCTTTTCCACCTAACTAAACACCACAAGACTAATAAGACCTCCGTCAGAAATGCAGCAGACATAAAATAATTAAGCACATCTGGTGATAAAAGAACCCCAAAATGGGAAACTCGTTTACTTTCATTTCTTCTTTGATTCTGAAGCGGCTCTTCTTCTTCTTCTTCCTCCAAGTAATATGATATTTATGTTGGCAGTTATTTATCAGACTTGAAACTTTCTTCGACTCCGTCCGTGACATTAAGACGAAACACATCCAATCCAATTTCACTGTCTCTCATTCCTCCCTGTCTGCATTTCTTACCTCTTCTCCTGACATACTGCATAATAATTTTTCGTAGTCCCTTGTTCCTCGCTTTATTTCTTTTCTCCCTCATGCCATGTGACGCCGTAACGTGTGAAGGAGAACCATAAAAGGTTTCCAACATGTTAATGCTGATGGAAAAGCTCTGAGATTCATAACTCAGACCAGACACAAAACTAAAACACCACAATATTCAATAAGACCTGTGTCCTCTATATCTCTATCTGTATGCATAATGGTGGTGGCTAGCAGTCTGCTCTTCTTCTGGTGTGGTTTGCCATTTCACTTTCTGCAAATTTAGACAACTCTGCAAATGATATATTCTCACATAAAACTAAAACCTCTGGAACTACTTCAGTCGTAAATGATAATGTAATGGTCTTATGACGTGTGTAGCATCAGTTGTCATAAGATTCATATGATAACGTATTATCTCCCAGTACAACTTTGAAGTTGAACTATCCTTCAGGAAAAACCTGCATGGTAATGTGCAGATTTCCTTCAAATTCGTTCCAATTTTCCACTCCAAGTATTTGGAAGGGCTGTGGCATAAAATATAAAAATATTGGTCTACTTTCCTTGCAAGACAACATATTGAGTCTCAGAACTGGTGAGCGAGGAAATAATATTACTTAAGAAATAACACATGCAATGCGATCCTCTTCTCTGAAATAAAACCTCAAGGAGGATCCCAAACCCAGAATCGATTACAGAAAGGCGAATAATACATCTCTTCAAAAACTTCAGCGTTTTACGTGATCCAACATTTCAAAGAACTTAGAAAGTATATATAGCTCGTGGTTGTGTGTGTCCTTCTGGTTTCAGAAATGATCATCTTGGAGGAAGAAAATGCGCCCTGTAATCCTAACCTATTTCTTTCTGCAGCAAAATTTTCCTATTTGGTCTAAATTGTTAAATCGTGATACACTCGTTATTTGGTGAGCACCACAGTGGGTTTAAAGGTCGGTAATGAGCGTATCGTAGACTGCTGGGGGAGGAGAAAGCATTCATTTCTTTGGAAAGTGCTTTCACTTCCATCCGAATTCCGAATGCAGTACGACCAGCTTGCTAATGGGAAAGCTGTCGGGTTGTCCCTTCAATAGGCAATGCTCGTAGTCGCAGCAGCAGTTCTTTACTGCCCAAAAGTTTTTTTGTATATCTCCAAACCTATTCTCTGTAGATCATCCTTGTCACAACATACATTATTGTTCAAGGAACTCTTATTTATTCAGCTCTTTATTTGTGGAGTCATGTCCTCAAAGTAAAACCATACAGCAGTAGTACCTCTTAACGGCGTTACACTTTCTGGCAAATTTAGAAAGACGCAAAGAAACTTGTCTTTTGTTAGATAGTGCAATAAATATTTCAGAAGTATCACCATTGATCAAAGTACCCCATAATGTTTCGATTCATGTAATTAAACTGGTGAGGGAAGAGCCTTATTCAACCTCCTACGGATTATCGTTGTTGCATTCACAACGCTGATGCTGAGATTAATACGAGACATTCCAAAATGCATAGGGAGAAGAATTTCCGCATCCAAATAATGTACGTTACATATGGATGAATCATAAGCACTCAGCGAACAAAGTCGAAATGTTTTAAGGGGGATGCCTCAGATTTGGTGTCATACGTATTACATATATGTGAGTCATTCTCTATTATTATTATTCTAGATTGGACTCTCCACTTTGAATTTGTTGGTTGCTGTGTGTGTTCTTGAATTGCAACCGGGGGTCCATGTACACATTCAGAATGAGAGATGGGATATCCGTGAAAACGGGTAAAATTCATGAGGGGAGAACATACATGGGACACCAGTGTGCCGTTGTTTTACCCTACACACTTCTTTCCATACCTAAATTCAACTATCCAAAATGTTCATATGTCCCAGTCTCGTCCCGTCACGTCCTAAACGAGAGTTTTAGCACTTCAAAATCTCTCTCATCTCCTCAGTACCCATTCTTTTATTATCACTAAATTTTGGGTGACTCATTCCATATTGTGAGCTATTCATATGATTATTCTCGTGCACTATTATTGTTCATTACAATAAAACTCTTCAGATTTACACAAGTCTTTCCGTATGAGATTGCGTTGTTTAGTACATTTCACACTGTTCATTTATGGAGTTTTGTCTATTGTTCATTAAACTTTATGACATGCACATCCTTAAAACAAAGATAATGATGAGTACAATTAATTTCATGTACACTCAAAACAGCATACAAGCAGATAGCCAAGTCAAGTGCATTTATGACACGTGCAATTGTACTCTACATAAGTGGACTTTCATTACTTGCAGTTCAACACATATTCATGATACTCTCCTTTCCTTTGGTAGAAGCCCATTGCAATTCACACTGACAACAAGATCAAACTCACGTCATAAATCAAAATAGTCACGAAAAATCCACCTCTGTGAAATATTCTTCCCAAATTGTGCTAGCCAAACAATATGTATTAATTTGTAATTACTGAAACACGAACGTGTAGTCAATTGAATAAATTGCAAGGAGAGTGAGGGGAGCTTCTGCACTCTACGTGGTCGTCGTGCTGAGACACAATCCAAAACAGAAGAATATAAGGATACAAATAAAAATTTGATATCCATTCTCGAACAAAAGGCCAGAAAAAAATGTCTGACCTTCTGAACAAAACATTTTATCCCTCTATGAAGTCAACTGATTTATTTCCACTACCCTCAAATTTGTAAGAAAAGAAGATAGTTTTGCATAATATTTCACTTTAAGAATCGCTTCCTATCGTACATGCACATCAGTAATTAATTTAAGGACTCATAAGACAACTATAGAATCATGTGAGAGTGCAATTATGTTAGCAGGCAAAATTTATAATTTCTATTTTGCGAATCAAGCAATCTTCCATCGAATTAATTTAAAGTAGTGAAATGTTAAGCATTATTATATGCCTTAAGAACAATTGGCAGACGTACTTTTCTGTCAACTTGACCTAATTAAGGACACTCCATTCTAAACTAATTCCGACCCATCCCACCTCCCTCCTATGATCCCAATTGTTCTTTGCCAAATTGTAGGTGGAAACGCAATTTATAAAGTTACGCTTGAATGCTCTGCTCATTGAGAATGCACTAGCTGGGTACCAAAGAGGCTCCAGACCTTTGGCAAGATGGATGACTAGACTGCTGAGTTTGTGTTTTGATTATTCCTTGCCTACTTATGATGGATAATATATTTTCAAAGTGATCAAGAATTCTTTAAATGGGAACGCAGTTAACTAGATATATAAATTCAATTCGATATAGCTATGCTATATAGCTATATAGCTATTCAGTTGCATGTTGAATTATCATATTTGGAATTTTGGAGGAAATGGAAATAATCTTTCATTAATCACTCATTATGCATCTCAGTCTCGTCTAAAACGTATCCAATGAGGTTTGTAATGTTTTGTGAAATTCAAAAATCAGACTAGAAATTTTTCTGAAAAATATATCAAACTTTACTTTGACGTGGAATATAAAAGGATTAACAAGTTGACGGATTAAAGAAATCTACACCAGACCGTACACAAATGCTAAACCCACGCATTTATTCCTGAGTTTGTTCTGTTTTGGCACTCGAGTATTATTCCTGATTATGCCATTGCCATTGTGTTCTTCTTTTACTTGAGTAATTATTCCTGACTAAATATGAAAACTTATTCAAACATGAGATGACTGTTAGTATGAAGAATTGTTTCAAGTGTTCATAAATCGCAAATGTATTCCCAAATTGGGCTAATTGTGGAGATTTTTTTAAAAGAGAAGCTTGGAGGTATTTGAAATGTAAGTGTAATTTATACAACGAGGAAATTACGCTTAATGTAAATTTATGGATTGTTTATTCTGTGTCGTCTTTGTGGTTGTTACTTCATCCACAAAGCCTCAATGGAATGTTTAGACAAGAAGATGTAAATGCGGAAGATTTATAGTTTCATTATGATGACAGAGGTCAAGCAGCATCGTTCCTTGGAGTCCCTCGCATCATTAACAATGTCATCTCATAAAATACGCTTTGTGAATTAATAAACCATCAACCAGGTAATTAAGAGTCAAGATGGATTCTTATTTTGAAATCAAATATCCACCTCCCCATACTATAAGTCATAAATTTGGCACTTGATAAATTAATTATCTGTCAGAACAACTCATGCACAAAATGAGATTTCGCTGCATACTTTTCAGTCGCTACTGTTCGTGATCCGCAAGGAGTATTATTTTGTATTAGATCTACTAAACAATCTATCACAAATCGTGGGCTGCTTTCCTTCCATTTTGCGTGTTGTATGTTGACTTAGATTCTGAGAGCATTCAAGTTGTCAGAAAGACAGATTGTTCGATACGCCTTTTATTGGGTTAACAGTCAACACAAATAAATTTATTGGGAGTCGAAAGCTTATTTCTTTATCAACTTTAACCTGATATTCTAACAAATTCTTATTATTCTACGACGAATTGAATGTTCTTCGTGGTTTGAGTCTCATCGAACTGGTGTTACACTCTCGTACAACACTACAGCTAATTAGATTGTTCAATCAGTTCATGAAATAACATAACTCAAATCTGAATGAATTCCCACACTTGATCTATCTCATAATCCAAACAGTCTACGACTACAACATTTCAGTCTTTGTAACTTTTGTCATTCCTTGTACATTTGCCCACGCCCAACACTCCCGTTCTATAATATTTTTACATTCCTTTAACAAAAATTACATGATAATTTTATGATGGACGACCGTGACCGAGTATAATTTAATAAAGTTTATTGTACAAGTCGAAGGGCTCACTCTGTCATCAGTGTTTACCAGAAACGCACAGCAAATAAGGTAGAAATTTATGTCTTCAATATGCCCTCAGTAAGTCACAATAGCTAATGGGAAATGTACGTGTCCATATAATCAATCAATAGTATGCAGTCTGGCATCCAGCAGTAAGGTTAAGGTCGAGTTTTGCAATTCTTATTTTATTTACTGTTTAGGAACTGATTTGTAGGCTGTTCACAAATTGATAGTCAAATTTAATGCAAAAATAATCAATGGCTAACAGTAGTGCATGGATCTCACATATATAGGCAAAGTCCTTAAATTGGTTTTGCTAGTTTGTTTGTTTGCTGATTAGAATGTGGCTAATTCGTCATCAGCTTTCGCGGACATAAGATTTGTGAAAAAAGTAGAGATGTTATGTTCGAAATCAGAAACTGGGATCAGGTACAGATCTCAAATTTATTTCCCAGCAAATAATAAACTCGCCTAATAACTCGAACAGTTTAAGTTGAAAGTGCTTAAAGATTTTGTTCTACAGATCACATCATAATTGCATACTTAAACCATGCTTCGCTGTAGTTAATTTTGAAATGCCAGTGATTGTTTACTGTTAAATTTCACAATAGCTTTTTCCGCTTCATTCAATCAATAATCAAGTCTACAAAAACGCTCGGTAGAGATTCAATTACACATTGATCCTTTAATGCTAATATAGTACTGTGGTTGCAACAATAAGTCTGTTTTAAAACACAGGACACACAGCTACCACTATGCACTTCAACATATTTTGCAGTATGATGGAGATGAAGCTAATGAATTCAAAATGACAGATCTATAGTTTAATTATCATAATAATTCAGTATCAGCTGATTAGTTTAATCATGACTAGAATAAATTACGTAAAAGGTTTTGAGTAAACAAATAATTCACATAAATATCATTCGGCCATAGACAGGTAATAATTGAATCCACTAACGTATTGTTTTACATCTTACATTTGGCTATTGTTAAGCTTCGATATTTCAGCAAGTGTATGAAAGTATTATTGTTATTATACAGAACAGGTCCTTGTGTTTTAATCCGATTAGACTGTCGACACATACTCAAATCTCATCTTCCATCTGAGTCCCCGTAGAAATGATTGTGCAAGTCGAATATCAGAACAATGTTCCCAATATCCCAATCGGATAATGAAAGACCTCTTTAAACCGACTAACTAATTACAGCAACTGCATAACCAATAGAGAGTTAATATGGATTCCTGTGTCAAATATTGTTTTCCTTGTAGTGCTGCACTAACAATAAATTCCATCCATCTTGGGTTTACTTTATGGCAAGACTTAATAATATCTTGGCGAACAGAGATGCATAGATAATTTCTAAAATGACTTTGATTGTTCACAGTTGCTTGATCTACGAACACGTAGGGTGTTGTCAGTGCACAAAGCTTCACTAGTACAACACCTTGCACACTGTAACTTACTTCTTGAGCAACCGTGTGACTTGTGACAGTTATTTAAATTAGCTTTGAACTAAGGCATGGATATTGTTGTTCTCAATATTGTTAATGTCATTATTGTAGCCTTTAGGAATATCGGAAAAGCGTAATCAGCTAGCAGAATGAAAATAAAGACGTTAGAAAGAAACCACATTGTCGAACTAGTTAGAAAGCTCACCCATTTCTGTACCCATTACACATTATACATACATCTATGCATCATTAGGTTAATTTGAAACTGTCATTCTCATGACACTTTTAAATTAGTGATGGGCTGTTAACCAACCCAATGGATGTGAGACAAATAAATGAAATAAAAAAGTGCCGTAAATTATCGTACTCAACAGAAGGAACGACACTTCAACTCACCGAAATAAGAACTTCATCCATTCTCTAATTAGTGAGTAGAGACTTTGACGTAGCATACACGTGATAATTAGAGTTAAGCCCTTTGGTTGTTAAGTTTCTTTCTCAAGCCTTATTCTATCTTTTGAAATATTGTCATTCAATTTTTCATACTAAATTCATTATTCGTTAACAATAATTTAATTTTGGACGAGTCAAGGATTCATTTTATGATTTTGAAGATACTCGAAGTGTCGATGAAATCTCAGCCTTTTGCGATTATCTTTTGATTATAATTGTATATGTTTGTCCATTGGGGTGTATAAACAGTATGTATAAATGTTGAACACATGTATGTATAGTTTGTCTGATTCCTCTAAAAAGATTTGCAGGTTAAGAATGAATGACATCAATCTTTGTAAAATTTTACTCGTCTGCTCATTAGAACTCCTCATTCATTTCAGCAGTAATGAATACATCATGTAATCTTGAATAGTATGATTTGTATAAGTAACTTATTATTTGACTGCAAATTCCAAGGACAGTAATAACTTTAGATTTTGTCTGAAAAGTCCTTCTTTTGAGGAGCATTAATTGCGTCAACGTAATTAAGATGATGAGATGCGTTATGTGAGCTTATGATCGTATATGCGTGTAGAATGCTTAGAGTCAAGTAGACGTGGGAATTCCTGAAAATACACAAGATCTCTCAGAAGAGATGTGATAAGAAGATGCATTCATTCACCTTAAAAGTTACTAAAAGATTAAACGTGTCATAATTACTATGATCTTCGCTCTCGGTTGTTGCATTTGTATTGCGACTATATACATCCAAATCAAAAGCAATGTTCGCACGCTGTGTATTCTTTAATGTGAAAGTATGTCAAAAAGAGTTATTGTACCTTCGAACATGACTGGAGGACAGATAGAGATGGATATGGTATTACCAAAGACCAATCCTTTCCATCCCTTTTTCGGCAACTTGCTTTGTTGCATTATTATCATTACAACTTCTATTACACCAGAAGGAACATACGAATCCAACAAAGTCTCAACTCGTTATTTCATTTTCAATCATTCACCCCACATTGTCTAACAGGTGCCTCGTCGTACTTATAGGCAGACCAGCTCTTCTTCTTCCTCTATCAATGGAATAATGATATACAATTCATTTTTTGGACAAGAGGACTCTTTTTTGTTTTTCTACTTTCACTTTTAAAATGGACAGCTTATAAAACCTGACTTAATACAATTGTGAAGTGCTCTTGCGATGAATTAGTTTCAGGAGAGTTTTAAGCTCAATATGTACAGTTAGGTCTCTATCCCTCTCCATGTAAGTGTAATGGAAATATCTTTAAGCACTGCGTGGTATTACATGTTTTTGCAATTAGCTATACAGTTGTCTCTTTCAAGAGTCGCTTTTAATATCTCAAGTTTCAAGAGTCCTAAGTAAATAAATACTTTATTTGTGCCAGAATTACGTTATTATTATTATTTTATTACACACCTAATCAGACTTTTATTGCAGAATACAGATGGAAAAGATTACGAGGGGACACAGTCTATTTGAAAAATCTAAGTCCTTCTTCTTTATACAAGTCAGTGAAGTCAGCATATTAGTTTTTACCTTTACCAATGCATTTTTAAGATGATGGCATAGTGAGTTCGCAAAACTTATGGTGTCTCACACTTAAATGCTTCGATTAAATAGCAAAATGACCTCAGAACTTTTGTTAGCTACTCATCATTGCTGAAGAAGTGCCATGATTGCTTTATTTGAACGGGCAAAGGAAGGACATAAATAAAAATTAAACATGCAGTTGTAGTATTTTGTTGTGTGCATTAGAGGGTTAATTAGTAAATAGCTGGAACCTTGTAGCAATCCACTGTGAGGACAGTACAATAGCTAATCACATCTATTCTTGACTTAAAGCAAAGTTATGTCAGGTTAATAAAATTATGGTGACTGTTGAGTAAGAGAACCGCCAGGTTAGCCATAAATACTTCCAAACATACTTACAAGTCCCATCTTATCACAAGCAATCACACAGGCATTATTCATCTTACAATGTTCTTTCCTTACTTGCTAAATCTGTCAATCAGTTGCATCCTGATAGTTCTCTATCAGTGATGTAACTGCATTTTACATTGCTTTGTATACATTTCATCTCAGCTTATTCACAGTGCACTCATTAAAATTTTACATCAATGAAATACACAGTTTGATTAGAGGGATTCAATGAATCTTGCTGCCACGATTGCTAATCAATCATGAGCGAAATTGGAAGGCATCTTTTGCATGTACCGTGTCTGACCTTCACATAGTGAACAAGTAATTTCCCCTCTCTCAGTTTCAATTAAAACGTCTATGAATTTATCACGAAATTAATTTATTTGTACAGCTCAATTCACCTTCCATTTCGATGTAAATACGTGAATGGTTATGAATTTGATAAGTGTAATGTTCTTTCATTTCAATCATATTTAAAATTTTTATGTATTTAGTTGTAAACGCAATTAAAATTAATTATTTCACTGTCATTATACAGTACACAGACACTAATCAGAATCAATCCAGATGGTTATGTCTCGAAGCGTTTTGGTAACAGATACGAGACAAGTTTTCTTTATGCAATTTTTGAATTTCAACATATAATGTAAACACCATAGTCTACTTTACGCGAAGATGATGGTAATGAGATTTTTTTGTGTGAAGCTCATCATAAAGTTATAACAAATAAAGCAAATGAAGATGCCTCGTGTGTGGATGTAATAGAATAAAAGTACGTATTAATTCACGTAAGCTGTTTAATTTGCATGCAATAATGGCTAATAGCTTTCTGAAAGAGTATGTAATGATTGATTGTTGAAAAGGTAACCATTTGGCCTTCCTGTCAAAACTATCAATTAATTTTGAATTCGGGTTAACGACCAAATCAGATTCAATTAATTCACGATGAATTACAAACTGTTCGAAACAAAGCACAGACGTGTGTATGAAGGAGTAGAAAGGAACGCCAAATTTCATTTATTTACTGGGAGTGTGTATATTATGATGTAATATGACAGTACGCGCATTTGATAAATACTTATTGCATTCGTAAAATGGTAGCTTAATAGCTTTGCGTAGGGTGTAACTGTTGTGTGATCTTCCAAGTACTCATCTGGGGCTGCTGTGCCTCTATTAATTATTCACTCAAGTTTGACTCACCTTCCTTTGTAAATAATGTAATGAATCTTCAGAACTACCTTACTTAAAAGTGTAATAGTCTCGTTTTGTTGTATAAATGTGGGATTGTATACTAAATGACTATTTCATGTTTTAAAATGTCATCGTGATTCCTCATTACTAAAATTGTGGTTAATATCATCATCACACATGAAATTAATGATTTCGAACCAAAATACTGTCACATAGATTAAAAGGCAAGTGATGTTCATTGTTGAACACATTCAAAAATGACTTTTATCGAAGCCCAGCCAGCCAGACAAAAATCTCATATTCACTGTGCTTAATTCTCCTAATGTACAATTTTCCGACAAACCTTTATCATTTTGCAACTCTGCGGGTCTGCTGCTGCCTCAAGTTATTTTAGAAATATTCAAGGCCTCTTCCAATTAGTTAACACAATGAAACAGTAGGATTTCTTGACATATCATTGAAGCATCGAAAATCAAAACCATCGTCAGTCGAAAGGATCACATTATGTAAGTATGTCCTATTATGATAATGCAATCGAATTGGAATTAATAGTCAAAAGAATTTCTTCCCAGCATCTCAACCTACACCTGAGGCATTCTGAACTGTTGTTCTTCACTCTGCACAGTTCATTTTGTGATGCAATTCAGAAATAAAATGATCAAAACTGTATAAAATTATTAAAAACAATGATATATTTATAGGACTTAAGTCGAAAATGCGAAATATTGTATATAATATACAGGGTGAGTTTTATAAATGGGACACACTTTGAGTGGCTGTAACTCAAAAACGATACGACCAAACCAACTGATTATTTTTGCATCGCAATCTAGACAAAATTTCTTATTGAATGACTC
>Ga0194135_10000939_pt1 | contig 17025 bp, 15 predicted proteins | sample LitLau_LLRF_2013_FD_134024 | JGI IMG/M metagenome (GOLD analysis project Ga0194135, IMG submission 134024) | Freshwater sediment microbial communities in response to fracking from North America - Little Laurel Run_MetaG_LLRF_2013 (version 2) | ecosystem: Environmental > Aquatic > Freshwater >...
CACTGTGACCGAGCGCGTCCGTCCTCTCTTCAGAACCGTCTTCAGGTACTCGTACTTTTCCTGTTTTCGCTTCCTGGCTTCCTTGAAGGCGTCCTCCCCGTTCTCGAATGGAATCGTGACGTCCACGACGTATACCTTGGTCCCCTTCCTGATCACCAAGTCCGGTCTCTCAGTCCTGTGAGCGATATCCCTAGTCTTGAAATCGGCTAGGAAAGGGAAATACGCCCCCAGTACGCCAGTCGGGAAATTGCTCAAACAGGTTGTGTTATATTTAACTCTCGTGTATTCTATATTAAATCATAATAGCGATTTGACTGGTTCCACTCAACGGAAAAAGGAAAAAAACTTCATAAAACCTAACTCTATACTCATTCTTTTGTCTATCGAAAGTCATTGTGAGGTCATTTGTGTGACCTGTGACTCTTGAACTTATCGCTGTTCTATCAATATTTTAACCACGTCTCTAGACGACGTTTCGTCTTTAGAACCTTATCGACTTTAAGATCCGGCATCTATAAATGTGATTAAAATCGAACAGTCATTGCTCAGGAGTCAGGAGCACGCATAATAAAAATGGAGAAGAGGCAGTAGCCTGAGAGCCCGATGAGTGTTGGAAATTCTAACCCCACAAATAAAAACAATTAGGCGCGATGGAGGGTTCAGCTCACGACTAGCAGCCCTGGTTCCGTTGGATTCCGGTTCCGTCCCTCGTTTCTGCAACTCTTCGTGGTATAGTAGACTAACCATAACTTGACTATTCTGGCACAAAATCATATTACTTTTACTGGACCTAGTATCCGTATTTTGAAAGCATGTAGCCAAAATTCAAAAACATTAGCTCAACTTAAACCTCCAACATTGAGACAAATACTTAAGAAAACCAACCAAAATATCTGATGGTCTATTCTAGGGTGCCGGAGGTCTACAATCTGTCTTTCGTTCACCGTAAGTTGATTACTTGGAGATAATGTATAGTGGTCCCCGGATGTGTAAAGAATTAACAATAAAACCAACCGCAAATTCTAGAAGAAATCAGAATGGTCTATTTATAACTTTTATTTAACTTGATTACTTGGAGATAGTGTAGGGTGGACTGTGATGGAAAAAGCATAAATGGAAGTAGGTATTTATAGTTACATCCTAGACAAGTCCGTGGTAGCACGGAGTCTAAATCTACAAGATCTAAAACTCGCTCTTGGATATATCAAGCCTATTTTCAACCTTTCATTAACTTTTAACTCATAGGACAGAAAAATCGCTTAGCAGAAATGACTTATTGAATAAGACCACTCTGTAATGAGGCCCGGATGATGTTACTGGATCATTGAGAAGTCAGGCTAAAGCATTATATTTCCCTAAAATAACATCAACACAAGTAAGATAAAAACAAAATCATAATTGACGCATTAGAAAATTGTCAAATCCCGAAGTAAGAGATGCAAGCGGCAATTCCCGTTAGGAGTTTCTCCATTATTGCAATTTAGGAGCAACTGGGGTTCCTTGCTAAACTTATTAAGTCTGAAAAGTATCGAAGTAATAAAATGCGAGGGGAACTTGGGTAATTAATTAGTACTCAACATTATGCGACCACAAAAAAAAACTTTTCTTTAGTTCCTCCAAGTACTGGGAAAGCAGATTGAAAGGCAGTAGGCGGTGTGAAAGAATTAAAAGAAGGAAACATTAAAAACGTTTACGCGTTTCTGTACGTTCGCGCTGTCAAACAACTCAAATTTTAACCCTAGTCGGAGAAGGAGCTTTGGTTTCAAAATTGTCAAGTTATAATTTAGTCTCTATTTAATACTTTACTATTTCCTCTTAGTTAGCAAATTAAGTATATTAAGCTATTTGGAATCGACACGTCACCTACGGCCCTGAAAGTCAATCCTTCATATCTGTAGCAGACATCATCACGACTAATATTCCGTTGCAACATTTCTGCAATTTTTTTGTTAAAACGTTTCAACGTCTTCAACAAGTAGAAAAAAAATGTTATGCAAACCAATCCCACCAGAATACAATTAAATGCTACTGTGAGAAGGGGAGCGTTCGCGTGGATTACCTTGCTGTCGCAGAGTAACCGATCAAGAAATATTGTAAAGATGGTTTTGAGCCAAATGACTAGGAACTTTAAGTATCAACCCTGCCCGGATTAGCATATTCTTAAGAACAGTCACGAGTCATTGCGAAATTAAATTTCTTAATACTTTTGATCTCTGGACATTGCAAATTATTCACCGTTTGATATTACACTAAGAGACGCATGAGACAACTTACGCCCAATTCTGCCTAATAAAAGGCAGTCAGCTTTATAACGGGTACCGAGCAGGACGCAGTTATCATTTGAATTTTAATCAAAAATCCTACAATGGCTGCTAAAGTTTCAGCTGCAACAAAGTGTTCAAAAGAAGAAGTTCAGTTTTGGAAAATCCACTGGGATGAAAAACCAGCATTCTGGCACATTGATGCTGTCAACAAGAATTTGGCGAAATACTTTAATCGGCTCGTTCCAAACTCACCGTCATCCCCAGAAGATGAAACCCGCACAATATTTGTGCCACTATGTGGGAAGACCAGGGACATTGCGTATTTATTGAGCCGTGGTTTAAAAGTGTTCGGTTTGGAGGGCGTGAAACAGGCAATTGAAGCATTAGACGCGGAGAACTCGTTTGATTTGAAATTTGATAAGGCCCAGTCCATTTATTACACAGAGGACAGGCAACTTCAAATTTATTTTGGAGACATGTACACTTGTCCGATTGAGAAATGGGGACCTTTTGATTTTGTGTGGGACCGAGCATCATTCTGCGCCGTGGAATATTCCTTTCGCCCATCGTACAAGGAAATTATGCAAAGGAGTGTTGATGGTGAGTAGTTTGGAAATAAAAAGTTGGCTACTAATATAAATTTAAGCACTCCGTGAGTTGTTTAAATGAAGCTATTGTTTTTACATCAAATTTCAGGTCGGAGTTTCCGTTATCTACTGGAAGTTGTTCATTATGACAAAGCACAGTTTGGAGGACCACCAAGATCCGTTACGGCCGGTGATATGCAAGAGTTCTTCGCGGATTGGGCTAAATTAGAAGTCCTGAGTGTAAACCCGTTGCCAGTCGAGTTTAAAATTGTCAACGACAGTGTTCAGAGTGGCCCTTCTGAGTCTGTCGTTTACTTGCTCAAAAGCAAACATTAACAAAATTGATCATAAATAGCCTTCATGAGTCTTTATGAATGAGCTGAATTTCTGTTGTATGATACCCAGGTTTCTTCCGATTCCTCTAAATAAAGCTTTGCAAAGGTTGATTCTGGAAATCTTAATTAAATTTTACGTTCAATTAAATTCAAATCATCAGCTCCCCTCTTCAATCAAATAAGAACGCGGCTTTGTTTGCCCAGGCGTGTCCCGTTGTCGTCGAAAAAATTCAGCATTCGGTCTGCTTGCGATATTAGCAGTCTTAGCATCTTTAACGCCACTGAGTTAGGTGCTTATAAATGTCAGGAAAAAAAACTTGCTGAAGCTAATAAAGCATTCCGACACGATACGATAAGCTCTCTAGTTTGTGGTACTACTTCTTTTTAAATTAAACTCTGCAGTTTCTATTAAAATCCATCTTCTATTAATATCGAAAGAAAATTGCAACTTAAAATCAAAAGGTCGTTCCTTCTTATCCTCCTGCCATTTTTAAATGAATTATCCACTTTAAATAGTACTAGCAGAATAATAGGTAACCCGAGTGGAACATACAAGCACATTTAAAATTCTCTGCTAAATTATTCCCTCAAACCCTTCTTAACAAGGAATTTCTTAAAGTTAGAAAACTGCTTATGAGCAACCGCTCGTGTCGTTTTAGTTTTTTTTTTCAACAGCAAATTACCTTTCCATGGGTGCGGAGCTCATGAGTTATCCATGATTTCAGTTCGACTGCGCTGAACACCAATGTGCTGTAACGAATTTCGGAATGGGATCCTAGATTAATTTGCAAAAAGTTTCTGCAAGTTTTGAGAAAAATTTCTTTGTTATCCGTCTGAGTCTTTGTCAAATGATTCTTGAATCGAGTTAAATTAAGTACGGTGTCTCTGAAGCAAAATTGTTTTAAATTCGATTTGAAATCTATTTGAATTATGTAGAATTAAATTATTTTAAAGAGATCTTATCCAAAAGTGTCTCAATAAATATTTGGAAAGGTGTACAACCGCTCGCGTGATTCCACAGACCCTGGTTTGAATAATGCCTCGGTTAATGCTTCCTTTGGATAAAAATTTATAACCCAACCTGGCAACAACAGTTCATTGGATTTCGAACTTACATTAAATATTTATTTAACTGTTTACGTGAAAATTTTAGTTTTAGCAAACCTTCCCGATTATTTCTTCAAAGTCGGGATGGTTATTTTAGAAATGAAAACAACTTGTGTATGGCGGAATCAAGAAGGAGCGTTCCGCTTACTTCCCAATCCCGCAGCAAAAGGTCCGTGACGGAAAAAGGTAGAGATTTAATTTCCAAATGCAATGAATCGAATAGATCCAAACCGGCTTCATTGCTCACAGACTGTTGTAAACTACTTCACTCTGCTTCATAAGAATAAATGTAGGAAAGTATAATTCGAATTTCATTTGCAAACTGGAAGTCCCTGAGTGAACTTGCGGTAGTTGTAGGACTCTGTTCTCAGTTTTTATGTGCATTATCCTGTGAAAACTGGTTTTATCGAATACAATTGAGATTCGTTTACTAGATATCAGAGGGCTGCACACACACACAATTAGAAAAATCCCAATGTCTGAATATGGAAATCTTTTTTACTTTTAAATTAACTTAAAACCGTCGGGTTATAACAAGCGACAACGAATACCAAACCGTATTTGATTATTCTATTTTATGCGCGGTAATACTTACATCAAATTCAAAACAAAATTAACTTATTTATAACACATAATATTCATTATATTCATCATCCCAAATGAGAGCAGAATGGTAAATTTAAGAAATAAGAAACTGTATTGGTCTGACTGAGTCCAGTATTTAGACATTTTTTGAATAAAATTATTCCGAGAGTTCAATCCCTCAACTTTCCTTTATTTAATGAATTATCAATATAACAAAAGAAATTGTCAATAACAGTGGTTTTTAGGAAGGGAAATTGAAAGAAGACAGCGGGTGGGCGTCTGATTCAGGTATTAGCTAAAGGAAAGAAATTGAAAAAAAGGAATATCGTAATTTTTGAACATTCGATGCATGGAATTAGGCAAGGCCCATTTAAATTGAATACATTTAACCATAGACCAGATTTTTTAATCCCGTGGCAACTCGTAAAAACATTAAAACTGCTTTATTGCATTATTCACGCCATCCACACCTAGGAAGCAATTTCTTAGAAAGAGAGTATTGCCAAATTCATTAGAAATTGCTTATTTAGTTTCGGATTTGTCTACATCCGCTGTACTAATGAGTATTTCAGTCCACGGTTTCGGCTTGACTGCACTGAAGACGAGCGTGGTGTAACGAATTTCGGAATTTAGTCCTAACGTATCTTGCAAGAAGTTGACGCAAGTTTTCATAAACTTTTCCTTTTCATCAGTGGTTGCCAAATGTTGCATGAATGAAGTTGGACTCAATGCAATGTAAGTCTCTGAAACAACCGGGTTCAAGTGCGATTTAAAATTTGTTTGAATGAAGGATGTAAAAAGATTCTGCGGAAGTGTAATTTAGCACTTACCCAAAAGTGTCTCAATGTTAGGAAACGTGTACTCTCGCACATGTGTTTCCACAGAGACTTGTTCGAAGCCAGCGGCGTCCAATGCCTCTTTGTAGGCTTCCCTTGGATCCACATTATTCTCAACCCAATCCGGCAGCACCAGATCCTTTGATTTAGAAACGTTTTAAAACATGTAAATACTCCTGTTAAGATTTTCAAATTTAAAGAATTCAGGCAAACCTTCCCGACGGTTCCCTGATAATCGGGATGCTCCTTTAGGAATGAAAACAACTTGTACATGGCAGAATCGGCAAGGAGCGTTCCCCATACTTTCCCGTCATAGAACAAAGTATTGAACCACGTGAGAAATTCCTGCCTGTAGAAAAAAATGAAATTATGCTTTACTTAATTAGTTCAGACATACGGTTCTATAGGTCCTGCTTACTTGTAGTCTTCCACAGCATAGAGAGAATGAAGGGACAGAACTTTTCGTGGTGGGAGAATGGCATCCTCTGCATCCTTCCAGTCCTTGATATCAATCTGTCGCCAACGCCAATCTTCACTGTGTTCAAATTCGAAATTATTCTCCTTGGAGTACTGAATCATCTCAGCGTCTTTTTCCAGGCAGTAGATGGTATGCCGCTTCCTCGCATTGTAGGGGAGGAGAGGGACGATGAAGGGCTTGGCGGTCCGACACCCGTGCAAAAGAATATCCTCTCCATTACTCCAAATCTTGATGCCGCTTAAGTATGGAACGAAAAAAGCGTCCACTTCGAAGTTAATCCAATTCTGCACGCCTTGGGAGTCGTACAACTCGGGGAGGCTGGCAGAAGCGAATTTCGAAAGATGCATAGCAGGAGAGGAATAGGATCAAAGTACAATTTCCAACTGATTTCTAACGTCGACGAGATTCCAAGACGATCACCGACTGCTACGACTTTCAAACTGAGTCTGTTTAATGTCAGAAGGAAATTCGGAGAGCCTTATGTGAACTTCATTTACAAACTGGAAATCCACGAGCTAAATGGATTCTTATGATACATCCACTCCTCCAAAGCCCAACGCATTACACAAAGCGTTCGAATCATCATTTGCATATCATATCCTTTAGTAAATCTGGAATCTGAAACTTGTTTTTACATCAGACGGGCGGATGGGTTGAGTAACTTTTCAGGTTTTTACCTTTTTTCGAAATCAGTTGAGACCTTGATAGCCACCTTTTCATCCTCTCAAAGTATTTTATTTTGACAGCGCGATGAAGGGCTCAAAATCGAATTGCACTTATACACGAAAATTAGGCGGGGCTGCTCTAACTTTGCATAATTGTTTAAAAAATGCAGTCGGAAACCAGACAAATGAAATCATTGTTCAAAAACATTACTCTACTTTACTTTTAGAGAGTTAGTTTAAACTACACTTACTCCACTTCGCCCAAAAATTAATCACATCAATAAGGCATGGAAGAACTTTAAGAAAGAGTGGCAAAAGTTCAACTGAACTGTAAAATAACATAAGCCATTAAGGTAAATTTATATAAGAAGCTAAGTGCGTCGTTCGTTGTCCTTTTCCTCAGCCGTTGGCTGCTCGACAGGTTATCTTATGTTCCTTCCAGTGGGCTTTCTGACACATTTTGCCACAGTAAGCCACGCCCTCGCATTTCGCACAAGTGAATAAGGTGACAAGCTGGAAATTATAACGACAGTTATATTTTGGACGAATGTCGTGCTCGCCCTCGATCCATCCACAGTAGGCACAGAAACGGCGGTCTTTGTACTTTGTAATATTGTCTGTCATTTTATCGATGAGTTTCTTGGGTCCGTTACCTTGAATGTTAAAAAGGACAGAGTGCTATTTAATCAGATCGCATCTCTTCCCTAATGGTGGCGATTGGCTTTGCGATGGTTGAAGAATAGTTGTGTTGACTTACCCATATAGTACATTTCGTCAATCGCAGTGGTCATATGGACCCTCTCAATGGCAATTCCCTGTACATTTAGTACCACCGCAGTCGAACAGATAGGCTCTTCCAATTTCTGTAACACTTTCCCCGGGAACTCCCTCACGTAGTCATCCCATGAACCGTGGACAATGAGGGAGCCCGGCCTCCTGTAGTTGAATTGATTAGAAGTTGGATCCACAATGTACACCCCTCCATCGGGAAGCGTGGCTTCAATTACATAATGAGTCTGAGTCACTCCTTCTGGCAGAATCCGCCGAAAGTATGTCTTCACAAACTGAAAATCTTTCGAGACATTTGGAATGAGCATGGCATAAGGGCTCAACTGTTCTCCAGCCATAGTGATGATTCCACCAGTTTGAGAAAACTGTAGACGTTCAAATGTGTAGCGTCGGTTTGGAATTACTTCGAGTGCAATCGCCTTTACTTTGTCAACTCCCAACTAAAATGCAAGGATTAAGTGGAAAACTGTAATCAACTTGAATGGTAGGTAGCTTAGAAGTTAGAGCGAACTTACCGTCAACCCATTCGGAAGGATCCATTCGGTGCAGTTCATCTTCTTAGCCGAATCCAAAATCCCAGGAGTCACATATCGAGACTTAGAACCCATTTTGAGAGCCCAGTACCACTCTTCTTTCTTCAGTAAATTGATACCCTTCACTTCCTTCTGCATATGGCCACGAAGGAAAAGTCTCTCGGGAGTTATTTCAGTATCCGAAAAAGTACGCCAATTCTGAATGGCATCCACATTGCACACCGACGGATTTCCCGAAGCAGGAGAGTCACATCCGAAAAATTCGTAGTAGCGGATAAAAGTTGTGGGTGTTCTATTGAGGACAATCCTTTGCTCAGTCCGGACTAACGTCCCACCAGGTGGAGTAATCTCAGGATAAGCGAGTGTCTGCAGTTCGTGCATCATATTAATATGGCCAAAAGTCGTCTCAATTCCTCCAAGGAGTCGTGGCTGGGTAGCTGGAAAAAAGGAGTTAAGCGTCAATTTCACATCAAAGTTCAGTCATAGTAGTCTATGTTGCTGCTACTAGACAGTATCCGGACACTCGAATGAGTCTTTTACTTGTGCTTCAGGTTAGGTTCTCGCTCTTTTTCTCTCTTTTTGGTTTAGGGACCTGAAGCACAGGTAAAAGACTCATTCGAGTGTCCGGATACTGTCTAGTGTGTTGCTGCTTACCGTCCAAAACTTGAAGGTGGCCAATGGCTCGTAGGCTATGGTCCAACAAGTTCAGTTTTCCTTCCGCCGCCAACATCACCATCTGAAATAAAGCAGAATTTTCCTTTGTAGAAATTTTACGGGTAGGGTATGGATTGGACTTCGCGGCATAGGCAGATAACAAGGCAAACCTGCACCTGCGGGTGGAGCTAATTACGAAAAAACCCCATCCTGTTCGCGCCAAAGCAAAGAGGCCTCATTGACGTTTCGTTACAAGCTCCACCAGCAGGTCTGCTTCGTAATATGCCTCAATTAGTTCTCTTACACCGGATGCGGAAGAGGGTGTCTCAATTTCCATCTCTTCCTGTGTTGCAATTGACTCAGTTAAGAAAGGTTTGTTTACAATCTGCGAAGACTCCGGTGCCGGTGTAATACTCACTGAATTTCTAGTCGATGACAATAGTAAGATCTGGAGGACAAAGTTAATTGTAAATGACACATAACTGTGAATCAACAATTAAAGATCCTTAGTTAAGTCAGCATTACAGGGCAGAACCGCTTACATTTGCATCGTCATGTATGATACTTGGTTGTTGTTCTAGAGCCGACGATACTTTGATGAATTCCCAAATGATCTGCATCCTCGGTCCAATAAGAGGAACAAGCTCACGAAAGCATGACAATATAAAAGGACATGGAGCTTCCTCCTTACTAACCAAGGAGTCCATTGTTCTGTCATCAATTTTGTTGTCTGTGGACACATATGACATACGATATATTTAACGCTCCTTACAACCCAGCCATGCAAAATCTTACCTTTGAATCGGGCCGAATACTCTTCCTGTAAACTCAGATTTAGAAGCGTTTGCTCAATTCTGACTGACGAAGACATGACGTTGATGGTGTTGCTGATGATGAAAAGTCTTGTCAGTAGTGACAGATTCCTAATAGAACGAACGCAGTCACAAAACTTAATAGTCGCCAAAGATTGAGTCGAGTCAAGATTCCAGATAAATAGATGAGACACGTGGTACTGATTGCAACTTTTGCAATGCAATGATCTCAGGAAAGCAGGTAGCTCCCACACATCCTCTCCACGAACGAATCGCATGTGACATTCATGGGCAGTAATAACTTTCTTTTTTATCCTAATCCAAACCAAGCATTTTAAAATATTATTCTACTTTTCACCATTCTTTGTAGACTGTGAAGAATCGTGATAAATTATATTTATCTGAGGCAGTTTGGACGCGTTCACTATACAAATCTAAATTCAAGTATAAATCACATTTTAAAAGAGATTAAAATAGTTTTTATAAGTTTACCCTCAACCTTACTATAGATCCAAGACCCCCTATATCCTTGAGAACCCTTCAGTTTGAGAGAAAAGGTATGATTCCAGCGGCTTTGTCGCTAACCAAAAACGGAAGGCGTTGCACTGGGGAAAAGATTGGGAATTACAATCCTCCCTCACTCGCTTCCCGTGGCTAACGGACTAGAGGTCGACCAGAAGTTCCATAGACCTTTTCTGGGAAAGGCGATGCTGAACACGTTCCAGTATCCGATTTCCGGAATGGCCAATTCGCTTAGGACTTATTACTTAAAATGAAACATGTTTTCCCATGGTAAAGTGTGTATAAGAAAAAAATCAGAGTGAAAGAAGAGCAAAATGAGAGCCAAAAACCGGAATCGCTCTCTCCAATGCAAACTTGGAGAAATGACTGATCTTTAAGATTAAAGAATAGAGAGTCTTGCTATTAGATCAGATCAGAATGTGAACCTAACCTACCTGGCCGAGCTCGATTGTAGTAAAAATTGTTAAAGTTTGTAAAAATTATGGGAAAGCAAGTATTTCTTGAAAATCAAGGTACAGGAATTTTAAGGTTTGACCCAACAGCAATGTGTACACACTTTAGAAAGAGTCACATGCACAGGATCGATAGAACCGCAGAACTCCGCATGATGATGATGAGCCTTCCTCAAGTGCTTAACAGGTTAACAGTTTTGCATCTAAACAACTTGCTACAAAAAAAATTGAAACTTCATCACCCATCTCGGCGAAAAGTTTTGGCTAAGCTAACTGTGCTCGATTCGCTCAGCCAAAATAATATACGACTATAATTATTATAGTTCACACGGTTAGCATGGTTAGATGTCCAGGGTTGAAAAATAGCATGATTATATAGTTTTATTTCGATCGAATAATTGTGTATCGCGTGTATCCCGAATTATGACTCGAAGAAATGATCAAAAATCGAGCATTACGAATTAAAATTTGAGAATCACGACTTAAAATTAGATAAATAGAGAAAATCAAATATTAGGAATCATAATTTAAAGATCTCGCTGAAGCCCTTTCCGGCCGGGAGGGATCCAAGAATTGCAGCTACATTTCTGCGTTGTATGGCTAAGGAGATCTGTTTCAGAAAGATAGCAGACCGTGGATCCCCAGTAGCCGTCTTCAAACGTTCGCCCAAAGCTTTAATAAACTTCACCGCTTCCGCCCTGTAAAAAAACCTAGTTTCAATGGCGACGGGGGAAACGGTCAACCACGAAAGCGTGCTTCAGTTTCTTCTCAGCTTCTCTAGCATGGACGGCGGCATAACTTAATTATTATAAATAACATATGTTCTATTACTAGTGCAATCACAAATGGCTACAGATTTTTATTTTAAAATGTCAGAGAAAAGGAGCGATGATGGGTAAACACATAAAAACAGATTATATAAATAATTAAATAAAGTGTGGAAAATTTTAGACTTTGATCCTCAATTTCTTCAATATAAGAAACTCCTCTAACTCCATTTCGTAGTGGGCTGCATACCGCAATTACGCTCAATCACACTAACCTCCTATACGGGAAGAATAGTGCAAACGTATATTTACTTTTTCTGTCACCCCCTAAAATTCTTAATATCCCAACTTTTAGCGGAGTACCACTTTTAGTTTAGAGTAGTTAGAGTAACTTTTAGTTAGAGTACCTCTCATCTTCAGTTTCATTTACCCCAAAAAATTCCAACTCAACCGGTCCTTAATTTGTCATACATAATTTTTTTCGTTCAAGAATAGACAAAAGCCATCACATATATGCGCGTCAAGAATCTGGCTAAACCGGCAAGCTTTTTAACTTTTTTAGTCAAAATATTACACCTGAACGCGAGATTGCAGGTCGCCGAGACTATTATCAGTAAACACGTTATAAGATAGCATTCAAAATAAATAGGCAAATATGCGCAGGCGCGTTGGCCAGATACATGTTCGTGCAATCGATAAGGTGACACTTAGTTTTCAATTTTTTTCTCAAAATGTCGTTCGGCACAATTACGGCTGGCTAAAGTTATAAAGATAGCATCAGGGTGAAATTTTTATTAATATTTCATCATAAGGTCATTAAATGTATCCCTGCCTCGAATGCATATCCACTTACTTCCGGTTACCATTATCTGTGTTAATAAAATAATAAAGAATTTTGTTTTGTGTTAGTTTTCTGAGATATCATTGATCCCAAATTTGACGTTACCTCTGCGGCTCTTGGTCTCATATTATAAGTTGAAGACATAGAAGCCGCATATGCTCCACAATCCATAACTGCAACGTAATCTGGCACATTCTGAAAAGATATATTCTTGCCCAGGAAATCAGCAGATTCACAGATTGGTCCAACCACGTCGTATTCCGAAAACTGGAATAGTTCATTCTCAAGGTATATACCGGGTATACTCCTTTCAGAAATAAAATTCGAACCTCCACATCTTCATTTAATTTGATTGGATAAATGCGGTGATGGGATCCGTACAAACATGGTCGAATCAGTTCAGACATTCCGGCATCTACTATCATCAAATTCTTCCCTCCAACGCGCTTAGTTCCCAAAACTTTGGAAACTAAAATCCCGGCTTCAGCAACCTGGGCAACAAACAGATTCACTTCTGATTCATCAAACAAATTCCTAACTAAACAAACCAAAGATCGTCCCGGCTCAACAATTATGTTCAAGTCCTTTGATTCTTTTGATAAAGCATCGGAAAGTGCAAGCATAAAATCAAAAAGGGTAGGTCCGGAATTTTGGTGATCTTGTGTCTCATTCTTCGTAGCATATTTCTCAAAACCAGGTGCAATTCTTTCGTAATTGATCCCAACACCCTAAAAATAAATCTTATAGGCGTCAAATTTCCATGTTCAATTAATGATTACACAAATTTTACCCCTCCAACATTCAAAAATTCAATAAATATTCCTCTCCGTTTCAAATCGCTAGCCAGCTCGCTCACAAAATTTCCCAAATACTTAAATACTTGCGGGCTATTTATGCAACTGCCTAAATGACAATGAACTCCAATTACGCCAACAGTCTTTGCCTGTTTTAGACTTCCAAGAACATCGTCCAGCTCATTTACATCAAAACCAAACTTTGATTTGTCAGAAGTGTTCACAAATGGGTGGACCTGAACATCACAGTCATTTGTTGGTGGTCGGAGTCTTAAGAACACTTTGACTGCAGAAACATTGAATCATGTAATTTTATATATTTTTTTTAAATTAACAGTTTCAACAATTTACCGTTTTTGTCCGGGAAATCTGCAGCTGCGATGGTGGCAATCATTTTTGCATCAAATACAGAATCAACATTTAGAAGAATTCCTTGCTGAATGGCCAATTTCATTTCCCAACTAGAAATAACAGGTTTCTTAGAAGAAAGTATAGACTTATGCATAATTATAGTGCAACAGATAGTGAGAGTTGCTGCCTTACGGTTGCTTTCCGTTCCCATTAAAAATAATTTTGTTTGGTTCAAAGCCAGCTTTCAAGCCAGCTAACATTTCATTTCCGGATACTGTAACCAGCATTTCCACACCAAAGCATTTCAGTGCTTTTAAAACATTCAAATTTCCATTTGCCTTCAAGGCATACCTGTTCAAAAGGAGACATTTCTGAATTATCGTATTCTGAAATGTTTCGATTCTATTAAAATGTTGGTCTACCCAAGAACACCTTTTACATTACACTTATGCATTGCGTTAATGTAATTTTTAACATTTGCTTCAAGTGCGGATGCACTGTAAAGATAAAATGGGGTCAGAGGAACTTCTGTGGTAATTCTGTAAATTAAAAGCAGAAACACCGTCTAATAGTTTAACTGATTCATTATGAACTGGATGAGTTTTATCTCACGTTTGATTTTCCACTTCGATTTGTAGAGTTTGATTTGGAAATGCATTGCAAAGGTCTTGGATTTTTACGTCTTCACAGAAGAGCTCACCATCTCGGAAATGAAAGGAATTCATTCCCAAGAGTATTGGAGAGAAATAATGATAGGATAAGAAGCTAGCTAAAATCACAGTAAAATACACACCTGTTACTGTCTGCCCACCTCCTAGTTTTTCAAATTATATGTAACAAAGAGTTGATTTTATTATCTTATAACTTGAGAGTACTTGAATAGATTAATTTTTAAAGTCCTTAGTTAACACCTCTTCTAATGCCTAGAAATTAAAGGATTAACAATCCAGATTCCGATACGTGGCAACCCATAAAAGTCCCATGTCACTATTCTCGAGCGATTATGGCTTGCAACCAGTTAGAATTATAATGAAGTCAACACCTGTATGCTTAATACAATGATCCATGATTAATTTATCTGCACTATATTACTAATTCGTCAGACAATATTTTAGTAAAAAACAAGTGAATACAATTCTAGAGTCGCAGAGAAGAACCTTTAGAACGTTATTAGAAAAAATGAAAGTCTGAGTTTTGCACTGAATTCACAATGCAATTTACAACAGACGCATTTTACTTTACCGTTTTATTCTAAATAAGGACATAATTCCATTTTACCAGTTTCCTTTTGGAATTTCGAAAAATTTCAAAAATATAATAAAAAATAAAAAACGGCGCCATGGCATGAAATCCCGGAGAACGCATTTCGTTTTAGAACTAGCGATCTGGTGAAAATCGAGAGCGTAAGGATGCTCCCTGTAAGTTAGCCATTTAATATTAAAGTCACATATGTAGCGTGGTGTTATGATTTCGTTTAGAATACATTACATAGAAGAGATTCTGATTTTCAAGAATAATTTAACGTTTCTTAAAGTACAGTTTGCATTCGCATTCGGCATTAGTTGATTCATTTGCTTCAAACAGGTTTCTTTTCTCTACGTTGTGTTTCAGCAGCTCGAAACTGCGTCAAGATTACGAGGTACGTAGTTACCGTTGAGAGAATCTATAAAACCAAAATAAGTTGAAAATGCGTTGTCTGCCTGCGGAACATAATCTCGTGTAGTAAAATAATTTCTAACTTACGGCTGTAAGCAGATTTCGATTGAAAGTAAAGTACTGCCAAGCATCCAATTTCGGGGGTGACGTGTGTATCCTCATTGCAAACATTTGAAGATCTTGACGCGGTCGGAAATTATGATTTCCTGCATTTGCATAGTATAAATTAAGAAGTTGGTCGGATATCCTGAGGGTTGTAGCCGTTAGCTGACTGCCAGCACTGCCCAGTTCATACAAACGTTTGCAATTAACGGCAACAGGGATAAGCAAGAGAACAGTAAACATCAAGTCCGTAGGTCTGTCTAAAGAGCAATGTCCCGACCGCATAAATACAAATATGGTAACAACTATGTAAAAAATTGCGAGAAGAGTCTCTAAGATTAATTGTTTCCGAAAATGGAAGCTGAATTCCCTAGTCTGGTCCTCCACTTTGCTGTAGAGCCGGTAGCACTCCTTGATGATATCCCACTCAAGCGTTGGTGGGAGGACTTTCGAGAATACCGTAGGCAAGTCATTGGAACTCTTTTCTAGATTGCGCAATTTAGATTCAATAAGAGAAAAGAGGATGATGTAAATCTTAATGAAAAATATTAGCCAAATCCCATGAAATTCACGCAAAAGGAGGGAAATAGTCATTACGGCTAAAGCCACAAGTGACCAGGGGTTGTTGCTTCCCCAGTATTCCCAGTACTCTGAACGTTTTTGAGTAAATGTTAGTGACACCATTATTACAATGGAAACAGAAATGATAAGGGCCATTGTTACAAACGATTTTCGGACGGAGCTGCGCACATACGACAACTTTTCGTCCAGTCCGGGGATCGAGGCATTCTCAAAAATCGTCAGAAGCTTTATAGTATTATCCCAAAATTTCAGGGTCGATTTTCTAACCCAGATCCCATTGAAACGGAAATATACGCAAACCAACGTCGCAACTCCCCCAAGGCAGTCCATAATTAGCTTTTCAGTGTATGCGAAGCTGTTAAACGTACTGTAAAATTCATCTGGGTGTACAAACATGAAGGTAAAACTGATGAAAACCAGCAGGTTAAAGAGGCACTGCAAAATAAAGGTTGTGGCAGAATACTTGATGGTTAACTTCCCTCTCACAATAGTTAGTGGCAAGTAGCCGTTTATCTGGACCGCCAAAATGGCGTAATTCCCCGCATAAATTAAATTGGACTCTGGACACATGTTTGTTCCCTCGGACTCTTGATCTGTAACTTCCATTCCAATTAACTTAAATGCTATTGATCAATTGTATGTTGCCCAGTGACGGATTCTTTATGCGAAGTCTATAATCCAGTTACACTCCAACTTTCTCCGAGCAGCTTTAAACCGAATTCAGTCCACTCCTACACTTTTAGTTTAAGGATTTATAATTAGCAGTCACGAGCCCGTCGATTAACATTCCAATTTCGAAGTATATCATGCCACATGATGCTACAAGATGTTCTTGTCAAACACACTAGGTAGCGAGGATCCTATATTTTCAATCAATGAATTTTGAATCGGATAATAAAAGGGTGTGTGCCTACAATGGTTTAATATTTTTTTTAATATCAGAACACAATAGCGCCTATACGTTAAAGATACTGAGGGGACTTATCCTTTCTTCCAGAGGAGAGAAAGAATGTCTGAAATAAAATGAGGTAATTTCCTAATATAGTTAGAGGAAAACTAGATATAATTTAAGTGTCTTCATCAAACGTTGTCTGAAAATCTTGCTGTTGCGTGTTATACATTGGGAAACATCACAGACTCTTGTGTCAACATAAAGACAAAAGCATGTTATCATTTCATTTATACAAGGAGCTAACTGGCGATTACCTAACTACCTAATGCAACTAAAGCGGGAACTAACTAGCTATAAGTAATCAAGCATTTGAAACACAAGCGTTGAAAGGTTTTCTTATGTGTTACATAAGTAACAAATA
>Ga0194135_10000940_pt1 | contig 17010 bp, 27 predicted proteins | sample LitLau_LLRF_2013_FD_134024 | JGI IMG/M metagenome (GOLD analysis project Ga0194135, IMG submission 134024) | Freshwater sediment microbial communities in response to fracking from North America - Little Laurel Run_MetaG_LLRF_2013 (version 2) | ecosystem: Environmental > Aquatic > Freshwater >...
AGAACCGTTGCAGGAGTTGCAAGGTTGTACTCTTTCCGCATCCTGAATGGCCAACTAGAGCCACTGTCTGGCCAGGTGAAATCGACAGGGAGAAGTTCTTCAAGATCTGCAAGTACGCAATTCGTAGATATCGAAATTCTCCCAACCATTCCTTAACAAGTTAAATAGAGAGAAGTTTGTAATTACTTGCACATCCGGCCTGGATGGATAATGGAAATGAACATTGTGAAAGGATATAGCCCCGTTGGATTTCTGGGAAGGTTTTTTGCCTTTCTCGGAGTAACTGTCAATCTCTGGCTGCCTATTCCCCAATCCCACAATTTACTTACAGTTAAAAGAACTCTACTTGTACAAAAAAAAGTTGACTTACCTCTCTAGAACTGAGTATATGATTGCTGCACTTCCTCTTCCTACTGAAAAAGCTTCAAAGTATGACGCTGACTGGCCAATATTGAAAGCCCCGATTAAAACGCTGAAGAAAACCTAGTGAACCCCCAATATTAATATTTAACTGGAAAACGAAGCTTACTTATAGTATTCTCAAAGTCAGCGTTGCTTTCCTGACTATTAACGTTAGAAGGATACGAAAATGCCCCATTACTCCCATGTTAAATCAGGGAAGTAACTTTGACTTTTTGAATACTACGGAATCCGGCCTTACAATGAGAAGCTTTTGAGCATCATATTCAGGTTCTTTTCCTTCACACAAATCGTCCCTTCCTTCCAGGATGAGTTTCGTTCCGTACCAAAATGCCAGGGCATAGCTGAGCCAAATGATACACCACATGAGAGCTCCCCCAAAGGCTGAAATAGCGCCTCGTTTCTTCGCAGCAGAACGAGCGACCACGAGACCATCTTCATAGCGTTTGATTTCCTTGTCGACACCACTGAAGGCCTTCACAGTTCTTACATTCGTCAACGCTTCTTCAGCCACATTTCCAGCCACTGCATAAGACGTCTGCTCATCTGCTGCCAACTTTGTTTGAATTCCAGCGACGATACCTGCACATTAAAGCAGTTCAGATAATCTCATATCACGAGGGGCTTCTCCTATGGAATTTACAATTTAATTCCTATATAGATCTCAAGTGCTAACAAATGTCCCATTAATCCAGATAAAAAGGTGCATTGTACAGTAAGCTATGATTGTGTTTACTCGAGATAAACATTTACACTGGAGAGTACTTGATTAAATATGTAACGAACCAATTATAATATTAACCTTAACCTTGTCTACCTATTCGCAAAGTGACATAGCTACATTATTGGCACACACAGACATTAAATAATCACTCTCTCCTTCGATTGTGATGAGAGATGGATTAAATACGGATTGAGAAACTCCTCGAAAGAGTGCACATGACCCTGATCGTCACTTTAATTTGCACAAACCTGGGAGAGTAAATAGATAAGAGTTATATTGGGCTTACCTGATGCAATGGCTAAGGCAGGGGCAGAACAGAGAGTGACCAAGGTCAATTTCCAGCCGTGATAAAAAGCATTCACTAAAGACAAAACACTCTGGCTCATGAAAAATCCACACAGGCCGAGCTTTTCGCCAATCGCTTCTTGAATCTTCACCAAATCCCTTTGTTCATGCAAAGTCAACGATTATTACGGCATCAACTTTTTAACTTCATCGCCGACAGTTCATCATGCTTGCAATAAATATAAAGAAAAAATATAAACTTACTCTGAAATTCGAGAAACAAAGTTCTTGTCTTGGACAGTGTCATACCAGCCGACATTTTGTCTCAGCAATGCCTTCAAATACTCTCGTCTTATTCGGTATGTCTTGAAGGGGCAGAAATAAAGGAGCAAATAGTAATAATAAACTTTTCATCACTTCCAAGTGCCAAATATTAACTCTCTCATTAGCATACAAGGTTGGCAAGATCAATATTAGCACACGAGTTTCCTCGTCACTAAAAGTACTTACCACATTTTCTGCCACTATGTTGAGGGATGTCACGAAAACATACATTAAGGCTAAGACACCAATTCCGATGATGGTCATCCACATCCCGAACTCTTCTATTGCTTCGATAAACTTTGTCTGGTCTCCAGTCGGGCTGCTGAATAAATCAAAATCAAAATCACAATGAGTTGCACACAAAAGGAATAATATCTGAGATTTGATTGTGAAAAACTCCTGAAGATTATCCCAAGATTATTGCTTATGTGAGTATTATACTGTATACCTTCCTGGAGAAGGAGTTGTTGAATTCGATCCCGGACACTGAGCTTTGATGGTATCTTCACTCAAGTCATTATCAATGAGAGCATTAGAAACTCTGCCAAAAAAGATGACCATCACGGGCATACTTGCTCCAGAGATTAAACATGTCACGCCTGCGATAAAGAGCAGGAACTTCTCAAATCCATTAGCGTAGCGAAACTAAAGGAACCCGAAAAAGATGTGGACTTGATTACTAACTTGAACAGGAAATGAAACCTTTGTAACAATAACAATAATGGATTGTTGATCAGGGCCGATAAGCAGGTGTTTGCGAAACTGTTTATCGGCCCTGATTGTTGATGGACGCTTACCAAAGAGAAATAAGAAACTGGTGGAAGAGATGGAGTTTTGTCTTTGTCTTCCTTTGTCTTGTCCTCATTCTTTTCTTTGTCTCCTTTCTCGTCGAATTTTCTGCATTTAATGTTTTCGGGATTAATGACCATTAGTATATTCAAAGTAAACGTTTTAATGCTTTCACTTACTCAGACTTTAAAGAAATGTTTCCAGTATCACTCTCTTTTCTTCCCATTATGTCTAGTTTTCAGTCCCGAAAGAAAGAATCCAAACGTAGAAAGATGAGCAGTTTAGAGAATAGTCCGAACGAATAAGGTTCCAGACTTCGAAAATTACGACTCGAACTTCAACCTCCGCGTTCCCCTTTGTTAGACAAACCTTATTTGGTTTGTCCTTACAATCCCGAGCTTTCAAGTTGTTACAATTGGTAGCGACGACATTAAATGATTAAATACGAGAGAAGTGTCCAGGATGGTAGAGCGTGGCTTGTTATGTTAATCACGCGTGCCCGGCATGAGTTACAATTGCACACTGCGGATCGTTTGTAAGCTGCAACTTCACATTCATATTATATATCTTATCTTCTTTCATCAATTGTCATACAACGTGTGGGCAGATAGAGAATAACTAAAGTGTTCAGCCACACAGCCCACCGTCATCGGACTAGAATAGAGTTAATTCTTTGGACCACCCTCATAGTAGTAAAGTTGCTCACGATGAATAGCCCGACGTGTAAATCGATATTTATTGTGTTCTGCTGGCTAGTTCCATCACATTTAAAATGCATTTAAAGGATGTATTGACTAAGGACATTTCTGGCGTCCCCTAGTCAAGTCTGCAAGTGCTATGGTCATATGTATGGGAAAAATTTCAAGCGATTTTTGGTCCTATTATGCGTTATAAGGAATCCTTTCTGGACAGAGCAATATCATGCAACAAAAATATATTAACAAAATTCTGCAAAATCTGTTTGAAAAAACATCCGAAAATTTTAAAATTCACAAAATTTTTATACTCAACCGCTTTTGAAATTTTTTATTACGTTACAATTATTAAACACTAATGTAGTTCAATTAATTTATCAATTTATTGTATTATAACATGATTTTTCTTTCATATTTTCTACTTTTTGACATTTTCAATGTTTTTACTTTCAGAAGAACTGCAATTCTTTGGAATTTTACCTCTCAAAATTAAACGACAAAATAACTCCGCACTCTTAAATGAATTTCTCATTATCTTTAATAAACTCAAAATCTCACAAATGCCCGAAATCGCTAAAAAGTTTCCCATAGCACATGCAGATTTGAGTTAGGGGACGCCAAAATTTGCATATTTCTTAGTCAATGCATTCTTTATGTGATGGAACTAGCCAGAACGCATAATATCGATGTTACACGTCGTGGCTATTCCATGTCAGCGCTGACCCTGCAACAGCAAAGTTGCCGAAGGACTACTCGCTGCAGTATATTGTTTCCAAGCTGGTTGGTCCTTGTGTGATTCATGAAACACCCTGTATTATATGGACTGTGTGCAAGACTTGTCCAGCATCCGTGACATCTTTGGAAACATTTGGACTTCCAATCCTTTACAATCGGATGCAAAAACAAGAACCCTATATTAAATTCACTAATCACTTATAACTAATATTGTGAGACTGTAGAAATATTATACAGATATAAATATAAATGATTCAAAACATGCGAACAATGATTGAATATATTAATTTGTGTTTAATACTTGTCTCCAAACCCGAGTTAAAAGTGCACATATTCGGTATAATTTTAAATGTATAAGCAAAGCTGTGAAGCATGTAATAATGAGGATGAGTGTTTAAAGATCTTCTCCACACTTTTCTATTTGATCCAGAAAATAGTTGATATCGGTCTCTGTAACTTCCGAGCTTTGCACTACAATCCGGAAAAAGTTCTGGTACCCCCGGAGTGGCTGATACTGCTCAGAATTACAACAAAGGTTAAGTTATCAGGTTAAACAATGAAGACGAAATACATTTGCTAAAATCTGGATTCGTAACTCACAGTGCACATCATTGTTCCTTCTTTCATCATCCGTTCTTTTATTTTTGGGGCAACCTGAGAAACACATATTGAATTACAAATGCAAGTCACACACTTTTAGCTTCAAATTAAATACAATTTCAGCTTTTGAACCTTATGGATTTTGTCCCAAAACTCTTCACTTTCTGTGTTCATGTCCCTCATACTCGGAGGAATGTACCAAAAGGTCACATTTGTGCATTCAGGTTCTTCCAAGAGCAGTTTGAATCTCGGAGATCGTTTTCTCAGCTCGTCAATGCAATAAGAAGCTACTCCCCATATATGATCAATATGAGAAGCAAATCCAGTCGTTCCCTGATTCCAACAACAATGCAACAATAATTAACCACCAGTTTACTTTTAGATTTCGAAGAACGCCAAATCAACTCGCAACACTTATTTACTTTAGCTTTCCACATAAGCCAGAACTTGAGGACATCGGCCCGTCGTCCACATTGAATGTACTTGTCTCCTGTATCAAAGGCAGCCTCGTAGAACTTGTCTTGCTGAAACAAGTAGGTAGCTCGTGTAGCATGAGTTTCTGTCGCTATTGTTCCATCTTTAAGGAGAAACACAGAGCACTGCTGTGGAGCACAAAGCAGCTTGTGTGGATTCCATGTCACAGAGTCAGCCCTGACATAATTACGAGGTTGTCAATTAAAACATCAGTATATGCGTGATTAGCATATGACATTATTATGACATGCTTATGACATGCTTATGACATGCTTCTGTATAATTGGTTTCCACCAGACCTTTCAATGCCCTGCATCAACTTCCTATGCGTGGGCGACATGAGAGCGCCTCCTCCCCAGGCAGCGTCCACATGGAACCACAACCCGTACTCTGCACAGACATCCGCAATTTCCTCAATGGGATCGAATGCCCCAAGGACCGTAGTTCCTTCAATTTCAAAGAGGAAGTCATTAATCTGCTGGTGATAAGTGTAATTTAACTTGTTCACAATAATGCACAGTACCTGCAGTCGCAGACACAAGGAACGGATCATTGCCTTTCTCAAGGCATGCCTCGATTTCCTTCCGTAGTTCCTTCATGTCCATCTTTCCTCGAGAGTCTACCTTAACTCCAATCACGTTCTGCACTCCAATACCTAAGTCACACAAATTGAAGGTTAAGGACTAATAATAAAGGAGGCCCAACACTAAAGAGAGCCTTTAAACTTTAAAGCCTTCTCTTACTGACCTTGAAAGGACGCTAGCTTCTTGAAGGAGTAATGTGCATCTTCTGAAACGAACATGACCATTGGCTTCATTCCACAAAGCCCTCGTTCCTTGATAAGGCCAATCAATTTTGAATCAATGTTTAAATACCAACAAGATTTGTAATGAAAGATACAACAAATTAAGATTACTTTGATTTCAGGACGCTTTTTAAACCGTGCGACAGAAATGGCATAGCCATTAGCGATGGAGCCTCCAGGACAGAAAAGTCCGTCTCCTTGATTCTTTGGGAATCCAATGATGTTCCTCATTCTTTCGAAAACTTCAAGTTCCATGAGAGTGAAGACAGGCGCCACTTCGTACGTGTACACACTTCCGTTCAAAGCTGAGGTCACCCATTCAGCTGCCACTCCGTAAGGATCGAGTCTGAGGACCCAATTTTTATTTTGCACGATGATTCATATCTTATTTGACGTTGTACGTAGCAATTTTAAAGATAGCGAAAAATGGTTTCCCCTTTCTTACCCAGAGTAGAGTTGGTTAATGAAATAGGGATGTCCAGTCTTGACACTGTAGCAAATGACTTCTTTCAGCAAATCCAAGAGCTCTTCGTGTCCTCCAGGCGCTGGATCAGCTCCCAACTTGAGTCTCAGCGTCTTCCACAGAACGGCCGGGTGCTTGAACCGAACAACAGGTTGGTCCCGTTGAATTCCTTCGAACAGAGCGTCGTTGAGAATGACTTCAAAGACATCCCGAAAGAACTTCTCATGTTGCCCCCGTTCTGGATACGTAATCCAGCTTACGGCTGCTCCCTTGCCTCCTCCGACCGTGCAACCGTTCGTTGTACCAGTTGTTCCGTTCGTGTTCTCCATCGCGGTAGCAAAGTTTTACTGGACTTCCAAGACACCACTGGCGATCGAAAGAAGATGAAGTCAGCAACTGATGATGAAGTTTTTGGTAGCTCTGTAACCTCTCCACCAAATAACTTGGTACTGTACAATAATAATAAGTAGCAATCCGCTTGTTAACTTAATTGAGTTTCCTCATTTGCACAGGAAATAGTGGTTTTTTATTGGAAATAGAATATTAGACGCAGACAGACTCCTCGAAGCAATACAGCATCGTATTAAATCACAATTGACAGAGTACAAGAGAGCAGTGGGTTAAATAGCCGTGCTGTGTGTGTGATAACACACAACATTAACCTTTAATTGTGTGTTCTCTATTGCGCGATTAATCTGAGCATCCTATGGAAAGTGGAAATAATAATATAATGAAGTATCAAAGGAGTTTTGACTATGGATGATGACTTTGTATTAAATGGCTCTGACTAATCGTAAGTAAGAAGTCCTCCACATAACCTACAATTGAACTTCACGAATTAATGAACTTAAGTAAGGCTACACTGTCGTCGCCACACTCGAATGATTCAATTTAAGGTTTAACCTCTCACCTTGTAAGCTTCAAGTTCAAATACGTGGAAATAAATTATTATGATGATGATGATCCAGGCACAAACAATATTATAATAATTAAAGACAGTAATCATCATTCTTTTCTTGTACACACGTTACGCAGAGGCTGAGATTTTATTTCGAAATGAAAGGAGTAGTTTTATGTAGAAGCGATAATCAATATATGATATCAATATATATCAATACATATACGTACAAGTTTCAATCTATATAATGCACGCAATCAATCATGCAAATGTACAGGTTACATTAACATTGGCCATGCTAAATAATGTCTATATATTTCGGGCAGTTTCATCCTTTCTTGTGCAGAATTTGCTCAAAGTATTAAGCCTGTACAGTGTTGTCTGCCAATTTGTTGTTGTGTGCATATTTCTTTCTAGCTATTATTTGCAACTATTGATCCATCATTCGCTCTTCAATCTTTTGATATAATGCGTCCATCTGCATTTTCATTCTGTCCATGAGCTTTTCTTCGAGGCGTCTCATGAGATAATTCACTTCGGTGCGGTCGTTCACTGATGGAACGGATTTTGCGAAGGGCAATCCTGACCCTGAATGATATGACTCTGGATCTCCATCAATTCGACTTGACTGTCGAGATGGATGGTGGTTGAACTTGCCCCAGTCGCTGGGAGCTTGGCTGAAGGCAGGGGTGCTTCCGAAGTTTCCGAACTTCCATTGATAGTCGTGTTGTTTCAAAGGGGAGCTCAATGGAGTTATGCCCATGCGATTTAGCATCTTGGAGCATTTGTTAGTTCTCTTTGTACGATGACGGGAAGCTGCTAGTTTTATTATGTACGCTTTGAGATCTTCTGGAATTGACTTGTCGTTTGGGTCGTTTGGAAGGCAGTGAAAGTACCAACTACAAAGTGAGGTGCGAAAAAATGGTAACATTCGTTGGAAAAGGTGATTCGGAAATTGTGCAGGACTTTACCTTTCCTCCCGTCCGAGCCCTTTATTATTAATTGGACTGCGGGGACCCAAAGAGTCTCCATACGAGTCTTGTGTAGGTGGAACAACTAAAATAGAGTCACGAAGAAATGCCGCAAATCTCCCTGGAAGGAAGGACTGAACTCGCTTAGAAAACACGAAGCTTTCTAGCTGAGCTATCTCTCCAATTTGTCTCGAGAGTCGAGTAAGCTCTGCGTCTTTTTGAAGTCCCTGTATACAAAATTGTCGCCGCTGTGTCCATATTTTAAAAGTCATGTGTTAGGTTTAGAGATGCAGAGAGAGACTACTTCGCTATACAACTGCTCGTAAGCTGACACAACACGGCATTCATGATGTCTCACCTGGATATCACTGACTGTCAAGCCCACAAGGAGGTTCATGAGAACAATTGTGATCATTATTACAAAGGCTCCATACAAGATATGTCCAGTGATTGGGTACAGCAAGTCGTCCACGGGGTTTTCTTCATTTCCATAAAACAAGTCTTCGTAGTTGACCTCACCGACCATCATCATCAGCACTTTCAGTATTGCAAGAGGTATCGACGAATACGGGGCATTCTGTGAATGTTCATTATTATTATTATCATTGAAGACAATAATGTACCGTACGGTACGTAAAATAGACGGACATTCTTAAAAGTTATGTAATTGATGTTGAAAATGTTCTTACACCAGGAAAGAGGACGCAAAATGCCAATGCAAAAGCCATCAAAAGTGACGCGTAGGTGACCATGAAGAATCCAAAATTTTTGAGAACTTTTGTCAGAATCTCAACATACAAGCCAAGTATTGGAAACTTTCCTATCTGAGTCAACATCAAAGCCCACGCGAGGAACAAGCCGAACTGTAACCGAAGCATACAAATTACTTAGTTAGCTTATGTAATAGATAATAATAATGTGGTCAATGTGCTTTTAGCTAGGCTTACAGCCGCCGCTTGATACTGCCAAAAGTTAATGTTTGGATGGGACATAAAGACTGGCCAAGAAGTGATGAAGATGAAGAAGAACAAAGTCCACTGCATCCGATTGTTCGTCCGTTTCCAGTAAGCTCTCGGAGCGGGGAGCCATTTGAAACATTCATTGACGACCATCAAGATCGTGAGGGCAAGAAGGAGAACTGATTTCACGGTTGGTCCAATTTCCAACGGACATCCATCTTTCATAATATACGAGTCTTGACTTTAAACATAATAATAAAGACACGTCTCTTCCACTTTATCAACTTACCATACAAACTAGATTTGATTGTTCCAAGTTCCTGAAGCTGAGGAGAAAACTCGAACCACGAAAATTTGATAAACTCAGCGCGATACGTGGAATTTTCCCCTTCGCTTTGCAAATAATTTCCTTCTGCTTTGGCTGCTTTCACTGCTGCGGGCTCGGTTATTTTAGGTCGATAGGGACAACTTATTAAGTACACGTCGAGGATGTATGTCGTATATAGTAGGAGGAGTAGAACCTGCACACAATTCAAGGTTTCAAATTGAGAATGCAAACATTGAAGCTCTGTTGTTATATAGCGGCATGGGATCGTGTGTAATCTGCGCTTATCATCATTACATGAAGGAGGATAGTCGCCCAAAATATGATTTTGATTTTAGTCCACTTGAGATGAAGGAAGATGCCTATGAGAGGATGCATCAGAATCTTCTTCCGAGCGGAACTCGAACAATCCAAAATGAGTGTGAGAAGTTGCATTTCCTTCCGAGCCTTTAGATTTCCATCTCCCCCACCTTTTCCTTTCCGCTGGGAGTGACCACCTCGGTCCGTGTAGCCTACTATTGCTCTGTACATACACACACACACACACATTTCAAAGATGCTTTTACTAACAATACATTCAGACTAATTCATTTCAGAAGAAGTGAAGTGAATTACCCAAAGTCTAATCTCAGTTGGCATTTTACATTGCTAGGGTCGTACTTTTCCACTGTGACTGCTCGATTAAGCAACGAGTCCATTGCTTCGGGGATTTTCTCTACCATTAGTGTCAACGCTTTAACTCCTGCTTTAGACCTTTTTGACACAGAAGTAGTAGTTAAATTCGGCATTTAAAACACATGACTGTCATATTTGAATCGCAATAAGTTGTAGTAGTACTTTATCGAGACATCTGCTGCGCTGTACAGAAGAATAGAAGCACATTTTGTAGATTGGTTTTCTGCTGCAAGGTGTAGAGCTGTTTCTCCTTGATTGTCTTGGGCGTTTATATCCGTCTTTGCATGGTCGACTAATAGTTGGGTACACTTTGCAGCATTTGCAGTACATGAGTCGCAATTGCAGCCTGAAATTCAAACATGCCCTTTATAAACTGCGGTTTCAAAACATGTGCAGGTGGTTGCGCAGCCAAAAAATAAGTGTGAATTCTGTACCAGTGCAGACTGCCCAGTGTAAAGGAGTTCTTCCCATGCAATCTCTCGCGTTGGGGTTATCTCCGACTTCCAGGCGGTACTCCATAAGATCTATGCAGCCTGTCTTTGCTGCCTTGTGCAATTCGCTTCCGCACACGTCGTCGCATTCATGATGATCATGATGCTTATCTTCCGAGTGGTGATCATGTGAGTTCCAAAGGTTACTACTATTATGTCGGGTAAAACTCGTGTTTCCATTGCTGTTCAAGTGACCTAAAAGAGGAGGCCTTGGTTTTGGCGACGCTGATCCACCTCTTCCGGAAGCAACGACAGCAGCTCCTCCTTTTTGCGAACTTGCCTCAGAGTCTTTATACAATGTCACACCAATTTCTCACGTTAAGTTTAATACATCGAGAAAATGCCTTTAAATTAGAATGTCGAGCTTATAAATAAATGTTCGTTGTACCTGAACCGCTTCCTCCTGCTTTTTGTCCTGACGATGGTCTCAGAGGACTGCTCTTATTAACTTGATGATGCGTCAAAGGAATTTTCGACATCACGACTTCAGTCAAGTCTTCATCGTCATCATCCCCATTCTGTAACTTAGCCAGTAGTCTCTCCTCACTCATCCTTAAGTCTTCGTCGTTATTGTATGTCTTTAAACCATCACTAAAGGGGTCCAATGGTACACTATCACTGCTCCCTAGCTCACCAGGAGTCTCTTCCAAAATATTCTCCAGCCTATTTTCGGCCCCACCAAGGTGATTTAAATTTCCATCGGAATACCTTAGGTTTTTTGGTGGCCTAAGTGAACCTGAAGGCATTGCTGGCTCTTCACATACCCCTTGGAAGTCGGGACGCAATTTCAGTTGGAGGATTATCAATAAAGCTGCTGAGCGTCATGAAAATGAAAATCCCCTTTTGTAGATGATGATGATGACTTAACTGGGAAGCTGTAGTGAAACTGCTTTGAGTCCGATACATTAACGAGCATTCTGCTCATCCGAATATCATCATCATCATCATAGGATTATACACAGGAGTGGAGATATATTACCAGATAAGGCTACATGATCGGGTGCAGGTAAGTTATTTACCATTACCGACCGAGATAAGTTTTACAGTGCAGTGATACACATTTACGTGTACCTATGTCGACTATGTACTCTGTGTAAAAGTCTTTGCTTCGTCTGATGCAAACAAAATAATGCTGAGCTTAACAATAACAATTGAACTGATGATCAACTGCCACTGCTGACTATTGATCGTCAGAAAAGATCTCTCCTCACATGCTGTGTAGATATGCTCCTCATAATAATATTCAGAATGATAAGACGCGATCTTCGAATCATTATCTCTAGTCTGCACATAACACTTTGATTCTTCTTTTAAATACACACTCATAATTTATATAGGTCGTTGGACGTGTTTTGTTTCCTAATATATCCTTATGAATGATTATCCCCATACAAATTCTGTTGCACAACTGAATGACACGTAGCTCTTTCCGTAGTTTTGTGTTATCTTCGCCAAGCCATCTCATTATCTCATCTCCAGCGACTTCTGTTGTACCTGTGTTTTATTATAATGAGGATTACCTCAGCCTCCCAATATATTACCAAAGGTTCAGATTCCCGTGTTCCCCACGTGCTGGTCTATATTGTAATATAATGCGGATGATCTGCTAGTGTAGCTAAGACTATTGTATCATTGATTCATCGGGTTATAGATTCAAGGTTCATCGATTAACAAACGATTTATTACGGATCGAGTGCCCCCAAAACCTGCTTTGTGTGTTTATTTGTTCTTTTCATTTTTAGGCCGTGAACAGAAGCATTTTAGAATGAGAGACACAAGAAATGGAAATAATCTACTTTCGAACCAGTTTCCATACGCTAGCTTTCAATGCTACAAAACTCCTTGTGTGGCGTGGCAAGTAAATTTAAGCTGCGCACTATATTAATCTCAATAATATCACCATCATAAATGTATTGTGTAGGATTAGAGCTGGATGACGTGATAATAAGGTATAAATATATATTTTGATTTGACTGAAGCACCTCCAGTCAGTTCCAAGGGTCGTGACTACAAAAATAGCACCACTCATAATAATTAGCTTCCAGGTATCAATTATCGCAGCTCATGTAATCAAAGGATTATTATACGCATTCATCTTTGGCTAGCACATGAAGTCCATGAAGGACGGGGGACTAGTCCGTCGTGTCTTGTCGTACTAAGCGCAGCCACGTCCAAACTGTGGGTCTCGAGGGGACTTGAAGATGTCGATGAAGACGTTGAAGCTCCTGTGGGACTTGAGAAGTAGGAAGGGACGTCATTCATAGCGTGTGTTTGACAACTTCCGTCTTTTTCTCCAAAGCTTCTTGTCAGATGTGCCAGGGGCAGTTTTGTACATCGCTGGGAACGGGATTTACTAAAAGATGCCTCGGCAAGAAGGACTGACTCGCGTTTAATTCCCTCAGGGAGACTAGAATCTGATGGGTCGTTGGGGTAAAACGCGAAAGTAAACTGAGCTCCCGGTGTTGTGGAGGAGTCGTGTTGATTTTGGTGATGATGATAAGAGGAACAAACAGCAAAGCGTTTTTGAAGGTGCTTCGATATCGCAGGGGGCAGTCGACGAGAAGACAGAAACGAGTCCAAATGATGGAAGGATAAAATGAGACGACAGACTCTGGCAAATTCCGCTTCCCTTTCCAAAGCCTGTTATTGCAAACAAATAGATCGTTTAGTTAACTATGCAAATATGCACAAATAAATCAGATCGAGTCTATTTCGATGTACCTGAATATCTGAAACTGTGAGGCCAATAAAGAGATTCATGAGAATAACACAAATTACAATAGCAAAGGCTGCATACATCAAGTGTCCCAGAATTGGTCCATTTTCCGTTACAACTTTCGAGTCCCCGTAAAACATTTCTTGGTAATCCAATTCGCCAACAACCATTATGAGTACTTTTAGCACAGACAAATAGTACATTGAGCCATTTCCGTATGGAGAATCATTCTGCAAACATGAAACAATTGTAAATCCACTTGATCTGTTGTAATAAGTTTCTTTAATAAGAGATTATATACACTTACCCCAGGGAAAAGTATGGAGAAAGATATCGCAAATCCGATAAAGAGAGATGCGAATGTCATAAAGAACAATCCAAAGCACTGCAGAACCTGAATCGAAAATTAGGCAAACTGAATCCCTCGTTGCATTTATAGGAGCGATCATTGTACGAGTTTCTGTGCTTACATGGCCGAATATTTCGACGTATTTTGAGAGAGCTGGCAATCTCCCTACTTGCGGGATCATGTACGCCCATGCCACAAAGACGGTGAACTGGAATTTTAAATCATGTACATTTTGAAATTCTTTTCTATTTGAAATGTGAGTTTTTCCCAAAACGAGCGAGTAGCATTTATAATTGCGAATAACTCACTGCAGCTGCTTGATATTGATGGGGATTTATTGAAGCTTGACCAAAAATCGTAGGAATAGTTGTACTCAACACGAGAAAAATCAATCCCCATGTTCCATAATTCAGCCAACTTCGAAGATACATTTTAGGTGTGACACATAACTTCCCGATTTCCCAGATTATCATTAATAACGTTGCAAAAATAATTAACGACACTTCAATTCCCAATCCGGTTGCTATTTCACATGCTTCGGCCGAGCCTGCTGTAAAATTTAGACCCGAAATTAGTTCATGAATATGTTAATATGGCTTCGGACACATATTAATATGATGTTTTCCATACCTTGCATAGATTCATTGGAGCTGGTCGAGTTTCTTACAAAATGTCTGCACGGACAACTAATTAGGTAAACGTGAACAATGAATTCTGTAAGTAGAAGAACCCATGCAACCTGCAATCATTGACGACAGTTTTATACTACCGAATTCAACATGAATATTATGATATGAGGATTAATTGCTTAAAGAGAAATTGTATTTACATATGCCATAAATGCTCCCCAAAACAGAGATCTGGTTTTCTGCCACTTCAAATGGAGAAATGTTTTTACGACAGGATGAGTCAAAATCGACCGTCGCTCTTCTTTTGAGATCTCTACAATTTGGGATAGAACAGTGAGCTCCTTGGTAAGACTCGAAGGACTGTGCTTCCGCAGTTTCGATTTTAAGGATGATTTCTTGTTGGAACGAGGAAGTCTGGTCGATTCGTTATCTTCAAGGTCACCGACAACAGGTCTGTAAAAAGAAACAAACCCAATGTTAGTTGACATGAGTCAATTGAGTCAAATTAATGAAAATGGAAATCGCTGATGCTGGCTCACCTCAGATCAACTTTTAACAGGCATTTCTCGTGATGAGGATCATATTGATCTACGTAAATAGACTCGTCCAATAAATAAACTAATCCATTTGGTAACTTCTTAGCCATTAGTCGAATGGCATCCTCACCAGCGTCATTCCTGCAAAATACATCAATTATTGCGTACCACAAATTATGCATACGACAAGCGCAGGGCACACACGATAGCTTGAATTATAGCATTATTATTATTATTATTATTATTATTATTATTATTATTATCGTTACTTTATAGTCACATCGACACCATACGAAATCAGCATTTCAGCGCATTTAGATAACTGAGCGGACACAGCGTAATGGAGAGGCGTATTCCCGGTGTCATCTTGAAGGTCAGCGTTCACAGCATGAGAATTAAGGAGCAACCTTACACAAGACTCAGCGTCTTTCACACAAACTAGGCAGCTGCATTCTAAAAACAAACTTACGATTAGTTACCTACATTTATCACATCTTTACAAGTGAATGAATTCTCGATGTTAATATTCCATCCCAAAAATCTCGAAATCTGCCAAATTATTATCACTGTATTATTATTATTATCAATTACCATTGAGTAGTGCAACGTGTAAGGGACTCCTCCCAAACGAATCAATCACATTGGGATTGGCTCCATCAGCCAAAAGGGTCTCCATTTCATCAGGAGTTCCAGCCTTAGCACTTTCGAACAAGTAGTAGGACAACGCATTTGCATTGACACCATTATTAGCCTCGGCAGAAGATTGTCCTTTCGCCTGTGTCTGTTGTTGCACCATTCTGGGGTGACCTAAGCTTTTACTTCCTCTGTTCAATCTGTGCTGATCAGTCAGTTCCATGGACGACCCTCCAGTGACCACTCCATGATGATGATGATGATCGTCGTCCCTGTGATTCAACTTGTCCAGGGAAAGAACCATTTCGTCCTTTCATTAGATTTATCCGACTCCGTTGACTTATTTGAAATTCCTTCGGATAACACTTTAAACAGTAACGCTAATCGTAGCAAGAATATTTACCAATTGGTAGTAGAAATAAGTAACGGCCAGCTGCGACTAACTATAAGACTATGTAAGACTGCGAAAGGTATACGAGTCACACTGGCACTGATGCTATGAATGTCTGAAAAGAAAGAATCCGGTGTATAGTGCAAGTCTGAAACCTGCTCAGGTGTGGAAGGAATTGTTTTGTGGTGGGTTTATTGACGGTAATTTTTGGCAAGTTTGAGAATGGTCGAGTGAGCACGAATAAAATGAATTGGCAGAAGCAATTAAGGAGCGGAAAGAGAGGAAGTAGAGTATACGACCCTACCCACGCTTAATAACTTTTGCATGAGAGAAAATACCTGTTTGTATTATTCTTATTTTCCAGCTATCACTGCACATTGGCACTTCAGAGTTATATTTCTCGTCCCCTTGGGCCAATTTCTGCGAAGAGTCCTGCTCACACCTTCCACAGTCTTGAACTTACTTGTTTTTATTGCAAGAAACAAAAAGACACAGAGCCACAACAAGCAACACTCAACAATCTCATGCACAAAGCACAAAGCAATGTAGTAGTAGTAGCCGTGGTGGAATGACTGAGAACAAATCGTACTATGAGAATTAAAAAGTTTTTTCTTAAGATGCAAGTAGCAAAAAAGTGGCAGAAGACGACGACGGAGATGAACACACTCACCTGCGAATTGGCTTAAGAAACTGCTCGGAGGAAAATGCAAAATAGTGACGACACTTAATGTGTGTCTTCTTTAATTACATGTCGTAAGTAGTACAACATAGCTTGAGTGTTGGGTGCAGCCGAATTATGCAGAAAAATATGTGAACTCAACGAGAGAAGAATTCGCGAGAGATGAAATGAGAACACGCGTTTGTAGAAGAGATGGTGAAGAAGAAAGTCTTGGTAATTTGTACAAGAATGACGTACTGGCGATTTCGGGGAATAAATATGATTCATGACATGATTTGGTTTAATACAATGCGACTACCAAAAGTGTAACTTACAGGCCGAAGAGTAGACCGATTGTAGTAGGACAGACTTTGATGAGATCGTTTGAGTGGAGGAATATTACATGCCAATTATGGTTTTATGGTCATATGAGGACATTATGGACATGAACTTATGGACATGACA
>Ga0194135_10000942_pt1 | contig 16992 bp, 19 predicted proteins | sample LitLau_LLRF_2013_FD_134024 | JGI IMG/M metagenome (GOLD analysis project Ga0194135, IMG submission 134024) | Freshwater sediment microbial communities in response to fracking from North America - Little Laurel Run_MetaG_LLRF_2013 (version 2) | ecosystem: Environmental > Aquatic > Freshwater >...
GCCTATAAAAATCAAATTCCATGTTACTCATGTGTGTAACTTTGTAACAGGAGCAGCGTCGTCGGAGAAAGCAAAGAAGAAGAAATGGGTCTCTCTCTTAATTTTCGTAGTATGTGTGGGTTGTCGTGTGCAGGTTTTTTGCTAGCACTCGAGACTCGCTTAATTCAAAAGATCCATTTATCTTATGACTTAACCTGTAAGCAGAGGATGCCAAGCAGTTTTCCTCCATGGCACACTGGAGAAAGTAGAGTTGTTTATCTTCCAAATAGGCTGAACGTTGAACTTCGAACGCATCCGGGACCAGATCAGGCAGTTCTGTAGAGAAAGTTCATCTCTCTTGTCGTACAAGTGCTTTTTCTCATCTCAATTTATTACTTTTGCTTCTATTTAATGCAGTGTGATTATGTTGGCACACATGGACTCATTCAAACACACACACACACGTATAGAAAGACATTTAAGTTACTTTCATATCATGTATATATGTGTGTACGCAGAGTAAAATGTGTGACTCATAATAACACTCACTGACTCTCCCTGTATTTGTGTGTATACTCTCTCTCTCTCAGTAAACAAAGATAATGAGAAGATATAAAGAAGCTGTAGTCCGATAAAAAATGTGTAATTTCATCGTGATTATCGGAGACTAAGATTCCACATGCGAGAGAGAGTCTTTGTCATGATTTCATTGGGTGATACGAGAAAGTAAATGTGTGTAATGTGTCAGGATATGAGATGAAAGACATAAAACTTTTCCTCGTACGATCTGTGCAGATGACAGAAGCAAAGTTACGTCCATTTCCTGGACAAAATACAGTTTGGTTCGCTGGAACATCGTGATGATAGCATTCGCCTAGTTCCTCCTCTTCTCCAGTGCATTTCACCCCAGTTGTCACCAAATCGCCGATCTCTCCACCAAAGTAGTCCGTCTGTGGAGCTCCTTCGGCAAAGCCCAGGCCAAGTTGGCGACAAATTACTGCTCCTTCCAGGAGAGACCATCCGTCACCGCATATCAGCCCCCACTCTGCAATAATACCCGGAACAGGATTTATAGAATTTCCTTCCTTCCAGCATTACTTAAGTACACTACACACTCATATTATATCTATAACATTTAAAAACTCACTCTCTTCCTTCTCACTAAGACGAACCATCACTCGTCCTTCTGTAGGCAACCGACCACCAGCCAACTTCACTTCGATTCGATTTGATGTCTGAGTTAGCAACACACAGACACACGCCATTGTCATCATCATCATCATCATCATAGTCATCCCACATGGCACGAGAGAAGAATCGAGAAAGGCAAAAAGAAGACAAGTTATAACAACTGACAATCTAGCTTTGCACAACAAGAAAGTAAGCAGGCAGGCGAGCTTTGCTTGTGTTGTTTTGGATTGAAAGTAGGTTACATAAATAAAAGCAGTTCTTTTAATTTAAATAATCATGTCATCTCCCTTTCACGTCCCACACTCGATGAAATCCCACTTGGAAATCAATACTGTCTGTCGTAGTCGACTTTCCATCATCATCGCCGCTTTTGCTTACACTTCGCATTGATTAAATGAGATCGTAGGTATATATACATAAATGTCTATAGATTCTTCTAACTCTCACCTCAAGCCGTTTACGGGGCAAAGAGACTTTCGGTTTGGGTGTGGTATATGTGAATTCCTCAGAAGACGAAGGATTAACTTTGGCACAAATCACCCCAGCAGTCTCAGCATCAGTACAATCATGAATTCCCCAGCCGTCGTGTCGACACTGAGTTATATTTCCTTCGTCACCTTCACAAAACACGTTGTCGAGCCAGTATCTCGCTGTAGGAATGAATGAATTTAAGATTTACACATTTAACCAGGTGAAGCGTAATTGACAAGATATTTTTATTGCTTTTATTCCCTTGGATAACCTCGTGAAAGAATGCACATGTGATGATAGAATGCACACGGATATTGATTTGGTGAGATGTGTGAGTGAAAGTTATATAGGGAGAAAGGTGGATGAAAGGAGGCGAGTGTACAAATATTAGATACAAAGGAAACAAGGGAGTTTGATAATATAAAGCAAAGAAAAGGACGTACATCTTGCAGGACCGAATTTGCCGTTATATGTGGCTTTGATCTCAACCTTGATATCCACAGAGTTCGATTCGGGTGTGTAACCAAGTTGCCTACAAATCACTTTAGCTTCTCTCTCGTCCCATTCGTCGTCGCAAATTGATCCCCATCTATCATCGTGGTAGATTTCCACTCGTCCTGCATTAAAATCACACTGGAATTTCATTAAGCCACTATAGAGAAATGCTGGAGAAAGTACTTTCTAATGTACATCCTCATGTCTTTTGTTTCACTCTCTCTCTCTCTCTCTCTCTCTCTCTCTCTCTCTCTCTCTCTCTCTCTCGTTCTATTTCTGTATATGTGACACCGGAGATCCGGAGAACACTTCTCTCTAGCTCTCCTCATTCTTCTTACATAATAATAATATACTCTGGATAGAATACGAGAGAGAGAGAGAGTATTATTCAAGTACCAACTTGTTCTCAATAATAAAAGCAAACTATTAACTACACTTCTGCTCCCTACGTACTCTCTCATCTATTCTTTCTCTATATATACTTGAACCACAAGGAAAACAAATTCGTCTTAAGAACAAAAGAACTATTATTCTCTACTGTGTGTGTAGTTTCCTTCCACAAACAAGCACATATATACATAGTACTTCTTATTCGGTCTCTTGGAGTGATGAATACATACTTATCATCTTCATCAAGTGGTACGACGAGCATTAAACGAACACTCACACATATATACAAGAACTGCATCCCCCCATGTAATATTATTATTCATTTCTCCGAGAGAGAAAAGCTTCTTCGCAAAAGCTCCTTCAAGACTTGAGACTTGCAAAAGCTTATATTATGATTATATTCCTCTCTCTCACTCTTTTGGGCAAAAGTGGGCCACTAGAACAAAACTGACATGGACCATTTTTCATTCTTGACCTCATACTTTCTTTAACTTGCTTTTGTTCCTTGATATGAAATCATAAAAAATGCGAGGAATATGTATGTCTATACATAAGAGAGATTCCGGGAACTTCTATTGTGTGTGTGTGCATGATGGAATAATAGATAATGTATGTAATCCTTCCGGAAGAATAAAAATGGTCTACTTCCCAACAAACAGAACGTGTTATTTGTTCGGGTTTCTAACTTATCACCCGCGTTTATACATTAATGGTCTTATACATATTCATGTATATATAAACTTTCCTTCCAATCTAATTATAATCATTCCATTTGAAAAGTTATACACTAAGTTTGTAGAGCAACAAATAATACATGTAACTTTGTCTTTCGCTGTCGTTTGTACTTAAGGGTTTAAAATGAAAATACCTTTAGACTTAGACAATATTTGAACCATAACTTGCATAAGGTTTCCTTTCGTCTTACCTTTATATGCTTAGGTTATTCTCTCTAAACTTTCCAACTTGCTATATGAATTTAACTTGTCGAGTTTAATTTTATTCTAACTAAGCACCTTGTAAATTAAAGTGTACTTGATGCATTAAACTGGAGGCAAGATCTCCTCTCTCTCAAGACGTCTCTTCTTTATTCACCCTAATCCTTTCTGTGTGTACATTATATTTTCGTAGCTCAAGATCCGAGATAAGTACACTACTTCCTTCCTATCTCTTTCCAACATAACCACTAGTCGTTTTATAGATCTATCGCTACAAAGAGAAGAAGAGTGGAAAGGGATCTCTACTACTTGGACTTTTCTCTGTTATAGAGCGAGAAGTGCATTTTTGCAAAAAAAAATTGAACTAGAAGTATAAGACTGAGCGAGAGTGAAGGATGAATATGGTGGGAAGGCACAAGACTTTCTTTCTTACAGGACTTAATACACGTACAATCTTCGAATTATGGCTGAGAAACACTTTGAGTGGAGAAAGGAAAAGAGACTTGCGAAAGTGTAGAATTCGCTCGACTACTTTCTGACTCAGGCATTTATATTCTTCTGCATTAGAAACTAAGAAACTGTAACTTCTTAATCCTGAACTCTTAAAACAAATGAAGTATATATACAGACTGGCCAGATATATATAGACATAGGTACACGTTGTATATATCTCTGGGGAAAAGTCAAGTCAGGTAGAGTGCGAGTGGAAGAAAGCCGTCTGCTCCTGGTTAGTACTATCATGTACTATTATACATACTTATATATACAGTAATATACACACAGGTTAGTAACTTTGAGTCCTTTGGTGAGTGAATCTCTTCTGTATACCTTCATGTTCATTTGAACCTTCCACAAGGCGAATCGAGCCTTCACGTATCCGTCGACTATTTCTCATAAGTTTTCTTACGAGTGAAGCTTTTCGCCCTCGGTTCTCACGCCGACTTCTTCCTTCCCGTGGAGAAGTTTCAACTATTAAACTAATTACACTGCTGTAAACTACTCCGATACACAAAAGATTCCAGAAGACCTTCATTTCAACACTTGTAATCCTTTTCTCAGGAAAGTTTTCTGGGGATAATGCGTAATGACACAAAATAACAGTCGCTAACACTGCCCAATATGTATTAGGGAAGGAAGGAAGAATGACGGCAGACTCAGAAGCGTTTCTTCGGCACTTGAGAACTTGAGATGAATTTATATAAGTCTCTTTCAAGTCTGCCTGGGAGTTTTCTGATGCTAGTTGCTTTCTCCGTTTAATACTTTTGGTTGCAAGCGATGATGAAGATGATGATATGAGATCTCTCGCGTCTTCTTCCACAAAAGTTTCTGATGGTGAATCTGAATAAAAGTATGAAACGCGTGTGGAAGGAAGATTGAGGCAGTTTATGCAAAGCTATTCGTTGCCTTTGTTGAGGGAAGTGTTCGAGTGACTGTGAATGGGGAAATCATTTAGTGAGGTGCATATCATCATCCATGTTATTTTTAAAGACTTTTGGAGAGCAAATAAAAAGACGATGATTGAACTGCGAGAGGGTGAACATCTGCTCCTGCTTCCATCCACTCTCGTGATGATATAGAAAATTCAGATACGGCAGCTCATACTTAACAAGAGTGGAGAATATTGTCACTTCTGTCTCATTTCACACTCTCTTAAGATCCAATGTGACATCTAATTGGTATGCGAGTTCATGTCTCTCTCTTGCCTCAAGTTTTTCTTCCTATTTTAACTAGTCTGTAGGTTCATATTACTCTTATGTCCGACACACAGTATATAATTATACATACATTTATTGCGTGGAGTCGTGTAGGCTGAATGGGAAGAAATCGAAAGTGAGATAATTTCTCGGAGGCACACTGCTGTCACTTTCCCGTCGACAGAGACAACTCGTTCCGGCCCACACAAGCAACAGAAGAAGCAAAAGAGTTCACAATTTACAGAACTGCAGGAAGATCAAAAATATCTATGTGTGTGTGCAAAGCAAGTTAAAAGCAATGCAAAAACATTTCCCTTTCTTTGACTCATGCAACAGCGACGGATGAGACGATGGGACATAAGTCACGTCTTCGCATTTTAATCTCACATCGTTTTCTGTGAATCACTAAAAGCTCACGAGGCTTAGAGTGTGGGCATGAATCAATCTACGGAAATTTCCTCAGAAAACCAGTCTTAAATGTAATGACGACAAATTGTGTACTCATTTAATTTAGGTTAAAATTAGGCCAACGAACGAATTTGTCGAGAGATATTAGACTTCTGCTCCCAAAATCCATTTATTCTCTATGAACCTTAGCACTCTTTCGTCAACAATCCCATTATGCAATCAGGATTCAAATGAACACTTGATGATGAGTTTGTGCTTTTCACATTCCACTTGAGACTCTCTTTCCTGTATATACACACTGACTTCCAGACAAACTAACGTATAGAATAGAAAGAGTTGTGTAAAAATATAAAGCTACTACGGTTCACTGCAAAGAACTTGGACCTCATTAACACCAAAATCTGCACTTGAAAGGGCAGCTCTCTAAGCTCTTGAGAGAAAAAATGCCCATTCATTTTTTACTGTAGGATCATCAAAGCGAAAAACTTGTTTATGTATTTCTTATACAGGGAAGATTAACATGATATGTATCAGTTTTATAACTTACCGGTGAGCATATATTAATAAAAATAAGCACTACAAATAAGACCAGAATTAACCTAATGCTATAACTTATTTATTCAGGATTTCTATGACAAGGTCACTGAGTAAGTATTAAATTACTAGGAGTCTTATAAAAATAAAATTATAAAAACATTTCCATAACTGTTGACACATACGTAATAACTTAAAACATAATTGTTGCATTGAAATATCACATTTGTTCACATTTGTTCACATTTGTTGTTGTTGATCCTACTGATAATGACTAACAATCACTGTTTTGGAATTTGTGGCATCAATTTTGCATCTAGCGCACCGGCCTCCAAAAGTAGAGTGCATACGCGTAAATACGCAGCCCGCTTTGCAAACAATGTGCCTATCCTTACGGGTCCCTGTGTTATGTTATGCAAAATACAATCTAATTATTTCGGAATTGCACAATAACTGCAAACGAGCAAAAGATCAAAGTTTACCTCAATGACACCAGTAACACAACCGTAGGCTGGCATTTTCACGTAAGCTCTATACAAATCGTTTTCTGTGTCTTCTGCTTGTTCGACCTCGCTCATTCTGCCCACGTGTGTCAGAGGTCGACATGAGCCTACGTCTTTCCTCTTGCTTTCAGGTATACTTTTTTGGAGTAAAGCACAATATCTGTAAAAAGAAACACTTAAGTTCTACATTGATTGTTTTCATAGTGTTAATTACTCGTTTATGTAGCTCTTACCGATTGACGATCATGATACTAGCATGGAGTGTTATCATTGGACTTTTCGGGGATTCTTCGGGACAAAGCCTTTCAGTGTTAAGCTGGTCAATTTTCTCTTCAGTGAGTTCGTCACTTTCATCGATTTCAATGTCATTGAGAAGATCCGCATTTTTCCCTTGCTGCAATAATGTTTCTTCAATTCGTGCTTTTACATCACTAAAGTTAGATATCAACAGGTTTGCGGGTTGTCCATTGTTATGAGGACGTAGTACTGAAATCAAACACATCAATGTTATTAATAGATTTTATTCTATATTCTGATTAAGATAATACATAAATTTTAACTCCGTACCGTACCATAGTATATGGCGTTCTCTTTTCGTGCTCTTCCCATTGACTATAGAAGAATGAATATTACAATATTGTAGAGATTTAATAATTTTTGCAAATGCGAACCTGAATAAACGAAGGATACTGTTTGACTTCATCAAACCGAATGACAAAACTGCAGTCTTGTACATCTATCCCCTCTTGAAGTATTGATGTGGCAACTAGGACATTTAAATCTCCTTGTCTGAAACTACAGACACAGCAAGCTCTCCAGACTGTAATATCAAATTGTCAAATCTGTTTAGCTAAACATACCTAGATAAAATCTCATTTTGCACGCGAACGGTCTGTCGATATTTCGGGGCATCCGAAGAGTTTCTGTTGGTTCCTATTACGACGCCAGCCTTAACAAACCCCCATTCAGAAGGAAACTTTTTTTTGAGATCCTGTAAAATTTAAGTTAATAACTTATACATTTTCGAAAATTCTTAATTACTGTTACATACATCAAGCAGTGCTCCGATACAATGAGCTTCGGATCTTCGCTCGACAAATATTATCCCACAAAACTCTGACAAATTACTGAAAGTCATAATGATAATTTATGTGAGAAAAATCATTCAAAATTCATTACAACATTAAAAGTGTAAGGTTACGAATATTCTTACTTCTTATAACTAGAAAGAATACCCAAAAGTTCTCTACTTTTCGCTCTCAGACGAATTTTCATCTCGTCAAAAGAATCCACAGCCTGATTGATTTCACGATGAGATTGGAACCTGCAGTCATTTCAAGTTCATTTAAATCTTGTGAAGTAGCAAATAAAGCTATACAAAATGTGTTTATTCACTTACATTATTCGTTGCAATATCGTACAGATATATACACACAAATTCTTTGTTTTGAATAAACTATCAGTTTGAAAATTTTGGATTTTCATATGACTAAATATCATCGCTCCAAACGGTCCTGTTTACAAAAATTTTCACATGACAAAAACTCGATACATGGATAATCGGCATGATGTTACCTATCGTTATTAAAATGGCTTTAAGATCAGCCAAAACTCGAATCAAAGACAGATAAGTCTCCCTTTGATCTTTCACTCTTTGCTCCTCGGAGATTCTGTCTGCCATGGTCAATGATAATTTAGGAGCGATACGATCCAACGCTTTATAGAGTAAATATTCAGTGTTGTGAATTGGGTCGAAATATGGTTTCATTTCCTCTGAAACATCTTCTTGTGCGTCATGAAGCACGTACTTGATTGTTGCTTTCGTGGAATGTCTAAGAATTTTTACATCAAAACTTTGTATGTATTAAATGAAAATTCGTAAAATTGTCACAAGTATTTAAACTGAATATATTTTCCTACGCTAGAACGTCTTCTGCATGTTCTTCATCATAAGTCACAGCACTACAGCACAAGAGCCTTTCAACAAGTTTCACCCCACTTTCTACTTTTGAGCTTACTAGGTTCTTTTTAAGTATGGTTGCAGTGAGCCCCAGTACTCTAGGTAGTTGATAGTTAGGATCCTTCACTTGGATTTCTCGATAGCGCCTCATTATCTGTAGATATTATTCATCATAATTGTTTTCTCTTTAATTGGCATATCAGCTCAGCAAATATGTTACTTTACTAATATCCAGTCATACCATACTCATAGGATCAGCCTTTGTGGCATTGTGACATTCATCGATGACAAACAATGCAGCATCTTGGAAAGTAACAAAACCGTGGTCGAGAAGTTGTTTGAATATTGCTGGAATTATCACGAAAACCTGTATTAAGCAAGTAAAAGTAATTATAATTGCTATTTTAAAACACGACTAAACAGAACTACAACACAAAATTGAAATAAAAAATTACATACTTCATAACGCATAGATACGTCACTCCATTTGGATTGAGAGCACCAATTGACTTTGTGTCGAGAATAAACCATTTCCGTAGCGTATTGTGTACAGCTTATTATTACATTAGCTTGCTGCTTTAATAAGGGAACGGTATTTGCAAAAAAGAAAATCTTCTTTCCTGCTCTGAAGTTATAAAAAACAAACTTTAAATCTCTTATAACATTACTGTCAGTAATTAAAAGTATTCAAATTGAACTACCTGACTTGTTCTTTATAGGACAGCATGACTTTCAGTCCAACAGCAGTTTTGCCTTAAATTATAAAACAAGTCATATTTTTATGTAAAGAAATTGACGTATGCAACAATTTTTAGAGCTGGAAATTATCATTACCAGCTCCGGTGGGAAGACACGCGATGATATTATCAGTCATGGCTCTCTCTGCCATTTTAACCTACACGTAGAAGATAGAAGAATAATTCGGTGACTATCCAACTAATCCCGAGTTACATTTGTCTTGAAACTTTACCTGATATGGTCGAAGTCCTCCCCTCTTGGTTATAGCTTGAATACCATCAACATTTTCAATGGGATTCTTGGAGGAATCAACTTCATGCATAGGACACGATGAAGCACCTTCAGTCTCTCTTGTCAAGTTGCTGTCTTCAAGAGCCAAAGATTCGACATCAACAGCGTCCAAATCTAATGCGTCCTGAAATTCTTCTTCGTCGTCATCATCATCAGCATCATCTTCTTCATCGCTGACAAAACCACTGGTCGTGGTTTCATATAATGTCATAGGGTCAACTTCATTTATGATCTGTCCGGCAGCCTTAATCTCTTCACTACTTAATTCCTCTTCAGCCCAGTCGAAATTACGATCGTCTGCTTTCGATGCACCCACTTTATCTCGCAAAGAGCATTCCATTCCAAATCCAGCTGGAATTGGTGCTGCGGTGGTGGTGGTTTCAGTCGGTTTAATATCACTCTTTAGTAGCTTCTTGTCATTCTCGTCGGACAAAATCTGAAACAGAAGACATACAAGTCTTAATTTCATGGAAAACCAAATAATACAAACAAAAATATGATACCTTCACTTTAACTACATAACATTCAGTAATGATTCGATCACATGTATTTTTTATTACCATTTAAATGACTCCATGTCTAATATATCGGATATTTGAGCCTAATAACTGCAGTCGAGAGACTTTAACTACTTTTTCATACAGTAAACAAACGTCACAGAGAGAGAGAGTCTTAAAAGTTAACTTTAGTACGCAAGTTATGCACGTGTTGCAGCGTATCCAAATTATCTGTCTGTCAGCGAATCCATACAATACTGTAATGCTTGCTACTTATGTTGCATGCAAAATTGCAACAACATCTTGGCTACTTTGTTTCTTAAGCAAATTATTTTTTACACTGAATGCAGCTTTCAATGAAAATATAATGAGATGGCTTTTAATATATTGCATAGTAGGATTCTGCACTGAAACGAATCGTTTAAGCTAATGGTTCATTATTATAGTTTGTACATCGTTTAGTACTCATTGGGAAGTATTTTTGTACTGATAAAAAGTGATAATAAAAAAGGTTTCCTGAACGTTTGTGTAATCTGGCCCTATTCTATGAAAACCTTCTTTAAAATCAAGTACAGGCTTGTTTAATACATAAACTCATGAACTCGTGAACTGATTGATAAGACAGTTCAAATAAGCAAACAATAACTCTTCATAACGTCCTGCCGCAATTGTAATTCTGTTATCACTGTATTGACTCATGATCATTGGGATATTCTCCGTCATATCGAATCATCATCACTTGTCGTTAAGAAGACCGTGTAGGCTTATCGAGCAATAATAATTTTCTAAACGATATGATGGAAAACGACTGATAATTCTAAATATTATTACATAGTAATTTCGTATTTACCTTCGTCGCGGAATCTTCCTTAGTCTCCATCACTGGATGCTGATAATCTGCACTTGACTTTCGGAAACTACCAATAATTCCCCCAAAAATGGCAGAACCCCAGCTTGAAAGGTTCGAAAGCACTCTACGAAATATTCGAACAAACATGAAGAGCGATAAGCACCTGAGAAAAATTAATTATAAAAGGAGAATGTATTTAAATACAAGGAAGCAGGCACTGACTGCGGTTTTCCTAGACTTAACCAAATTAAAACACAAAAGTCGTGATTGGTACTTACAAATTTCGGCACGGCTCGAAAGGCTACCTTCTTGAGTACTATTAACTTGGATGAGTTCGCGGAGATGCTCCAATTACAATAATTGTTCAGAGGTACTTGATTAATGATTAATAAAAGAGCTTTATAAATTCGATTTGCAGGATGTAGTATAACACGTGTTGGTTGTTCACAGTCAATCGAGAGACAAGGCCGCCGGTGAGGCAAAGGAGAATGGCTCTCTAGACTGGATCCAGAATTAACGGTCACTTTTGCCGGTTTTGTCACTGGCTGTGCTTCGTATGCGGAGTCGGTGGTGGTGGTGGTGGTCTCAGTCTTCGGTCGAGATGGCTGGTGGGTGAACTAATTGCCAACCCCCGAACCTCAACCACCTACGACGTCATCAAGACTTAATGAAGAGACTTACAGAGAGAGCAGCCAAGTTGAAAGTTGAAGTTCCTCAAGGAGGCGGAGACATAGGGCAACAAGCTAATAAACTGCCCCGCATGAATCATTCGTCGTGGTTCTTGTGTCTGATATCATGGCGTGAATATGCGTGGTTCGATTCTGATAGATTCATATGATGAAATTATGAATAATTATGATTAATGATCTAATTAAATCAACCAGAGGGAGTATAATATGAGAAGTAGTAAAGCAAGGGCTGAATAAATTCACGGGGGCATGTTAATACTACATGGTAAAGTGTGGAATTGTGGAGTCTTTATTATTGCGATGCGATGATGTTATGGAAGAATTATAATAATATTATAGGCTTTCATTTCATCTCCGACACGTTTGACTTGACAGGTTTTGTTGTGTTTGTATGGAGAACTATATGCAAAGTTTCGAGGTTCCAGGATTCCATGATGAGCAAGTCTTGTAGTACTGCGAAGATGAGCGAGATAAAGGGAAATTGCGATGGGAAGAGGCGTGTGAAAGGCACTTTGGAATATTTGGAAACAAACTCATCAGAATTCTGAATGTTCCAAGGACACACTACGAAGACGATGATAATGACATTGTACCATGCAGAAGCATCAGCGGGTTAGTAGTTCATGTCAGTCTCTTTTGATATTCGTGAGTTATGCAATGATGTAATATCGTAATATGCATGCTTTCATATCAAAAGTGTACATTTATTTCCACCTGTCTCTTTGCACCTCCTCAAATGCATTGATTTTTGAATTCATTCGGGGGGAGTATTTTTCATTTTACATCTTACAATTTTGCCACTTTATATTAATTTATTTAAATTGGAATATGTTCTCGTATGGTATTTTGATTTGAAGACTATAATATGAGTCAGTTGTATAATAATGAGTCACAATTCTATGAAAGTGTATGTACAATTTCATAAAAATTTGGTTTTATTTTAAAATCAGAAAAGTACTGACACGAAGAATTATTGGTCCATTGATTTGAATTACATGATTTCATAAAATTTGAAAATAACTTATAGTGAGTAGAGTGCGAAATCATTCGTGGTGATGTTTGAATGAGACACAAGAATTTATAATTTAGTAGACTATCAATCATGTACACACATTAATACAACTGACACAAACTTTGTACACTCTTCTTAACAGTAAATATATATTAGTTAACATATGAACCCCTCATTAAGTAAGAATATACCTATATTGTATACACTTGTACACATAATAATAAGTTTAAGTATATATCTCACTGCTAGGAAGAATAATCCTGAGAATCTTAACTCATCATTTTTAACGCATTTAGGCGAAAGACTTGTAATAATATAAAAAGATTGTCACACATGAAAATATCTCTTGTCTCTTCCTTTGGAATCTTTCGTTTTTAAAGCCTATGAGCTGCTGCATCGAAGAAGTTTTGTGTTCAGATTTGAAGTTAGGAGATTATTGGTCGTTGTTTTTGGAAATATTCTAATAGTTCTTAATTATAGGAGAACTTTTGAGATTACAAACCAAAAGATCATAGTTGAACACAAAGTTGTTAATACTGCCTGTCTTGATGACATTGCAGAATTGCATTCGTCATCAGAACAAGTGCAGATTCTCCTTAGAGCTCTTCTTCCATCGACATAACTTTCTTCTTCGTAACATCTGTCTGTGTGATACTGTTGGTTTTGGTTCTGATTCTGATAGCTCTGTAAAAGGGAGACTCCACATCGTCTCATAATGTGAGGTCGGTTGACTGTGCAAAAAAAGTATGTAATTAAGTGAATACTTCGTGGTGGTACATAACGTATAATTTCTTATAATTTGGGACTTACATCGATTGTACGGGTCGGGGATTGCAGGTCCGTCAGCCGGGGGCAAAAATGTAGTTACTTCTTTGCGACAAGAAGTCGGTGTAAGCTGACCTGGAGGGCTACATTGTATAAGGAAATCCCTATTGAGTTCTTCGTAGTCTCCACAATCTCTGTGGCTCCATGTGTCACATTGATAACACCAAGTAGCTGGAAATAGAGATCAGAATTTTCCAATTTGACAGATTTAGGATCAAAATACACCTTTGATTACTATCATTATATAGTTAATAAGGTTTTGTAATAAGAGTGCATAGTGCTTACCAGTAGCTAGGCGTCCACATAAGAGAACTGCCACTACAACGAGAGAACATTTAAGCTGCCACATATTGAACTGAATTTCGCACCTTAATTGAATTGTAATTGCAAGTTAAGTTCAATGCGGTTTTTCGACGAGGCTTTCCAGAGAATTTATAGTTTATATTTCCGTTGGTAAAGAGTGAAGAGGATCTCTTAAAAGACGATCGAATATCATGCAATTTTCATTTCTCTTTCACAGCTTAATACACGCGAAGAAAAGTAGCATGACAAACGCACACTCTTCGTTCTTCACTGTATACAATTCGCATGCGATATGCTTTACAATCTAAAGGATTCAGATTCACGAACAGTTTTGAGTAATAATAATAATTTCAAAATGGATTGTGTGTGTATAATAACTTGTGTAACTTTGTATATACCTGGCAAATTTTTAAAGAAACTTATTTCAGGCGATCACAATCAATTGTATAAAATTGCAACTGAACAAATAACGTGAGAATTAATACTGTATGGAACAATTAAGCAAACTTCTCATCAGTTGTAAACTAGAAACTAGAACATGTATTAATGCAGTAATATTAGCAATATAGTTCTAACTCTAACGCAGTAAGTTTGAGACACAAAAAGGAATACTCAATACTCTTACACAGAGGCAAACTCAGAGAGACAATTCAGAACTTAAGTGTAAATGTGTCGTAGTAGAACTCGAGATAGAGGCACATAAGGCTAAATTATTGATCTAACTTCAGTCGAAGTTTATGAAAGACTGAGGAATCGTCTTCTTTTACTCGTAAATATTATTGGAATGTCGAATGTAGTTTGTGTAGTTAATGATTCAAACCTGAGAACTTTTCAACTCCTTCCCTAACCTGATAATATTACGATGATGACTAATATTATATTGTTAGTTATTACACCTTACACGAAATTGTGATGAGTATTATATTTCCTTTTGCGAATAGCATTTACACTTTATTGTACACGATTTGCCTGTTCATATCAATCTCACTCTCCCTCAAATTACGCGTGCCAATGCCAATAAAGTTCGCATTTATAGTTAAGTGTGCTCTACTAAATATAAAGATTGAACGGTTGACTGCACAACTAAAATCTTCTGAGGATGGGTTACCTTCGGAATGATTTCATTTAGCCAGTACAAACTTAAACGTGTGTGTAGTATGTTTTTTATACATGTAGGTATGATAGTATAGGCATATGCAGACTTATACAGGTGAATGTGTAGGATTTTTTACAATCTTAAAAAGCGTTGAGAGGATTCGTCTCTGGAGGAGTGGTTGCCACTTAATACTCGACAGAAACTGAGAATATCCCCTTTCCATTTCTTATAGCTCGTTCGTGTGTATCTCTGAGCGATTCTATATATGCATTTCCACGTCGAAACAAACCACCTGTCTGTTTCCTCTTCTTCAGGTGCTGTGAAATTAAAAATGCATGAAAGTTACACAGGTAGGTATACAATATATCTGTGAATGAGGGGTCCAGTAAATATTATTAGGTGACGGTTGGCTATTTCCATGCATCGTCATTCTTGTGTAGAGAAGAGTAGTATGACCTCATCCTAAAAAAAGTCCCCTTCACATTTACATCAGAGTTTTTAGAGTATGCGAATGAGTGTGTCTCAAAAAACAAACCCAAAATACGATTGTTGTGCTTAGATTCACATTACATAACTATATATATACTACAAGGTCGTGATATTCCACACTTTATGATTTCATAGGATGTTAAATTGTGTTATCCTGTCTCCCATTGTCCCATTAGCACTTACATTATTATTATTATCATACCAAGCTGAGTTGTTTGTATCAGCAATGTCATGTAACAATGTATAGGTGGATGTAAGTATGTGGAGGGTTAATAGCGAATATTGTAATGGTTACACTATTGGGTGTGTGCTTAAGGTGAATTTTAAAAGCATGAGTCAGGTTTGTTTATTTCATAGCTAGACATAAGGTTGATATTTCATAGAAGCAATTATAGAACTAAATCATTAAAGTTTCGAGAAGTCTCATTCATGCACCTCTAGATGCTGTTTCCATTGCTCTTACAACTAAAACACTTCAGCAAAAGAGTCATAAGAGGGAAGTGAATTGTTCACTGAATTTTTTATTTGGCTTAACAACTACTGAAACATGAATCGTGTGCAATTTGTGCACTGATGAATTGGAATTTAGCAAATATTATGTTGTGTGCATGTGATTGCGAGAAAAAGAGACTGCTAAATTGTTCTTTGAAATAAATAAGAATACTAATAGCAAGGAAGTTCCAGGAAGTTGTGAAGAACTTGTAATTGAATGGACGAATAATACAGATATTGATATCAATTTGGCTTTTAGTTTCAATACACAGGTTGTTGTTGGTGGTTGGGTTGGTTGAAGTTTAAGGATGTTAAGAGCGTGGGAAAAATTCCGTGAGAAGGATCGAAAAAAGTATTCACCTTCGCCATATCACACCGAGAGTTGATATTAGCTCAACCTTCCTTGAATGCGCATAAAACACCATGTACACAGCTTTGCATACTCCAGAGTTCTAATATTTATTTACCAATCAGCACTTTAAAGCTCTATGCGTGTGATATTCAGTGTGATTACTTACCTGAGAAACTCTAAAAACTTCTTCATGTATTTGTAGAAATATTGTCAGAAAGTAAATATTTGAGGGCTAATTCCCTAATTTGTAAAGCAAACTACGAATTCATTCATCATTAGCATCATGAAAATGTTTGCAAAACGATAATCCTTAAGTACGTAATTTTTATCAAGTTATGTTTTAAAATTAACTAGAAGGTGACGAGAAGGTTATGATGATGATTGAGTTATCATTCCCACTAACCCATCAGAAATAATCTATTTTATATAGATTACGTTTACTAACTCATTGCCAGTCAGATTGAAATACTGCGTTCAGTATCCCCCAAGAAAGTACGAATTTGGTGTAAACTTACTAACTGATATTCATGACTGAAACTTATGAAAATTTATCATGGAAGATTAAAGTCAACTTTCACCCTTGCATGCTTAAACGCTTAAAGTCATAACTTAAATTAGTCGAGATTCTCGAGATTTCAATTTCTTCATTATTATATCACTTGGTTAGAGTAAACCAGTAAAAGTGTAAGCTTTTGCCACAGCTTATTACTCGCTTCATGGTTTGTCTAATTATTTTAGCCATCAAGATGATTATTTTAGGAAGCTCGGGCTTCCTGTTATTAGTGCGTCTCATAATAA
>Ga0194135_10000943_pt1 | contig 16991 bp, 12 predicted proteins | sample LitLau_LLRF_2013_FD_134024 | JGI IMG/M metagenome (GOLD analysis project Ga0194135, IMG submission 134024) | Freshwater sediment microbial communities in response to fracking from North America - Little Laurel Run_MetaG_LLRF_2013 (version 2) | ecosystem: Environmental > Aquatic > Freshwater >...
ATTTTTCCCTCACTGCCCCCACCAACTTTTCGTTCGCGTTGTGACCTTTGACACGCCCCCCCGTCGGGACTCGCCGTCATCATCCGCCGAAGGTATGGCGCTCTTCAATCCGCAGTACGACTCGATCGGCAGGGCCTTTGCTCAGCAGTACTATTCCCTGTTTGATAATCCTGCCACTCGGGGAAACCTCCTCGGCCTTTACCACGTAAGCACTGATTTTAGTATTTTTCGAATTCCACGGTTTTATTGTGTTAGAATGCTTTCCTCCTCTCGTTTTCTTTTAAATATCGAAAATGCTGAATGCCGGTTTTTTGTTCTCTTTTTTGTAATGGACCTGACAAGCATATTAATATGCGCTAATTTTATTACAGCCTACGACTATGCATAAACACTTCAAAAATTGCTAATGTTTACGATAACTTTTTATTGCAGCCATCAGAGTCTTTGATGTCATTCGAAGGTCAGCAGTGTCAGGGAGCGGCTAAAATTCTCGAGAAGTTTCAGGTATATTTCACACACAATTGCTCACACATATGATTTTTTCAATAACTCATCAAGTTTATGATTTGTGAAATCAATTCTCCTGGTTTTATTATGACTTCCGATAAGATTATAATGATTTGTTTAATTGTCTATACAGAGCCTGTCGTTTCAAAAGATACAGCACTTGATAACATCTGTAGATTGTCAACCAATGTTTGACGGAGGAATTCTCATCAATGTCATTGGACAGCTCAAGGTTTCCATTATACTACATAGATTCAAGATTTTTATAACTAACTTGTCGATAAAATTACATATAATGATCCCAATTCTTCTAACGTGAAGCATATTTTTCTTTGACTTCCAGACAGACGACGACCCTCCTCTTACCTTTTCTCAAACGTTCGTCCTGAAACCTTCCGAAACATCCTTCTTCTGTCAGCACGATATCTTCCGCCTGGGAATCCACAATCACTAAACATCGCGTCGTCTCGCAGCATGCAGCATCAAAAAAGAAACCAACTCAGCGAACAGATATGCAACAGTCTTCTTGTTACAAGGACACACACCTCTTCTGTCTGCTCCTCTCTTTCTCTATAAGAATAATCCTCAAATCTTTCGTTTGTCATTTAATGTGCATCATACATTGCTGCTGCATAACAATTGACTTTCATCCTGTGTGTGTGAACTGTGAATAAATAACTGAGATAAGCCGACGCCTGTTTATTAAATAGATTAGTTGCCGTCATTCGAATTCCTCCAGCACTTGCTCACACACACACACACTCGTATCCTTACATCACCCCCATAAATACTCTGTGTAATACGAGAGAGGTGGTGGGGCCCAGAGACTGTGTGCCAGAGGAGGGGACCACCGGGCCGGGCTGGATTACTCTGGGCGTAGGTTGTGGATGGGCCGGCGGCTCTCTTGGCACCACCACCGCTGGTGCTTCGCCTGTCAAGCTGCTCTTGGGTGCAGTCAGTTGAGTGCGAAGTTTAGCCCAGGACGGAGGAACTTTTCTCCCCCTCCTCATCATCATCACTTAAATTTATTGTTTATTTACGAACGACGACATTATATTTAATTAGTGACCCATGTAGGCTTTCGCCAAGTCCAGTTCATTGTGTATTTGAAGTAGCTGAGGAAGGTCTTCCTTACAGTGCCAAAAAAGATGTCGAAGCCGGGGGCGCACGAGGAACTTGCCAATTTCGAGAAGGGCCGCATTAAGGCCCTGCAAGAGGAGCGGTTGTCTATTCAGAAGAAGACATTTACGAAATGGATGAACTCGTTTCTCCTAAAGGTATGTAATGTGTCGTGGTAGAGGGGAGGAAGAAGCGTTGGTTTCGTTCACGCGTCATTAGGCAAATTAACGCTAATTTATTCGGTGGAGTTAATGTTGCGTATTAATTCTGTTTCGGTGTTGAATATTAAAACCCAACAGGCGCGGATGGAAGTGGAGGATCTCTTCACGGATCTCGCCGATGGGAGGAAACTACTCAAACTACTTGAAATCATTTCGGGAGAAAAGCTGGGCAAGCCAAATAGTGGAAAGATGCGTGTTCACAAAATTGAGAATGTCAATAAGTCGCTTGCCTTTTTGCATACGAAGGTTTGTAGTGTGTGGTGTGGTATTTGTGGCACGGATATGTTCGTTAGAATTCAGAGAGGAAATGAGGGGTAATTTATTATGTTAATGTGGGTTTATTAGGTCCGACTGGAATCTATCGGAGCAGAAGACATAGTGGATGGAAATCCTAGGCTCATTTTGGGTCTTATCTGGACCATCATTCTTAGATTTCAAATTCAGGAAATTGAAATTGATGTGGTGAGTAGTACGAAAGATATGTGGTGTACTAACTATTGGAAGATAAAAGCAGAAGCTTATCAGGGTTATGGAAGTGATAAGGGAGATAGTGTTAAATCTAAGTATGTTGATGTCATTTCTCATATAGGACGAGGATAATTCAGAGAGCACGGAAAAAAAATCTGCCAAGGACGCTCTCCTCTTATGGTGTCAGAGAAAGACTAATGGATATGCAGGAGTTAACATTCAGGACTTTACTTGTATGTCGCTTACATTGGTTATTATGGGAAATGATTTTAAGAGGATTGCTCGGAGATTATGGCTGAACTGTATTTCTATTGTTTGATAGCTTCTTGGAGAAACGGACTTGGATTCAATGCTCTTATCCATGCTCACAGACCAGACCTTATTGACTACAATTCTCTGGTTCCAAGTCGCCACATTGACAACCTTAATAATGCTTTTGACACCGCTGAAAATGGTTTGGGCATTCCACGCTTGTTGGATGCCGAAGATATTGACGTCTCACGTCCGGATGAAAAGTCAGTTCTTACTTACGTCGCATCATACTACCACACATTTGCAAGGATGAAAAATGAAATGAAGGGTGGACGACGAATCGCAAATATCGTGGGACAAATCATGGAAGCAGATGGTCTCAAGTTCAAATACGACAGATTGACAACAAATCTGTTGACTTGGATCAATGAGACGATTAATAAGCTCAACAGTAGAGAATTTCCAAACAATTTAGAGGCAATCCAAAAGGAGTTGCAGCTATTCAAAGACTACCGAACTGTAGAGAAGCCACCGAAATACAGAGAAAAATCTGAAATTGAGGCAAACTTTTTCAACATAAACATCAAGCTGAAGGAACTGAACCAAAACAGCTTTCAACCCCCAGATGGTAAACTTCTGTCTGACATTGAACGTGCATGGGAAGGACTTGAGAAGGCAGAGTATCGTAGAGAAACGGCGTTAAAAACAGAACTTCTTAGACAGACTCAACTGGAGCAGCTAGCATTTAAGTTCAACAAAAAAAGTGACCTGCGTGAAGGGTACCTTAAAGATATGATTCAGGTTTTAAGTGACCCACGTTATGGAGTAAATCTTGGACAAGTCGAGGCAACTATGAAGAAGCATGAAGCAATCAGTGCGGACATATTAGCGAGGGAAGAACGATGTTTGCAGCTGAAGTCGATGGCCGACTATTTAGCTGAACAAAACTATAACAAAAAAGAAATAGTGTCAAAACGGGCAGCTGAGATCATGAAGACATGGGCAGAATTGATTCGTCTTCTAGAAACGCACAAGAAAAATCTTACAAATTATAACAATTTGTACGGCCTAATTCGGGAGGCAGACACAATTGAACTCGTCATACGCCAGATCATTTCGGATTTGGACACTAACCATGGACAACATTTAAATGATGTCGAAGATCTTCTTCAAAAGCACAACTTGGTTGAAAGTCAGATTTCAACAATTGCCGAGCAAATTAAGAGGCTCAGTAAACATGAGTTTGACAAAGACAAAGAAGGTAAAGTCCTTGAAGAGAAAATTGTATCTTTGAAGAAAAGTTACGAAGGATTAGTACAACTGTCACGGAAAAGAAGGGAGAAACTAGAAGATTCGCGGAATTACTACTCGTTCCTGGCAGATTTGGAAGAAGAAGAAGCTTGGGTCAAAGAAAAGCAGCGAATCACTAAGTCAAAGCTTAATCTTAATGACTCATCAAGTGTACAAAGACTTCTTGTTCAGCTTAAGAACATCGGAGACGAACTAAAAGGACGTGAAAAAATTATTGAGAGACTAAAGGAACAAGCTAGTGAGATGAGTGGGAAGGAAGGAGTTGAAGGAAAAGTGGAGGACCTGGAAGAAAAAGTCAAGCTTTTAAAAATAAGCGTCAAAGAGCGGTTTGATCTGCTTCAGAGCTACAACAAGTCCTTTCAGGTCAGCATTTTTTAAGTTATTTTATTTTTTCATTAAAGTTAACCTCGAGTAGTGTAAATTGTGTGAGAGTAAATCCGAAATTTAATTATTTTAGTTCATTTCTGACGCAAATGAGGTCGATTCGTGGCTAAATGAGAAGAAACCCCTGGTTAACTCACGAGACTTTGGAGTAGATGAACCTACAGCAGAGGCTCTTTTGAAGCGACAGAAGAATTTAACTGATGAAATCACAGCGTATAAAGTTGACATTGTAAACCTAAATAACCAAGCTGTGGTATTAGGGGATTTCAGTCAGGTAAAGAATTAAAAGGTTAAACGCGTAAACTGACGTTGTAGAGCTCAGGCTAATATTTTCACTCTCTATATAGCTGCAAAATGGCGTTGGTGGAATGGGAGCTGAAGAAGAATACGAATTGGAACAGAAGTTAGTTCCTGTGGAGTATTACGAAGAGGAACCATTCGAAAGAACTGAGTACAAAACAGTCACTGAAGAAAGAGCTGTACCACAAGTCAAAGGACTTTATCCATTTTCAGGACAAGATATTGAAGTTACAAAAGGAGAAGTATGTGAAATAAATTACTGACAAGTTACAGATAGTTAGGAAATATATTCCATCCTGAAATTCTAATTCTTGCCTGGACTACTTTAATAGGTCATGTTCTTGTTGAGTAAAACAAACAATGATTGGTGGAATGTTCGAAAAGCCACGGGGCAGGACGGATTTGTTCCTGCTAATTATGTCAAAGAAATAGAACCGAAAGTTGTGCTTGCGCAAGTGCGAAAGCCAGAAATTGTAAAGGATTTCAGGAAAGTGAAGAAAACTAAAATGGTGATGCAGCCAGTTCCCGTGAAACGGGTCCGAAATAAATGTAAGACACTGATGCGATGTGAAAGTTTTGTACTTTAAATACACATTAAAAATGTATTGCTCATTAAAAAATTTTAAATGTTAGCAATTTTGGCCGGTGAATCAGTGGAGAAGCGAATGGCCAAGATCAACAATGAGTACGACGATGTAGTTAAGCAAGCCAAGGTAATAATCTGTAACAATATTAAATATATAAAACTCAACCCCTAATTAGAAGCTCAGACTGTGACATTAATTCTTATATATATGTAGCTACGAACGGATTTACTTGAAGAATGGATCCGATATTACCGGTTTACTAGGGAGTGTGACGACTTTGAGCGGTGGATTAAAGAAAAAGAAGCTCAGCTGAAGGAACAAGATGATCCTACTAACGTTACTGAAGCGAAAAAGAAGTTTGAAAAATTTCTTACTGATCTTTCAGCGAGTACGAAGAGAAAAGATCAAATAGAAAAGACAGCTGATGAATTACGAGACTCATCCCAAGCAGATAAAGTTAAGGCTCGAAGAAATCAGATTAACTTACTGTATGATAACTTAATCAACTTGAAATCCATGAGAGAAAGGAGCCTTGAAGGAGCATCTACTGTTTCTCTATTCCTGAAAAATTGCGAAGAACTAAACGAATGGATTCTTGAAAAAATGGACCAGTTTGACAATATTGACATTCTTACTGACCTTAAAACAGTCCAAGCTCTCCAGCGCCGACATGAAAACCTTGAAAGAGAACTACAGCCCATCGAAGAACGAGTAGAACGTTGTCGGCTGTTGGCAAACGATGTACTTACTGCGTATCCATCTGAAAGAAGAAATGTAGAAAAAGAGCGTGATAAATTTGAAAAGCATTTCTTAGATTTGAAGAAAAAAGCAATCGAAAAGAAAAACCGACTAGAAACCGCAGTCGGGCGAGAAATTTTTAACAAGTCAGCAGCTGAATTGATGAGATTTTTGGATTATGTGGAAAGCCAACTTAAGACAGAAATCACCTCTAAAGATGTAAATTCAGCCGAAAACGACCTAAAATCGCACTCAGATCTGGGAGACGAAATCAACGCCAAAGAAGACGAATTTGAAGAAGTACGGGAATTAGGAAAGTCTCTCATTGCTAATCATGGTCAAAATGTTGACTTGAAGCAGCTTGACAGAAAAGATGGAATCCTACTTCTGTATAATGAAAAGGGAGACCTTCTTCAGCAGAGATTAGACTTGATGATGTTTCTTCGCGAAGCAGATCATATTGATAGTCAAAGTAACTTGCATTTACAGTTCCTGGCGAACAAAAACGTTGGCAATGACTTAGATGAAGTAGAACAACTTATCCGAAGACATACTGACTTTGAAAATACACTTATGGCTCAAGATGAACGGCTCCAGGGCTTTTGTGAAATGGGAGATAAACTAATTAAAGCTGGTCATTACGACAAAGTTAACATTAAGGCTAAAACTGGGGGAGCCGTTGAGAAACGCGACAAAATAAAGGCTGCTGCAAACGACCGGAAGACAGAACTCTTGAAAAGTCTCAAGTTTAATGAATTCAAAACTGATGTTGGAGATTTGTCTGATTGGATACGAGACAAGAAAGCTGTTGTTCTTGATCTCAACACCCTTCAGGTTGAAAAGAAGTTGAAGAAACACGAGGCTTTTGCTGGAGAACTACGAGCAAATGAAACCAGATTAAAAGGATGTAACAAAGCAGGAGAGAAATTGAAGAAGTCAAGTCCCGAATATGAGAAAAGAGTCGAGGACCTATTGTCAAAGGTTAACAAAGAGTGGGAAGAACTGGCTGGCCTCAGTATTGTCAAGATGGATGAACTTCGAAAAGCTGAAGCAGAACTGAATCATTCAAAGATTGTGAATGACATTGACAGAAAAATGGATGAAATTGAAGCTGGTCTAGGAGCTGAAATGGGTAAAGACCGAAGAAGTTGCAAAGAAATGTTGAAACGAGTAGTAGGCGTAGAACAAGAAGTGGAAGCTTTGGAAAAGAAAATCGCAGCTCTTGGCGATAAAGCAGGGTAAGTAAATTACTTTTTTCTTTGGGAAGACACGTTGCCTCCACATTTATCTTTGTGTCAGCACTACTTATTATTTTACAGCCGATACTTTGTTAACTTTGGTGTATAATGCACCTACTTGATTTTACAGAACTGCTGAGCTGAAGAAACGGTTAGAGCAACTTAAACCCCGTCTTAAGAAGCGAAGGGAAGCCCTAGAAGAGCTACTTAGATTTTATGACTTCGTTTTTGAAGTTGAAAATGAGCTTCAATGGATAAACGAAAAGAAAGCAGTCATTGGTGACAACCTTCCTAATGATCTTGTTTCTGCCCTCTCACTGTTTAAGAAAGCTAAGAAGAACAAGGAAGAGATCGCGTTACATGAAAGTGTGTTTTTAAAAGTCGTCGGTGTTGGCGAATCTCTTGTGCAAGCTGATCATCCAGAGAAGTCTAAGGTAAGAACCTTAATTTTTTTCAATTCTTACATTTGTGTTTTGATCATTGTGCTTCACAATCAATCATGTAATTCTTGAAAATCGTCTAAATGCAGATAACGAAGAAATTAAATGAGCTTCGTCAAGCATGGGAAGATTTGAAAGCAGCTTCAGATGCCAGATATAAAACTTTAGAGAAGTCATTAGCCGCGCACACATACGTCAAAGATTTAGTAGAGATTGAACAATGGCTAAACGAAAAAGAAGAAGAGCTGAGATCAGAAAATTTTGGAAAAGACAAAGAGACATCAGTGAAACTTCTGAAAAAGCATAAGACTCTTGAATTGGAATTAGACTCGTACACTGGTTTGATGAAGGAGATGGATTCCCAGCTTGAGAAGATCGACCTCCAGCTTGCCAGAGATAAAAATGAGTCTGTAAATGTCCTGCTCAAGAATGTTGTGAAACTAGCTAACGCAAGAAGAATTAAGCTCATAAACAATCTTCAGCTTAATGAATTCAACGACGAAGTTGGAGATTTCGTGGGAATCATGGGAGAGTACGGAAATGCATTTAAATCTGAAGATTATGGAGTGGACTACGAGCATCTATTAGTGATCGCCAGCCGATACGAAGACGTGAAGACAAAGTATGATGCTTCAGAGCCCAAGTTCAAGTACATTAAAGAATGTGGAGCCAAGATAGGCAATGTCGATGACGTCATTCGTCATGTTGAGTACGTTAATTTTTATTACTTCCCCTCTTAAGTATGTAAAAACGGCTGTTGTAGATATGTTAGACATTCTTTAAACATACCTACATGAATTTTTTTATAGATCTGTTTGGGAAGAAACTGGAGAGCTAGGAAAAGCACGAGGTGAAAAATTACGAGGTGCAGGAGAAATTCACAAGTTTAACCGCGACGTTGCTGATGCTCTAGCTAGGATTCAAGAAAAACTCAATGAAATCCCTGATGGTGTGGGTAAAGATGTAAGCGCATGTGAAGCAATGTTAAGAGCTCATGAATCTTTTGAGAACGATCTCGTGCCTCTAGAAGCTCAAATGCAGGTTAGTAAACTCGCACTTTCCAGTATTTATTAAAGCGTGTAGAATATGTTTGTCATTCATTATCACCTTACATCAAACTACTCTATTTTTTCAGTCTCTAATTGATGATAGTGAAGTTTTGTGCAAAAAATATCCATCCAATGCTCGCAACATCAAAGAACAGCAAACTGAAGTGATTCACTCGTGGAACTATTTGCAAGAAAAAACTTTGGCGAAGAAACAAGAGCTGCAATCATCTTTAGATTACCACAAGTTTGAGTCGCTGTATAAGGATTTACTTAACTTCACCCAAAATATGATTCATCGTATGAGTAAATTAGACAATGCTCGAGATACCGGAGGAGCTCAAATCCTACTAAATGACCATGATGAGCTACGCCTAGAAATCGATGCCCGCAAGAATAAGTTTGAGGAACTTCTTACACTTGGAAAAGTAATCGATTATGAGGTCGATGATAAAGTGGAAAAAATTGGAGAAGAAAGACGAAAGATGGAAGAAACTTGGGTGAAAAAGAAGGTGTATTTGGATCAACTTATTGACTTGATGATATTCTTGCGAGACGTAGCTAATCTGGAGTCAATTTGTGCCCGACAAGAAACCATTCTGAGCAACATTGAAGTAGGTGAAGATGTTGAAGAATGCCAAGCTATTGTTAAGAAACATAACGAGCTGGTGAAGGTAATTCAAAACCAAGAGGAAAAATTTGCTTTGATTAGGGAACAAGCTGCTAAATTAATTGAGCAACGACATTTTGAATCGAAACTTGTACAAACTAAGATCGATGGTCTAAGTAAGCGGCGTGAACGTGTCAAAGAATTAGCAAACATTAAAAGCCAAAAATTAAATGACCTCCTAGTTTCAAAGCAAATAGAGAGAGACGTAGTAGAATCTCTTAGCTGGATGGATGAAAAGAAGAAACAACTGGAATCGTCCACTCACAGCACCAACACTGCTAGCAGTCTAGAAGACAAAATTAAAAAATTGAAGAAACACAAGGCATTCCAAGCTGAACTCAACTCGAATGCTAACAAGATTGAAGATGTCATTGTCAAGTCAAAGAATAAAGAATTAGCAGAAAAATGGTCAGAACTGGTTAAGTTGAGCGACAAAATTGCATTGAGTTTGGAAGAAGCTCAAGATATTTTAGAATTCACGAACCAACTTGAAAAGACAGAGCAATGGATGAGAGAAAAGGAGTTGTTAGTCAGCTCAGGAGAACTTGGAGAAGATTATGAACATTGCTTGGAAATTCTTAAGAAATTGGATGATTCAGATGTCAACGTCGACGACCAGCGTATGAAGTCAATAAATGCCCTTGCGAAGCGACTAATTGAGAAGACTGGTGACTCTTCAGTCGTACAAGAGAAAATCCATCGCCTGAATACCAGGTGGGGAGACTTGAAGGATCAACTGGCTGCCTATAGAACACGATTAGGAGAAGCTCTAGAAGTTCATGCTTTTGAAAAAGGATGTGATGAGTTAGAAGACAGAATCACTTCAAAAATCCCATACGTATCAAGCGAAGAATTGGGAGAGGATGATGAGTCGGTTGAGCTCTTGATGAGAAAACTAGATTCAGTGGAAAAGGAAATGAGTGTAATCGAAGTCAAAATTAAAGAAATGGAAAATGAAGGACGCAGGTTGTTGAACAAAACTACAGGCAATGAAGATAAGATAGAAGCTAAAATGGCGAAGGTTAATTCCTCGTGGAATAAATTAAAAGAACTGTGCAACGATCGCAAGAATAACTTGCAGTACGCTCTAGAGTACACAAAATATGTGAAGAAATTGAGAGAACTTGAAACTTTTACGGAAGTCACACTGAATTCTATGAAGTATGAAAATCCGGAAAGCGTTGAAAAAACAGAAGAACTCATTGCCGTACATGGAGAAATAAAAATAAAAATTGATTCCAAGAAAGGGCAGTTCGACGAGCTAGGACGTGTTGGGGACGAATTTGTGAAGAGCGGCCATCCTTACACTGGGGAAATTAAAAAATGCGTCAAGTTCTTCAGAGAACTGGAAGAGAAACTAACTCTGACCTGGGTTGAGGTTGACTCCAAATTGAAATCAACATTAATGACTCTGAAGTTCTTGAATAAAGTCAAAGAAACTGAAGGGTTCATGTCAGATGTTGAAGCAGTACTGAGTAATCAAGATGTTGGAGTTGGAAGCCTTGAACAAGTACAAGAACTTATTCGTAAACATGAGGGAGTCAAATTTGTTATAGAAAATACCATTGGAGGACGTGTTGAGTCACTTGGAAAGGAGAAAGGTACGTTTAATAAAAATAGTAATGTTAGCAATGGATTGTATGAACTTGGTTCAATATTATGGTGGTTTAGCTTATTTCATGTGTGTATAATATAATTAATTACAGAAAAGTCTCCTCGAATGGAAGAAGCGTATGGAAAACTTCAAGACCGCTACAAAGCGCTGCTTAAGTCTTACGAGAAACGAAGTGGAGATTTAAATCATTCCCTTGCTCTGCAGAAGTACAATTTGAATACAACCGAATTGACATCGTGGATGGGTGAAAAGATAGTTACCGCATCTGATGAAAACTACCGAGAAATGACCAATCTACAATCAAAAATTCAAAAGCACTCTGCGTTTGAATCAGAACTGCAAGCTAATGAGGTTCGAGTAGAAGCCGTTATCGATGAGGGTCGCAAATTGGACTCTGATTGCGGCAAACTCAAGGAAACTTGGCTGAAGCTGCTTGAACTTACGAACTTAAAGAAACATCGTCTAAACGAGTCATATCAGGCCATGTTACTCAACAATAATTTCGAAGATTTCGAAAAGTATTTGGATGATTTGGAAATTCTCCTTGGTTCCAGTGACCACGGTTCTAGTCTTGAAGACGTGGAAATACTTCTCAAGAAAGTGAATTTAATTGAAGCTGAATATGCCAGTAAGCAAGAACTGCTCGATCAGTTTAAGAAAACTGTAAACAGATTGAGACAAAATGGCCATTACATGATAGTGGAATTAGAAGAGAAGCTAAAACAGTTAATTGATCGGTACGGGTCACTATCAGAGCCATTGGTGATTCGTAAGGAAAATTTGGAGCAGTCTCACCTTCTCTACAAGTTTTATGGAGACTACAACGAGGAACTAGACTGGATCAAGGATAAAACTCGAGAACTTAACTTAGAAGGACTCGACCTTGTTTCCATCCAAAATCTTATGAAAAAACGTGATCTTCTTGATGTAGAAATCACTCTTCATGGCAATAACCTGAGCGTAATCAACTCAAGAGGACAGGCTATGGTGAAATCAGGTCATTTTGCTAAAGATGAAATCAATGGCAAGCTTGAAACAATAAATGATAAGTTTGAGAAACTGAAAGATAACAATGTACTGAATAAGCTAAGGCTTCAAGATGCTTTGGAATCAGTCATGTTCCTTAATGAGGCTAACGAATGTATGATATGGATGGGCGAGAAGAATGCTGTACTCGTTGACACTGACATCATTCCTCTGAAGAAATTAGATAAACTGAGAGGAGACTTGACAACTTTTGAATCCAACCTAAACAAAACCGTTACTGCAGGAGATTCTCTTGTGAATAGGAATCACTTTGACAAGGATAACATTGAAAAGAAGATCAATCACGTCAAAGAAACGTATTCGGATCTGCAGAAAATCTTGGACAAAAAGAAACAACGAAGCAATGACGCTCTTAAATTCAGTATGTTTGTAAAGGAAGCAGAAGAACTTACTGATTGGATTTTGGATCAAATGCATGTCGCTGGTAGTGAAGACTATGGTAGAGATGTGGAGCATGTAGAAATCCTGATTCAAAAGTTTGAAGCATTTCTATCATCAGTGCTGTCCAGCGGAGAATTACGGGTCCAGCAGTTGGAAGATAAATTAGAAGCATTAATTGTAATGCATCCGGAGAAGGATAAACTTGTAGAAAAGTTTGCAAATGTTCGAAGTACTTGGGAAGAATTCAAAGAGCTGGCTAGTGCAAGACAAGATGCACTTGAAGGAGCTAAGCAGGTTCACATGTATGACAGAACAGCAGACGAAACCATTCAGTGGATATTAGAGAAAGACGCGAGTCTCAGTGAAGAAATAGAATCCTTGCAAATTGCATTAAGGAAACAAGAGTTATTTGAAAACGACCTGGCTGCCGTTAAGGAACAAGTAGACACGATCAAAAGTGAAGCTGGACGCCTCTCTGGTTTGTTTCCTGATGCAAAAGAGCACATTCATGTCAAATTAGATGAGGCCGAAAGCAGTTGGAGTGCACTGTTGGCCAAGTCAAAGGAAAGGATGGAACGTCTCAAACAAACGGAAAAGCTACAAGGAGTCTTTAAAGCATACAATGAGTATGTATCATATTTGAATGAACTTCTGGCGAAGATAGTGTCAGTAGTAACTCTGGGCAGAAATGTGGAAACAGCCGAAACTCAATTAAACAAAGTATGCGAGTACGAAGTTGAGTTGAACTCAAAACTCTTCAAGTTTGAAACTGTGGGAAGTGGAAAGGAGGATGCCGAGGTTAAGCGGAAAGAACGTGAATTAGCAGAAAAAGTTGTCTATGTCCGTTCTGTTTTGGAAAAGAGGAAAATGGTATACGTCCAAAACTTGGACTTGCAAAGACTCTTTAGGGACTTTGATGAGTTCGAGAAATGGTTGAAAAAACGACAAGAAGAATTAAGAAAAGATGAGATCGAGTCGAAGAACTTGAGTCAAGTGGAAGAACTACTCGTTCGACATTCAGATTTCGAAAAAGAAGTTGAAGCAAAAGGTGCCGAACTAGTGGTACTGATAAGACGCAGAACACTGGTAGAAGATCGCTTTGATGCTATGAAACGCGAAGAGGAAGAAGAGTTGAGAGCCCAACTTCAGAAACGTAAGAATTCTCTCCAGAAACGAGAACCATCAGCGTCCAGTGGAAACCTTGTCATGAGCACTGCTCCATCCAGCGAAGATTTTCCTGTTCACCATCAGCAAAACAGTGGAATGGCATCGTTGAGTCCTCAAAAACCTCCTGTACCTCAAACAAAACCGAAGAGAACACCATCATTCACTACCCGACGAAGGACACAAAGCTTCAGACGGACAGATGTAGGTGTAACAATCTCAGGAGTTCTGGAAAGAAAACACGAGCTACAAGCTGGAGGAAAACGTGCGGCTATCAGAAGCTGGAAGACCTTCCATGTCGTCCTTACTCAGAACATCTTGAATTTTTATAAGGATGAAACAGATGGGCATGCTGCACAACCTCCCATTAACTTGAGTCAAGCTACAGTTGGAATGGCTAACGACTATGTGAAACGGAAAGATGTGTTCCGCCTGATGCTCAATGATGGCAGTGAATACTTATTCGCTACAACTGGAGGAGACGAAAATTCTGTTGAAAAATGGGTGGATGCTCTCTCTAAAGTTGCCACCGGAGCTGTAAGTCTATTCAAAATTGTTTTTTATTTTCATATTCACTCGGTGTTTATCAACACATTTTTTAAACCTTCGTAGAATCGAAGAGCTTCGACAACGTCAAGTGAAGATGAAATGCATCACCAGCATTCGCTCAACCGACCAAGATCTAGGGAACCAATCCATATTCCTTCTTCAGTTGATGGAAATATGGTACTACCACCTCCATCACACCCACAAGGACTACAGAAACCGCCAGTACCCCCTCGCTCAGACTCTGCCATGTCCTCAGCATCTACAAAGAAACTTAAGGGTAAGTCATGCTGACTATGATGTACATTATTCACGGATGACGGAAAGCTCATTGAATCTATTTTTTTTATTTTCGCAGTTCCACTTCCTGTGGGAGTAGTAGGAAGTCCCAATAGCGCAGATTCTTCATCAGATAATGAATCTACTGTAAGTTCAGGAGGAGCTTCAAGTGGAAAGAAGAAATCAAATAGTCTTCTCGGACTCTTCAAGAGGAAGAAGGCGACCCAGCTTTAAATAATAAAAATACAACCAGCCATAACCATGGGCAGCTAGACATCAGCATTTGACCAGTTTTGAAAACTGAAGATTAGTGACCACTGTGACAACTATTAGCAGCATTCTATTAACTATTCTTAAGTATTATATGGTTTTTGTATAGCTCTACTACTACCCCTAGTTTTTTGTGTAATCTTAGCTGATCTTCTTGACTTCAATTTGACAAATTTAATTAGTTATTAGTAGATTTTTGAATGTGAGGTTAAATTAGAAGAAGTATTTAAGGTGGACTAAGAAATGACGGCCTACAAAAGATTGGACGAAATATCCAACGAAAAAAACCGACCGTATTAAATTCCAGTATGATGATAACCCATAAGTCTGTACAGTTGCCTTCCATTTCATAAAAATAGAATATAGTTAAACGTTGTTCAACCTTGTTGTAATTAATACAAAGAACCAAACAATGAAACCAATGTCATTCCTTAAAGACATTCAAATAAGACATTAATTTGTTATTGTATGTATATATTTGAGTATATATGAATTTATTCGTGCATAGGATAAAATTGTACCGTATCTTTGTCAAAACTTACAACGAGTGTGCAATATTCTTGTGGTGTGTTATTAGAATTTAGAAGTGATCATTAATTATTAGCATTTACGTAATTGGAAGTACGAAAGAAATGATTTGTGCCAAGTAAACATTTAAACTTACAATTCAGGTCAATAAAGTAATGTATGCATAATACTTCACAATACGCATTCTGTTAATCCAGAAGTTTACTCACAAGAGAAACGGCTTGGTTTTCAAGTGACACATCATTCTAACTCATCCCTAACCATTTGTCAATTTTTTTGCGCTTCAGTCTCTGACTATATTTGATGATGACTCCGTCGTCATTGCATCAACGCTGCTCGTGTTCATCAAAGAAAGACTAAACAACAACGCAGACTTGCGAGTTTTGTGCAAAACTGTGAGCTCCACTAAGTCATAAAAATATATCGCAGTTTACGCATAATGTTGTCGAGTATGTAGAGTTAAGATTTAGCTATTACTCGCATAGCGTCATTCAAAAATTAATTAATGGTGGCAAAAAGATGTGCCGAAACCCGGGATTGAACCAGGGACCTTTAGATCTTCAGTCTAACGCTCTCCCAACTGAGCTATTTCGGCCTCTGTTAAGAGAAACCCTCAGACATGGATGGTTTTGTTTCAGGAAAGAGAGCAGGACCGAGGTTTTTACAAACACAGACCCGCGAATTGCACAATCACCATTTCACCAACACTCACCAACGAGATTCCCATGAAACACGAATGCCTAGCTTCCATCCCCTCCTATGCAATTCCTTCCATTCACATTCAGTCCCCACTCCCCCCGACTTGCCAATAATGATTCCATCAACGACAAACATGCAGTCTCATAAGATCATCCCAACAAGGCTTCTTATAATTAATATTAATTATTAATTAATTAACTAGTGATGCGAAGATAGATTATGCATCAATGATGATAAGACAGTCTCTACCTACAAGCAGATTACAAGCATTACAGCTATTCTTATTCCGTATATGACTCAGGGCAAAAAATATGTTGTGTTGACATACCTCTTGTTGTTGTTGCGTTGTGCTAAGTCTGTCTCGTGTCAATAAAGTCGAAGCCATAAGAGGTAAACTTGATCACTGGCCCTTACTTCACCACTGCGACGTAGAGTACGACGAGGTCCATTTGGTCCATGCGCTGCTTCTTGATACAAATACAAATATGACCCTGATGACCGTGGAAGTACCTGTGCCAAATCCGCACCAATAATTTCTGTTTTGTGGAGGTGGCGAGGCCCTAATAATAAATCTCAATCGTGTCCACGATGTCAAACTCAAAAAAACAGTGATTGCCGCCGCCTCACCGCACTAGCTCACAAATCCTTCTTCCCCAATGATTCCTGAGTTTGCCGCCAGGATTTGCATATTATCCGAGTGAGAGAATGCGCCGCCAACACGCGACACGAGCGACCTCGGGCGGCAGTCGAAAAAACCACGTCACGGGACTCAGCTCTCGCGCAGAAACCTATCTAACCATTTTTCAAACACAATCAAACAATTTGCGAATCTCGGATTGTCAATTATTGTGATCAAAACAATTAAACAACAATAAATATGACTCCCGTCGTCAGCTGCGTAAAATACTCAATTCGAACAACAATCAGAGCCCACGAAAAAACAAACCACGAGTACATTCAAGTCGGAGTTTGAAGATGAAGTGCATGTATGCGATTTAATTGTAAGAAGGACGTAAAATACTATACTATAAACTGTATTGTTGGTAAGCTACGACAATGCTACAAGCGTCCATCCATCCGGTAGACGAGATAAGAGACAATAATGAACCATTGTATCATATTCATTGCATTTTATTGTTGTTTCAGCACCTAATGAACTCGTCTACGCAGCATTTCTAGAC
>Ga0194135_10000944_pt1 | contig 16987 bp, 25 predicted proteins | sample LitLau_LLRF_2013_FD_134024 | JGI IMG/M metagenome (GOLD analysis project Ga0194135, IMG submission 134024) | Freshwater sediment microbial communities in response to fracking from North America - Little Laurel Run_MetaG_LLRF_2013 (version 2) | ecosystem: Environmental > Aquatic > Freshwater >...
CAACCAACCTTGGTCATTCCGTTTGATGATTAAATGTCAGCTTTTCAACTCAAATTATTTAGTCAACCTTAAGTATCTATTATTTTTACTTCCAGCTTATCAGGCGATTCTTGCGGAAAACATTTATGGCTATGTCTAAACTGAAATGGAAGAAAGAACCCCTGGATGGATTCTTGAAAATCATCACACAGTACGTATTCAATCATCAGAAAGTGGCTCAGAAAAGAAGGAGCAGCGAAGGATTAAATACAAAAAGTCCTGTTGTCGAACCAACGATTACGTGTCCCATAGGATTGCAGATTCACATCACGGATATTTATTTGGAGGAACTGGCAAAAGTTGATGCGGAAAAACTTAACAGTGCTAAAATACTCAAGTTACTCTCTCCGTTCATTCATGAACTTGCCAATAATGATGATAGTCGAGTTACTGATGAAATCAAAGAAAGGATTTTTCATCATTTAATGAAGCAGAGTGATGCTGCAATGGATTATTATGAAGGACTTGAAGAAGCTCCTGAGTCAGAGGTAACTTATTTTTATAATGTGATTTCAGGGTCTAGAGCTATAGTGACTTGGACCTGAGAGTTCCGATCTCAGGAGCCCAGTCATGATAGTTTCTTATCAGTGTAGCATTGTAGACCTAAGATCCAGGATAGGTTTTGAACATTTTTGACCCCTTTGGGATCCCCTACCACGACCTAGATCTAAATCCGAACCTATTCTCTGTTGATAGCAAGCTTAATTTTAGGCTATCTACGATGGACAGGCACCATTATCTCGAGACTTCCGTTGTTTACTTGATCTGTGTCTAACAATACCGACGTGAATCCGATATTTTATTCTAGCATAAGTTAACTTATAACAAAACTTTTGTTGCTTTTACAAGGACTCAAATGAGCAGGATGAAGTGAAAGACAACAATGGATGGCATGAATTCAAGGAATTCCCGAAGTACAGAGAAAATGGGACGGAAGACAAAGATCAAGAAGGATGGATAGATTTCAATTTAAATGGAATGGAAGATGATAAACTTAATAGTGATGAAGATCTTAATCAAGATGAAGATCTTAATCATGATGAGATCAACGATACTACATTATCTGCATTGGATCCGCGGGCCGGAAAAGTAGACGTGGTTCTCCCACAATTAGAGGTTGACTACGAGGCGTTGGCAAATAAATTATACGAGGCTAGTACTGGGAAACAGGTTAAGAAACGAAATCGAGGTCTTCTGTGTAGCTTGGCCCAAGAGTAAGATCATACAAATTATTTCGCTCTACTGTGCCTTGGCAAACAAGTTTAAAAAGATTTCTCGTGAGTGGCGCCTAGTATACTAAGCCCATGCAGGATTACTCAAGACGAGCCCAATCTCCTTGACGAATCCTGAAGCCCATGTAAGGGGCATCATCAGCATAATACACCTACCCAGTTACGATTTTCCATCCTTGTCGAATTTTTGTCGAAATTACTTCGACACGATAAATTTGTATTAATACAAAACACTTCCTGAGTGGGAGCTTGGTTCCATTGATTCAAAACTAGGTCGAACTAACAACAATGCATAAGCCACTTATATAAATAGATAGGCGCCACTCACGAGAAATCTTTTTATACTTGTTTGCCAAGGCACAGTAAGTTCAGCTCCAGATGTGGCATATTGTTATTACTCAATATTAATTTGCTTTCAGTTTCAGGGAAATAGTCAAAGGCAAGTACCCTCTGGCTCTCCCCGAAGAGGAGCCTAATACGCCAGCCATTCCAAAGAAAGAAATCAAAGCGGCGACCAGACGTCTAATTGAATCGGAAAATGTTACTCCGAAAATCCGATTGACGAAGAAGCAAAGGCGAAGAGAAGCTAAAAAGGCCGCTGCTGCAGCTGCCGCTGCTGCTGTACAAGAAGAGTTAAATGATACTCAAGGCAGTGAAGACGCTTCAGTTTTCCTGAATGACGAAGATCTTCTTTTTAATGTTTCCAGCAACTACACCAACTATGTGGAGGAACAAATAGGTGAGGAATCAATCGATGAAAATCCTGTAAATGATGAGAATATTGAAGAAGTATACCCTTCACCATCAAAGAAGCAGAAAAGAGCAGAAAAGAATAAAAAACAAGATAAAGCTGAGAAGAAAAAGAAGAAATACAAAACCATCGTTGAAGTTGAGTCGGACGAAATCGACTCTATGAGTAGAAGCCAACTTGAATTGGATTCAGGAAAAGATTCGATAGCTTCAAAAGGCAAGCGAAAAGCCATCAGTGAAACTTCGGACGATGCAGAAATTATTTTCATCGTGAAGAAAAAAGCTAAGAAAGGTCGCAAGAGTTTAAATGAAGATAAATCCCCATCGAAAGCTGAGTCATCCCCACTCCAGGAAATGAAAACCCCAATCAACAAAAACCTCAAACACATTCGAGATGAATCTACTCCTACGACAACACCAAGCTCCTCTGCTAGAAAACGTGTCAGCTTTGTTCTCGACAGGAATAGTGAGCATGGTAAAATTAGTAAAGTTTAAAGTAATTATATTTTGAAAATAAGTCAACAGTCGTGATAGATTGTATGTTTGAATACACAGAAGCAACCGATTACATGCGAACCATCTCCAGAAGCCCGGCGGTGCCATTCGACGCTAACAAGACACCATCATCTGGCCCGTTATTGAAAACTCCTCTTAGACAGACGCCTATTCGTTTAAGTCTGACCGCTAAGCCACGTAAAAGCGCATTAGATTTTAGAACTTAAGCAGTTATAAAAATTCTATGAAATGTTAATATCGCCTTGTGATTAATTATTAGTTACTTGTCACTACTGTACACATAAATTTTCCGTTAATTGCATTTTATTCTCTGATCAGCTTTATGCTGTTAAATAAACTTTAATTGTTCACACAAATCACACAATAATACGATAACTACTTATTTTTAACTTTTCTATCTGCGTGCATCTAGGCGTTCCATGAAGACAAAAGCAAAGGCATCAATTCATATTGTTACTTCTCTACCGTAGTTCCTCTACCACTTAAGCCATCATACACACGAAAGAGATTTACAGTAACGAGGATTAATAATGTTCTGATGGATTGTTGGTTAGGTGTGAGTTTACGTCATACACAAAGATCAACCTTCTGCGAAACGAGATGAATCATTCACACACACTCGACTCACCGTCAGCACACATGCATAAGGATAGGAGCAACCCAGCGCTAGTACTTCACCTCATTCGAGCACACTATTCTACACAAGCAACACAGCCCAAACGAGTGGCTGTCAACAAAGTAGCTGTATATAAATTATAAAATTATAAATCTGACCAAAATTACAGAATTGATTTGTTACAGAATTAGGGACTGACATAACTTTAGACTTCGAGTGATAAATTCAGGTGAGTTGTGTGTACAAAGTGGATTGTTGGTGTCATTAAGTGTAGATTTACGTTAGTGTCAGATTTCATTCGTCATTATTGTGTTTGTAGTTCGGTAGTTGTTGGTTTGTTAAGTTGCGGTTTGGTGAGTGTAGTTATTTTTAAGATAAAAGATTAAAGGGTCTTGTTTGGTATTGATTTCAGGAGACTTTAAAGATGAACAGACTATTTGGAAAAGGAAAACCGAAGGAGCCCCCTCCAGATATGGGAGCATGTATTTCTAATGTGAGTCATCATCATTTTATTATGGTGGAAATAATGGTGATGATAATTCTGGTTAATTTCAAACTCGATTTGGTTTATTTAGGTGGACAAACGGGCTGAGGATATGGAGAAGAAAGCAACACATTGTGACAATGAGTTAAGAAAGATTCGTGAACAGATGAAGAAGATGAGAGATGGGCCAGCTAAAAACGCACTGAAACAAAAGGCACTACGGATTCTTCAGAGGAAGAAAATGTACTTGAATAAAGTTTCAAATTTAAATGATTTTAAGTGGGTGATTATATTGAATTTGATTAAATTGTGACAGGTTCGATAATCAAGCTGATTCCATGAGATCGCAGTCTTTTAATATGGAACAAGCAACAATGGCTCTGCAAACAGCGAAAGATACGCAAGTCGTTGTTGCAGGGATGAAAGCTGGTGTTAAAGAAATGAAGAAGGAATTCAAGAAAATTGATGTCGATAAGATTGAGGTACATATTTATGCTTGAGCATTATATCTCTCTTTGATCACTTTGACGGGGTTTAGGTTATAATAAATTCATAACTAATTCTTTACTCAGGACCTCCAAGACGAGTTAGCAGATGTGCTAGAAATATCGGAAGAAGTGCAAGATGCTCTTGGTAGAAGTTATAACATGCCTGATGTAGACGAAGATGAGCTTGAAGCAGAGTTGGAAGCTTTGGGTGAAGAGATTGCTCTTGATGATGACACCTCGTACCTCGACGAAGCTGTAAATGCTCCTAATGCGCCTGATAAAGCTCCGTCTGGACGAGAGGAAATGAAGAATGCGGTACGTAATCGTAATTTGGATGTAAATTATTTGTGCGTGGGGCGCTGCTTGGGTACAGGAGCCCTATTGACACATCAGTCTTGTAAACCTGGGAGTTCCCATGATATGGGCGCCTGTGTGGATACGGCGGTCTAGGTTTAGGAATCAGGATTTCAAACTCAGGAGTTAATAAGTCAGACTTCGAAGTGCAGGAAAACTATCGTACAGTACTGCTAAATTGAACACATTGAGTGTGTAATGACTTTTATGAAATCTTTTCAATTTATTACTAGGGCTCGAATCAACCATTTCACTAATTTTGCTCGTGGTAAAAATCAAAATACATATGAGTTTAAATACCTCTATAAATCAATTTCTTGAAACAAGCATTACGGTAGGCAGCCCCTCTCAGACAGAAGGGAATAAGATTATTGGGGACCCTGTGTCTAGGAAAAATGCGAATTTTTTTCGGTTGATTGTGTCTGTTAATGAGGCTGTAACTTTGCTCATATTTTAGTATCGAATGCAGCTACTTTGACGTATTAGCCGATTTAATTTTACTTGTGTTAGATTTTATTTATTAGTGATACACTACTTCCGTCTCAATACGCTTTTATCTAGAGCTCCATATATCTGTAGGCTTCAAGGTTTTCAAGGCTTTCATGTCCCAAAAAATATGGTTCCGAACTGCATTTGTTTTTGCTCATCGTCAACGTTTAGCCATGCATGACGATTAATTAATTAAATTCTTCTATTCTAGGATGGAGTCCTCGTAGATGAGTTTGGACTGCCTCAAGTGCCGGCTACTTAACTGTATATGCTGATATTTGGTAATTTTGAAGCAACTCTTGTCACATTTTATTTTCGGTGGTCTACTATATTACTAACTTTATAAGTTAGATACTAGATGAAATGTATATAGTTATGAATAATTGGTCGATCCATAAAATTCTTCGTTATTATTCAACAACCTTTACTGCAAATGCAAGTATGTTACTAATTACTCGAATCTATTGAATACCATTGCCATCTTTTTATCGAATAAATTAAAGCAATGCGAATGTCTTGCTAAAACTCGAGTCCTGTCGTGTGTAAAACAGCAACTATATTGAGTAAAATAGTTACAAAGTTTAGACAGAAACAATGTGACTGTGTAGTTACATAGCTATAAATAAGTTAACGAAAATAATTAACAACGGATAATTAACTTAAACTTGTTTCTTGATTTGTTGCTGCTCGATTTCAACATTTTTCTCTTTCTTTGGTCTGGTCCATTTGATAAGTGTTTCAGGAGATCTATAAAGGAATATTAGTTTGGCGAACAAATCTTCTTCCAATGCTAGCTCGCCGCTCTCTCGAACCAAGTAAATGTCCAGACAAAGCTGCAATATTTTCAAATTCATTAGTGAGTACTTACACGTTGTAATGCTAGCATTGTTATAGTTTAATCACAGACCTGGAATATTCTGTCTACGTTTGGCATATCGTCGAACATAATCAAGAATGAGATTCCTGAGAAGAAACTTCGGACGAATTTACTGGCCACTAAAACTAGCGTGGTGTACAGTCCGATAATTCTACATTGATTCAAGAAGTTCACAAAATTAGTTTACTGGTGTACTATGTTAATGCAACTGTCACAATGTTAACTCACCCTCCACCGGAAATAATGCTGAGTGTAGGTGGAAATGCTTTCTCATTGAAAGTGTACAGTGAAAGAAGGTCGCATCGCTTGGACAGTGGCAATGGATTATTCTTCTCCACTTCATTACAATCTTCCTGAACGACCCACCATTCTTGAGAGTCACTGGTTGCCCCTTGACGTTGTTCCAACTTCAGTGTTAGATTTCTCATTACTGCGTTTTGTGTAGGTGTAGATCCTCTGTTGTCGTCTCCAGAGGAAGCGGTGAGCGCAGAGACAGGTTGCAGTTTGTTATACCTCCAATGTCGGTCATCTAGCAATGCTGCTCATAAAAGATTTTTGTTAAAACAGTTCTTATACGTAGAATTTTAATATTTTGAGACGAACCCTGATTAAGCTGATAGGCTACGTCAGCCTTTCCGTTGTTAGAGACCTTAACAAACTTAGGGAATATTCCCAAGATTGTTATTCCATTCTTTATTGCAGATGAATTTGTTGTGCCATTTATCATTTGAACTAATATATCTCGATTTTCTTTCGTCAGCTCGATTTCATCTCCTTTTCCCAGAGCAAGAGTTTTATCATTCGGGTTGGTTGCGTCTCGAGTAATTGTCCAGGTCATTCGAACTCCAACAGATTCGCCTCCAGAATTAAATTAAATCTTAAGTTTGTGAAGATCATGTCATTCTTATAGGACACGTAGGTATATTTATAAAAATACCGGACAATAATTCATCCATCAGCTTATCTTTGGAGGGAGGAGATATTCCCCAGACGGATGAACTGTTTCCATTTAACTTAGCCACCCACACATCCTCTGCTTCATAATTACTCAAGAAATTCTGACCAGATTTGTCCCGTCTGTAAATATACTCGAGAGAGTTCCACTCTACAGGGCTGAATCTGAAAAATAGCCAATTTTGTTAAAATATTCCTGCTAAATGGCAATCAATAGTAATCTTACTTGACGAGAGAGTTCTTTTGAGCGGACATTGTATATATTGGTTGATAACTTCCTAACGTTATTTCTACTGTTATGTCCAGAGGTTTATTTGGAATTCCTACAGTATTTCCTAAAGCGAAAAGTACTAAAGGAAACCAAATGATGGCAATGATAAGGAACAGACTTCCTCCTCCGATTGTGTATTTGGTCCATCGCTGCTTAGGCAAACCTCTGCCTTGGGGGTATTCCTTTTCTACTCTGCGCTGGCACTGAAAATTTTGAAATCCCGTATAGAAAATTGAGCCCACTGAATTCGTTTGTTTATCTAGAGTTATTATTATTACTTTCAGTTGAAAAATGTGAGCAAAAATATCTTCAAGCTTGAGCCAGTCCGAGAGTGTCATACTGGTGTCTGTCCAAATCCAATCCATCAATGCTCTCAATTCGAACAGGAAAGGAACAGCCATAAACCTTGTAACAAAATTGAAATTATAACTAGGCAATCCCACTCAATAACAGTTTAAAATTGTATACCCTTTAAATAGAAACATGTTGAGATAGTTGTATTTCTTGCACAAAAAATTTCCCAAAATTCGGGTTGGGTATCCCGAGCTAATTTGATAGGCAGAGAGTAGAAGGTATATACATTTCACCATGTACCACATTTGTGGTGGACGGTTTCCATCTGCATTGAACTCTCTGGAAAATTAAATAATTAATTATGAATTATGATCTTGCATAATTTGTCCAAGAAATAATTTCCAGTTACCTTTCAGTGACATAGGGAAGGACAAAGAACATGGCTATGTGAACAAATGTAGCCAATGCTATTTGGAAGAAGAATTTTCCCATGATGTCTTTCCTTAAGTACAAAGCTCGATCGATGACAATTAATGCGAACTGGACTATGACCATGACTAGAAATGGCACAGGAACTTTGTTTTCTTCTAAGTATCGACTTACATCTCCGTCTTGAGACTGAAACAAAAATATTAACATTTTTAGTTGTTATAAGATAAAATCTAATTAATCCAAAAATAAGATTTTACCCCAAACGAAGCGAAGCCGAAAATTACTACAAGAAAGTTGAAGAAATCACACATGAACATGTATGAGTAGACGTCAACTTTAACTTTGTATTCCAAGTTAAGAATTTGTTTGAAAAACTGTCTTATTGAAGATAAGTACTTTGCCATGCTAAAAAATACAGATATAATTCAATGTTCATATTCCGTTTCAGAATAACTGAATATGGCTTACTTACCAAAGTCTGATGAATTCCACTCCATACCGGAAGTCTCCACTTGTGTCTACTTTCCATTGATCCCACGTTAAATTTATGCAATTAAATGGATCCTTTTTCTTACTAGAATCCTCTACACTTTCATCAATTTGATCTTCACTTAGCAAGTCATCAGAACTTTTGGAAGGTTTATTATTATTTGCACTAGTAGATGAAGTTGTTGCAACAGTTGCAATCGTCTGATTGGATTTAGAAGTACTTGCCTGCTGCAACGCTACTGGTTGTTGTTTAGAAATCGATCGACTTGTTTTGTTGTCTTCGGCTGAAATTGAAGTATTAGTAGACGACGATCCACTTCCGGTATTCTTCCAGAGTCCCAAAGATTTTAACATAAATCTAAAGTCAACAAATTATTTTTTATTCATAACCGACATGTATGTAAAATTATTGTAAGACTAATTATTACTAATATTACTAATAATAATTAGTGCAATTGTTACCTGTGAAAAAACACAGCCATAAGAAGAATGACATCATAAACTGCGTACTTTTCTTGCTTTTCAATTCCTAGAATTCTAGGGGGCCAGAATGGATCCTTTTTAACTTGACTGGATTTTCCGTTCCAAGGAAAGAAGTCAAATTGGAATAAATACTTTAAGATAACCATAGCCTGAAACGAATGATAAAAACTGAGTGTCGCCTGATGTAAGTTATGTTAATGCAGAAGGACTGATATAAAAATACCTCCGTGTATGCAATAATTGTGACCCAGAAGGTCTTAGTTGGTCTTGGAACTGAGAGAGATCCCCACAGCAGTACCATCAGAGGAAGGGGAAGAGACAAAATGCTACTGCTCTTGATTTGGTTCAGGAATACGATGAAGTAGCAGACGAGGTCTGAGTGAGAGATGATGACGTACCAAATTGATACAATCAGGTTGATGAGCGGATGCTCCTCGACTTCTTCTTCTGAAGATACAGAAATCAAATCCTGGTAGCTTTGCTTCTCAATTACCGTCTGGAGATCATCTTTGCTTCCTACTTTAGACGAGGAAGGAGAAGTTGTTACGGACGGAGATATTGACGGCTTGTCATGTGGAAGTGCTATTTGTTGACTTGTCCCTGGTTGCTGTTGCTGACCTTGCATCATATCCGCCTCCTATAGTGAAAGTAATTGTTAGTTGGGTCCAGTAGCGTTTGATTATCAGACTGTTACCTTCAGCACAGATTTCTCAGTTGCTAATATCTTGGAGACATGTCTGTAGTCTTTTGAGAATTTGTTCATCCACGTTGTAAGACTGACCATGACACTTTCCACGAGTGCCCATGCAAATCGAATGTAGCCGAGGATCTTTCTTAGCAAGTTTGGAGGAGGAGGCTTCTTCTCTCCTTCGTCTTCATCTTCTGATGCGGAACTTGGTTCATCGCTTAGTTCCCCTTCGCCCGTTTCCATCGGGGCTTCTTCTAGTGTCCACGATCGCTGCGAAAAAATCGAATATTTACCGGGATTAGGATTAGTTACACATTATTCATTGATCATTGAATCAGTGTCCCTATTCTCACCTGGCGGAAAGATTTCCTTGAAGTTTGTCTGGACAATTCACGACTGCTACTTGCTGATTTGTACCGACCTCGTTTCTTGCGAGACCTCCTAGCAAGTTCAGTTGCTTGGTCCAAGTCACCAGTTTTTAGAGCCGAACTCATGAGCTGCACACAAAAGAAAAGTTTTTGTTACAGTGAGATGGAAAAATGCATTTGCAAATACAATGTTGATTACTTACTTCACTTAAGGTGACTCCTGACGGCCGATGTCCACCGGCACCTTTCCTATGTGCTTCGTCAGAATCATCCTCTTCTGTAATACTGTCTATCATCCCAATCTCCTCTTCATCAGCCATCGTGGCATCGTCGAACATGTAATAATCCCCCGACCGAATTGCTGCAAATTGTTAAAAGACTAAGTCAATACCAAAAGGATTTTAGATTTAAGCTCCAGCAACCATTATGAGTCGTATAGACTAAGGGCAACTAGAGTAAAAGCACACTACACGTATAATACACATACATTTAGTTTACATACGCTACAAATACACTAGCTTAAGCACCGATGAACAACACTCAACGACTAAGAGACAAGCACAATCACATGCATTAATTAACATGGAGGTTAGAATACATAAGAAGATGAAAAGTCAGAGGTGTAAGCTTTAGACAATGGAGCACATCCAGCTACATCAACCACCCTAAGACTTAACACAAATGATGAGACGAATCAGGCCGAGGTCGCTTCCTCCTAAGACTGTGATCTTTCCTTCTATGTCTCCCGTGGAGTCCTTCAGGTCCACTACTCCTATGTTCACCTGCTCCACTAATTGAGAACACATTGTCATCCGGATGTCTTCCATCTTCGTCTTCATCTTCAGAAGCAATTGGTCGACCTCCCCTTCCCATCCCACACTCTTCTACTTCATCGTAAAAGTAATATTCGTAGTCTTGACTTTTCCGAATCATAATCCGTTCATCTTCATCTTCAAAGAAGCCTTCAACGGAAATTGTCATTGCGGCTGATGAAGGCGTTGGAGTTGGTCCAGTGGTGGACATTCCAGTGGACAGTGGAACTGCTAATGGAGCCAAAGGTTCCTCCACTTCTGGACTCATTACTTCCTCCCGTTTGTCTTCATCCTCTGAGATACTCGGTGAAGAGATCATAACTGAAGAGCCTTTTTATACGTCTATTCAATATATATGGAATTCAAGGGATCCATATTTAATCAAACCGTGCACATTCCGTAAATTTCCATGCCATATCAATATATAAATCTCATATTCAAATCTCAACTCCAAACACAATCATATAGTTATATTCGAAACTCCGAGCAAGAATTGTCCAAGCAAAGAAGGTCCAAGAGGAAACTCACCCAACAAGAATTCGCATTTATAGTCATTTAGACAGAGAGGACATTTTAGAAATTGCAATTCCCCATAAGCAGCAGTGAAACAACACAAATATGCATATTTTCCCATTGTACACATTAATTCCATATTTAAAGAGGTATTATCACACGTGACATAATAGAAAAAGTCAAGTCCCAAAGTTTCTTTACCGTCAAAATGATTATCAGTTGTGGCCTTCTGTGCCCCGTCCTGCTTTTTATTGTGAGTTGCTTTAATACGATCCATTTTCATTTTGATCTTTTCCAACACATCTTTCTCCTCTTCTTCTTGGAATCGAATTTGCTTTTGCATTAGCTCTTCGATTAGTTCAGCTCCTCTGTAGCAATAAGGTTCACACAAGTGAATGTGATTTGGGTGATAGAGTTAATTTAGTTTGCATATTGTATAGTTTTATTACCTCGAAGCTAAGGCAGCTTGAACCTCAGTTTCAGCTCTGATGTGGAAAAAGTAGTTGCTATAAAATATTCTTCTTTGGAGTATGAGGAATGCGAAGGTAATTCCATCCCAGACAAGACCTGCTTCGTCATGGGGAACCTCACATGCTCCAGGGTCACTGGAAGTTAACCCTGCGTAAGAATTGAACAGTGAGATAATGAAAGAGAAAGTTTAGGAAAGAGAAAGTTCCAAAGTTCACGGGATATTTTGTGATTCTAACCTCTATTGATATCTTCAGAGCTCGTTCGTTTGAATTTATTGAGACAAGCTATTCCTAAAAGTTGGATGAACCAGCAAAATCGTAATTGAAGGGCTGCCAAGAACACGCACCCGATAAGTTGGAGTAAAGCCTTTATGAATATTACGAACACGTTGTAGGCCAATAGGTAATTCCATCTGCACATAGACATAATTCAATTGATCAGACACAAGTAATGACCACATTAACCTTTGAAAAGACATTATACATAGGTAATAATACGGATACGCGGCGTAGATTGCGCGTGTACCTCTTTATAATGGACTTCTTCTCTCGAAGGTAAAATTCATTTCCTTCCCACAGGAAAATGAAACTCCCAACGAGATAACCAAGAGCAAAGAAGTTTACTCGGTTTGTTCCCGTTAAGAAAATTATTGCAAGAGTTATCCAGTAGAATGAGAGAAAGAGGCATTTCTTCAGGAGATTTAAGTACACGAGTGACCTGGAAAATAAATTAATTAGAACTTATGAATACTCTAATAATAACAAACTGACTGGTTCCTGAATGACTGTCATAGGCTACATTTAAAAGTCCACAACGATAGGGGCTTTATTTTTCAACCACCACTGCCTACAAGACGACCCTTCTAAGAATTGGCCTCAGTGAGGGTTCTTCACAATACACTCGCCCTTCCATTTCATGCACACATCCTTAACCTTAGGTCCTCCCAGTACCACTTAAAATGGTGGTGGTTGAAAAAACCACCCATAATCTCTGCAGTTTTCAAACGCATTAACATACTTGTTACTCCTATCCACATTAGCAGACGAGAGAAAGTCTGGAGTCGGATTGGCATTTGATGTACAAGAATCCTCGAGAATTTCTTCATTGCTTCCGGCATCCTTTTCAAATACCGCAGCATGTCTGAATACTTTGAGCTGACCACAAGATACCAAGAGTAGGAGGAAATCCGCTAATTAGAGAAAAAGTTGGTTACAAATGTTATACTATCAAATCAAGCAGACTACTTTAGGAATTTTACGGTCCCTTAATTTAGTTTAGCGTGTCTCACGTATGAGTCGAGAAATGTCTGGAGGTATTCGGAGGTCAGGTAGGAACAGCCAAGCCTTGAGCTCAGAATCCAAGGAAGTCCAAGGATACTCTGTTTAGTTTTTCATACCAAAACAATTAGTTTAGTATAAACCAGGAAGGGGAAAGTCTAACGATAAGTTATAGGCCTCAAATGATGGTAAATGAGCGGAGAAGTCTGTGGCGTGCATCATTTTAGCTTACCTATGCAAAGGAAAGGAGGCAACCCCACGGAACTGAGATACTGGAGCGGAAGTAAAATAGCAATGAAGATAATGAACGGAAGCCAAACTTTATGTTCAAGTTCGTTTCGTTTCATTCTAAACATTGGAATGAGCCAGAGAGAGTACAAGACAGAGAAGAGGTCGAGTCTCGTTCCAATTACGAGGACTAAGGTCACCAGAGTCGTCTGCAACAAATAATAATTAATATAATTATCACACGTGTTTTTTACTTATACTTCTTACACTTCCATTATATTTCAGTGCTCAATGTGTACTTCTTGATATTCTGTGAACAGTGTGAACCAACCCCAGTCCAAACACAGACTGCATTCTCACATTCCCCCTTCTGATTATCTACCGCGACCGCCCAACTCTAATTCTATTCCTCTAACCTACTTAATGGCCCGCATTTCCTAACTTAATTGCCCATTAAACCTTCAGATTAACCTTTAGCTTCATTTTCCATGCACAAAATTCATCCCTCTCCTAACCTTGTGTAAAGTAAGTTCAAATTCGATCTGTAAAATATACTCCTGCATGTAAAACATCGTGGAACTAGCGGGGTGCAATCGAAGTCTTTTGTAAATTTGGTATAATACAAGAACGTGAAGTGTATTTCACCAGGTCATGATCTTGAAAATCCGTTATGGGGTAACCCAATAAATAAACCAAAGATAATTCTCTAGCTTACTACGTACGGGGTAGCGGTGACTTGTACGGAAGTACGGTCATTGGTGCACTGTAATGGTCACAACCTGTGCTGTTGTACCAATCTCACGCGACACAGCTTGCGACCACAGTGACCGCTCCCTTCGTCGAAGAAGGGAGCATCCATACGTAAATGCCGTAGAGGGGTGGTAGGACTTATTAGGGGATGGTGACGAGGGACTAGTGTAGGACAAATGACTTTTGATGGATGTACCTCAACTCCGAACTTGTAGAAAGCGAAGTTAGCAAAGAACTGGATCATTTGGAGCATTCCTTTGTCCGCGTCGGGTCGACGGATGTCTGCAAAAATTGTTATTGAGTCTGTCTCCGTGTTGTACATTCTTTGGCGGATTTTGATGACAGCACGAAGTGTGAGGATGACTATCATTCCTGTTCACGGAGCATTTTTATTAATTATTATTAATTACGAGATTTGGGAGATTGAGATGAGTGTATGAGCAGTCTTATTGAGGCTGACCTATGTATCCTCGTAGTAAATCTGCAAGACTAGAATCGTTAGAAATCTTCCACAGTCCGAGCCATTCAGCGTCATTTAAGTTATTAGAAGAAGAAGAAGAAGGTTCAGTGGTAGGGTTAGAGCTAAATAGGAACTCATTCATCTTTTCGTCTTCTGCAGATGTGTTATTGGTGTTTTTTGCAGTACAATTGTTATCCCAATTAGCGTGAGAAATGTAGTCGATCTGGTAGATCATTTTGAGTAAGAAGAGTATTGAGATGTAAATGGAGCAAAGGTGGATGAGAACGGTTTGGAGAGATTCTTTGTATAGAACTACGGCGATTACGATGAGAATGCAGAGGACCAAGTGGAGGAGACTTTTCTGCAAGAGACGACACAAAAAGAAGAGATTCAAAATTGTGTTGGACATGGACTTACTAATATATTGGGAAATATTGACAGCTTGACTCACATCTAAGACTGTGAGAAAGAACATGGTGAGAATGACTATTTTGATTATGTGGATTTCTAATACTCTCCAGAGTATTTGACTTCCGACTTCGTACACAAGGACTCCGTGTTTGTATCCTAGTTTTCCGTAGTAGTTTATGTTCTTTATGATGTTTTTTAGACTCATGTCTTCCGTGAGTTTCTTCCTGCTTGTTTCCTCGTCTTGTTGGACAACGACTACAGGGTCGTTTGGAGGGGATGTGACGGCTGTGGCGGAAGGAGGTCTACTGGATCCAGAGCCAGAGGCTGCTGTGACGTATGCGGAATTCCTCCGTATCTCGGAAATCTTGAGGAAGTCTTGGTGAAAGTAGTGGAGTTGGATAACTGTAATGACGAGGAAGAAAGTTGGTGTGAGTAGTCTCACGAATAAATCACCTGTGTCGAATTTCTCCAGACCAATGTCTTTTTGTCTGCAAGTTTAGAATTGAAAGCACGTTAGAATTAGAAGTGGATTCAGAGAATTTGAAAATGGTTTTGGGTTTAGCTTACAATTGCTCTGGAATGAAGCTACTCAAGTATTGAGGAATATCTTTAAACTGATAAGTGTAGATTAGAACTAAGACCAGCATGGAGTAGATTATCACAGTTAGCCAGAAAGGGTACATTATTTTCCTCCAGCAAGAATACGACAGCTGTTAGGAAAGAACACAATTTTTTGGTTTAAACTAGAAGGATATTGCACGGGGATGCTATCATAATTAAGATTTACAAGTAACCTGGAAGGTGAGTATGAAGATGAGAAAAAGGGCCATGTAAACTATCCGGTACAGAACCACTTTATCTCCACCACCAAGTCCAATGACAAAGAGCATTACTGCAACAACCCAAATCCAAACTTTGATGAGGATTTGTTTGATCTTGTCTCCAATCGACCCTCTCTTTCGTCCCCCAGTGTCTGTAGACGTTGCTCCTTGAAGTGAAGAATGAGGCAAGTCTAACAAATCCATAATGACATATGAGCAATTCTGAAATAATTCTGAGGGGAGATTTAACTTCTTTTTCAATGAAACCTTCTGGAGCATTTGTTCCAATAGTAATCCGGAACGATTCGTGTGCTGCATCTTCAATTACAGATCTAGTTCTACTTTTCTGAGTAATGTACTGCCTCAAAGTTATCCAGAACATTAAAGTGTACAAGCTCTGGAAATTAAGAAAAGTTTAGGCATTTTACATATTCATATTATTAATAAAAACTCTGGGGAGTAATCTTTAATAAACTTTTTCATACTTTGAACACGATGGGTCCAACAGTTTCATCCAGATCTACTTTTAATCTCTTAAGACCGATTTCCTTGAGATTAATTCCGTCCACTTCTTCGGGGAAAGGATACTCAAGACTGTAAATATACTGCACAATCAAAAGACACTCCGCATACAAGACGAGGACCGGACTAGACCGCAACATTGCTTTTCTTTGGTTTGGAAACATCCAAAGGAGACACGCCCAAATGAGCAGGATAAAAGTCAACCATGAATGGTACGTGATACTCCACGCCATCATAATTATGTTCGTCCCAATATACGACGACTTAATGAAGAGGTCGAATGTATTAAAGAGACAGGAGAAGGCAAGAGACGTTATGTTAGCTGTAGTCGAAGTTATCGACGGAGTATCTTGGTTGTGATGTTGTTGAGTAGCTGCAGTTGTTGTACTGCTTATCCTTCGACGAACCCCACCCACTCCGGCACCACCACCACCACCACCTCCGGCTGCTCCGGAAGTGGAAGCTGTGTCTCCAAAAGCCCCAACTGGACTTGTTGGCGTGTGGACATGAGGAGAAAGTGTTCCGTAAGTTTCCTCTGCAGTTGGACTCACTAACTATATTTTGGAAAGTCATAAAAAATGCCACTCTCAATTAAATTCGCTTTCTCCCACAAACAGCAATAAAGCGTTGACATGAATGAAGCTAAAACTAAACAGTAAAAATGCTAGTACAAATATTTATGATTATAGTACACATAATATAAAAGACATAAAACAGATATTGAACATGAAACATGAAGCAGGCAACGATGCAGCAATCCACGCAAAACGAATATCATACGAATAATATACAAATAAGAACAGGACACACATGTAAAAAAAGATTTGATGGAAATATTTACAGGAATTCTTTCGCTATTTTTGTCCTCGCAGATTCGGAAAGTTAAGGATTTCTGGTG
>Ga0194135_10000945_pt1 | contig 16971 bp, 12 predicted proteins | sample LitLau_LLRF_2013_FD_134024 | JGI IMG/M metagenome (GOLD analysis project Ga0194135, IMG submission 134024) | Freshwater sediment microbial communities in response to fracking from North America - Little Laurel Run_MetaG_LLRF_2013 (version 2) | ecosystem: Environmental > Aquatic > Freshwater >...
CCCGTAATTTCTCGATCCAGGTATGCCTTTCAGGCCTGTAACACCATCTTCTAACACAAGACTTGCATTATTGATTGTCATGATGGCATCTTCGACTTCTCTTTGACCAGGGACAGACCATGCTACTTTATCCAGGGCATCGTGGACTCCCTTCGCTAAAGGCCTGAGTTGACTTTGCTTTTCATATGCTGGATCTTCACTTGTAAGAACGCCTCCACTTTCTCTCAAAAGAGTCCAACTTTTCTCCAGCACTTCTTCCGTTGCTACAAGAACTCTTGAGTCATTTGTAGTGGCTGCAACTCCTCTTGCCGCAGCCACAAGATCGGACAGACCAGATGATACTCCCTGAGCTGACTGAGTAGCTCCTTGAGCGTCTGAAGAAGATACTGTGTTCACAAGTTGGTCAGTATTGTTCCCAACCTTCCTTATACTAGAAGTTAAACGCTGGATAGAACTCTGCAGCGTTTCTCCTGGTAAAGGTCTTAATTCATTTCGAGACGCTGCTTTGCGACACACAATCAATTCCTCCTTTACTTCTCGAATTTTCTCGGCCGCAGAATCCATCTGCCTTCGAGGCTCATTGACAGCCAATAGACCAGAATCAGCCTTGATACGGTCAAGAGAAGTTCTCAGTTCAACGAGTTCAACTGCAAGTTTCTGAGAGCATTGTGATAAATGACGCGCTGATGAAGTCTCTTCGATAAAATTTACGGCATTTTTGGAAGTAGACACTAGAGAATTAGAAGGTCTGATGAATTTATCAGTTGCTTCAATTAGATTTAGTTGGGCTGAATCATCGCCAGATTGTAAAGATGACTTGACTGTGCTAACTAGGAGTGGAATCGTGTCTGCAACTGCGCGACAATCTGAAGACATGGCATCCCGCGTAGTGGCATTGTTGCAATGGGGTGAAGCTGACTGAGCAGCAGCAATAGTTTGAGCAGCTGCAGATGCAGCATTTTTGGCAGCGTTTTCCAAGCGTCTCAAGTTCTTTCTTTGAACTGCTCCTCCTGCAGCCATGTTTGTAGCTTCTCTGAGATCTTGTGCTGCTTGCTTCAAGATTTCTTGATTCTTAGGAACATTTGGCATCGAAGCGCAAGCTTTGGCAGCCTCAACTAACTTAGAAGTAGCTTCAGCCAAAACTTTCGCTGCGGCAATCAGTCGTCGTTGAACATCAGAGTCTGGCGTTTTCTCAGCTTCGCCTTTAATGGCTTGAATCAACTGTGCTGTTGCTTGTGCTAGAATTCTTGCTTGCCTCACCATGTCTGCAGAGTCATGGGAAGTTATGATTTTGTCAGTTGCGACTAGTATTGTGTCCACTACTTCTTCTTGTCTAGTTTCTTGGACTGAAGCTCTGGGTGCTGGCCTAAATTAGTGTACAATGTTATGTTATCACGCAAAGTTTTTCAAAACTCATAGATTAAATAATTAATTAATCAATAAATTAATAATTTAATTTATTGATTTACCTAATGTGATCCATCAACCGATTCAAGGAATCGCTGACTTCTCGAGCGGCCGATTGGAGATCATCTTTTAGTACTTTGTCATTAGTTGATCGATTGACTGCTGACAAAACAGCTTCTACAGCCTGAGAAACTTTGCGAGTTGCTCCCATTAACTCGTTTCTGCACTTGTCGTTGTTAATCTGAAATGAGACATTCCAGATAAGTTATCATCCAACAAAATGTTACTCAATGTACTTGGGGTAAACTAAACTTACGGTTGGTGCGACAACTTTCGCACAAGCTACAAGTTCTGACGCTGCCAGTGCTGTTTGTGCTGCAGAAGAAATGACTTCTTCTCGTTGTTGAGCGTCTTCAATAGTTCCTGCACACTTGCGGGCCTGAACAACTAATGCCGCGGATGAATTAGCTACTGCTTTAGCAAGAGCAAGAAGCATGTCCTGGGTTTCATCCCCTTCTCCGATTGTGTTCAGTAAAGCTCTAGATGCGTCTCCAACACGTCCAGCAGCACTCAGAAGATTTTGGCGTGGCTAATAATTATTAAATCGAAACCAATAAGATAATTTAGATGATACTGCTTCTCCTATATAGGAAATAAGCTCAGATGACAGATAATTACCTCCTTCGTGTCAGGCTCAGCAGCTGTGAGGAGATCTGAGAAGGCATTGCACAATTTCCTGGTGGCATCAATTAACTTTTCTCCGCTGTCATTCATCAACGCAGCTAACATACGCATATCTTTTGCAACCTCAGGTAAACCGGAGGAGATAGCACTGACTGCCTCTCCAACAGCTCCAGAGTCAACTTCATCCGTTGAAGTAAGCGTTACCACATGAGCAGTTGCAGCACTCATTGCTGCGATTTGAGTTTGCACATTTTGCTTCTTTGTGTCGACTGTTGTCTCCTTCCATTTCCTTGTGTGCTGCACAGTACAAACAACCAGTCATTGGAGATATAAAAAAATATACAAGGATGTCTGATAAACTTCTTAAGACAGTTCATCAGTTGATAAACAATAAGCCTTGGATTTCACAACTTTCCAAGCTCACGAAGTGTCCTCAAAAGGAAAAATACAAAAATTCCACAGAAAGGTAGACTTCAAAACTAAAAAATTAATGACAGCAAGACAAGGAAGAAGGAAGAAGACAAACATTCATTCAATGCAGTGTCGAAAGAAATAATATATGACAAAGCGATACACAAAACATTCATATATAGCAGGATTTATTTAAATTTTCATGCACCTTACGTCACATACAAATGAAACGATGGGATTCATTTGAATTCTTTCAAGTCACATAATATGCACTTCTTCATACGCTATATATTCCATAAGACTACAAGTTAAACTGAATCGTACTAAAAACTCAAAAGGTTAAAATCAGATTAAATCGATTGTCAGTCTTCGTTAATACTGTTAGGGTTAAATATACAATCAACAATATAATTGCCTCTAGTTGTCTACAAAATTATTGAAACAATAAACTGAGTAAACTGAAGAACTTATAATGTGACAAGTAAGCGTTATGGCAGTAGTAATGGCAGTAATGTTACGGGGTTTGAATGACTAAATGGTAAATTAGACACACGTTAAACAGTGATAGATTTTTCGCTATCATGGAGAAAGCAGCAGGTAAAATAAAAAAGCTTCAAGTGAAAGTTGTAATGCGGGTATAGTGAAGACGGTAGTTGCTATTTCCACTCACCGGATCGTCACCCATTGGTGGCAAATTTAATGGTTGTTTCAATATGTTCATAGACTCGCCCACAGCATCGTGTCCACTTTTTAGCGCTCTCTTTTGTGCTGTCATTACTTCGGACATCTGCAATTGCTGCACCTATAAATAAATAATGAAGTCTGATTAACAATACCGTATCTCCAACTAACTGCTTAAAACGTCTTATAATTAGACCTGAATTCTTAGCTTCCGAAACTCTCTCAAAAAGTGTTCACTCATATTGTTCTTTTAGTTTGCGATTTAACAATAATTAATTCTGAGACGATAAAAGAGCCTATATAATCCAATGTTGTGTAACAACTCCAGGAATGGCGACTTTAAACTAAGAGAAAATGGGTCGCATGCATACGTCTAATTACTGCATGTGTCATAGTCAAGTAAAATATTGCATGCTACTTTTATATGCGCCAAAGCAGTTGAGTTAAAGCTACGTACTATATTGCTTTCCCCTGGTCTATAGGATTACGGATCCCTTATGCTTTCTGAAATCATAAATTACTTGCGTGTTCTCAACTTTCCCCGCCTACACTTAATCAATTAACGCTAGCTTGCTTGCTCTACTCTGAAACATGATTTCCATAATTATTATTCGAAACCTAGTATCAACTGCTGATCATTATCTATTTTAATTTAACCTGCGCCAGAAAAAATTAACTAACATTTCCAAGAAAGAAATCTCCAAGAAATTTTCGTTTGAGATCAATAAATCGATAGCACATTCAAAAGTTTAAATTAATCACATACCGTGGTCTGAGACGTATGAGTTACATCAGCTTGTCCTCGCAATGTACTATAGTGAGGGCTTTGTATGTGTCCCGTGTGAATTGAGTTAATACCTTAAACATCAAAATTCCAATTATACACACAATCAGATTAGAACCGAATATAATTCAAAACATACCTCCTGGACCTGGCTGTATAACAGCAGGCTTCGCGACTGATGCTGTTTCAAGTGGTTTAGCCATTGGTGGTGGTTGACGCTGCACAAGGGTTGCTCGTAGTGGACTTATGTTGTCTTCAAACAATGCGGACCCTTCATCGCCTTCGATTCCCAAATGATCTTTTGCTTGTTTCTGTTATTTAATTAGGTAAAAGATTAGTTGGGAAGAAAACATACATTTCCATTGTTGCAGCAGCAATTTTACTTATGGCTTCAATATTAATGTATGAATTACCTTCTTTAAAATGATGTCAATGTATCCAGCAATAAGCTGGGCAATTTGTTCACCTTCTGTTGTCTGAACACTGTAGTATTGGTCGGAATAATCTCCGAAGTCCAAAGTAAAAGTATTTGGAGACGCGGCCCATCTTCTAACTGTCGTGAGTGGCCACGTTTTCAAAATTTCTTTAGTTTTTTCATCTAGCCGAAGGACGGAGTCTTTTGTTACACCGAGAAGCCGGGGAACCAGTTTATTCTTTCCGGGCATCTTTTCTTTAACCAGAAAGAAAGTAACCCCGTATGTATCCAAAGCTCGGGCAGTTTTAGTGTATAGGGCTTTGGAGTCTAACTCTGACAATCCCATATGCCTGCGGTGCTCGTTGAAGACCTTTTTCTCGATTCCTTTGACTTTGACGTAAGACACAGGAAGAAAATCTTTCAGGCTGTTGAAATAAGATAAAATAATATTATTAAATTTTATATTAAACACGTCATACATTTAATTCTGACTTTTTGTGGTTACTTACTCTAAGAAGCCAGGTCGATGTTTCTGGGCATGATGATCACCAAATTGAATTTGACACTGGATTCCAGCAAACTCGCATGCCTTTTCTTGTGTAACAGGATGAGTCTGATCAAGAATTGCATCTCTAGCTTGAACGTAAAGAAGATTGAGTTGAACTGGATCGTGGGCATCAATGTTCTGATCTGAGAAAAAGTACTTTCTTCGGAGAAGTAAAACCTCAGATTCCTCCACGCCTTGTTCTCGGAGCGTTTTCGCATGGTCAATCCAATTAACTGTAAAAACAGCAACAAAATACATTTTAGAATTGAAATACATTTCGTTTTTCTTGAAAAATCGATTCTGTATAATAACAATAGTGATCTTACTTTCATCATCTGTCTTTAATTTCTTTCTCAATTGCTCCATTTTGGCATCTCTTTCCTTTTCTTCTTTTTTCCTACGAAGCGTCAACGTTCCGTAGTTTTCGGGCCTACCCAAAGTATCAGGCTCATCTGGTAAATCCCTCACTAAACTATATTCGTCATGGTTGGTGATTCCTAAATTATCATAAATCACAATTTTAAATAGTTAAAACCTTGTGGGAATTTTGTATACTGCAGTTTCAAGCTTTCGAAAGCATTTGCAAAATTTTACCCATTTTCGTGCAAATAACCACCATCAAATTGGCCACATTTTGGCTGTCATCTACCATCATTGTCTTATTTGTCCCATCTAGTGTTCGGACTTTCAGCGTCCTCATCTTACGTCTATATTCAATCGTGTCTCCATTTCGGAGCAAATAATAGTCCAAAGTTTTGGCAGGTTCCAGCCAAGCTCCAGAACCGTAAGCTTCTCCAGGAAGAAACAATCCATAGTCTTTAGCTGTAAAAGTACAACATAATTAAAATTAATAATCAGCAATCCTTCTACATACAGTTTTGTCTTAAAAAAAATAACCAAAACACTCTTACGTTGTCCAAGATCCGGCAGTTCCGAACACTTATCCCGGATAACTCTGCAAGTGTCGAATATAGTAGTGGACGGGTCAAACTGAAGCGTTTTCGTGACACTCTTCTCAACAATACAGATGCGTAGTGAAAGTGCCATGATGAATCAAGCTTATCCGAGTTGGATAAGCCCAACTAAAAGACTCTGTACAGCAGGAGAAGAGTTTAAAGTAAACAATGTTTGTTTGTGCCCAGCCCCACTGCTGCCTCTATGCTTGGCTTTCGGATGAGCCGAATTCTCCCGCCCCCGAGTCTCCGTGTTGCGCAGCCTTTAGTCAGATTGTCTTCGCTTTCCCTACAGCAGCAGCAGCGTCTTCGATTTCGAATATCTTTGTCGAGGATTTTATTCTTCGTCCAAGTCAAGAGAAATTCAGGGTAATTCTGAAAGTTAAAAAAAGAACAAATGGTCTTTTGAGTAACAGGAAATACAATTGCCGCAGAATGAGTCATGTAGTTTATGTCAAGATATGACAGTATGATTATGAATACTATGAATTACTCATTCATTTCATTTAGTAGAGGACTTGTGATTATTCGGATAATCGATTATTGTTAAAATGATGAATTGGTGAGTTGTTCTATACTTTTTACTAGGGAATGAAGCCTGCTGAAGCAGCAAAGCTACTTGCTGGTCAACTGGTCACACTCTCTTTAAAATTATCTGACCGCACTTCCGGCTTCGGTCAATAAGCATGGAAATGAACTATGGTATTTAATATGAAGCATATTTAACTGACATTAGTGTAGTAATTCTGTGATTGACAGACCAATTATAAGCATAAGAATGACACACAAATACTCGTGATCTCCCATTACCCCTGTAAGTCAATATCGGTGCATCACAAAGTTATATAGTGACTTTTTAACCTCAATGAAACTGAAATGCTACTGATTCTTATGCACCAAAATAGCCAACTCTTACAAAGAATTTTGAAATAAGAGATAGAGGTTACGTAACATGACATCAAAGACTTTTTCACACTAGTCTAGTGATGAATCGCGAAGGAGAAAGTAAAAAGACAATTCACTGCATTCTGCCTTCTACCTTTAATGATATGTCTTCTTGTGTCAATTTACTACTGTATGGGAAAGTGTTCGTAAGATTAGAGAAAGTTTCTCTGGATTCCCATAATTTCAATCAGTTCATACTCCACTGAGTGGAAATCCAATTAATTTCCTGATTAAATCGGTGGTGTTCAAAGGTGATGTAGAGCACAATGAATTATTCATGTACAGGGTGAAAGTATGGACGAGATTTCATGCAACACACTCTTGTAGTTAGTAATCTTTTCGCTTGAGAAATGTGTTTTCTCTGAGTTTCTTAAGTGAACTAAAACTAACATGAAACAGAGTACGACTGAGAATGAGTTATTAAGTACAGACAGGCTGCACAGAAAAGTTGCATTAACATGGTCAATACCATCAACATCACCTTTGCTCTCCAGAATTCTTTTGTAGTGCTAACTTTGTTAAGCTACTTTTATAATGTTTTACAAAGGGGAAAGTGCAGTATGTATGGAAGAGAGTGATGAGACAACCTTAGGAAAGTCATCTAATCTAAATAATCCTATTGGAATCAAATTAACTCGTCTCCCCGTGTTTCTTTTATTGGTCCTGGCACGCTATAAGTAAAAGTTAGAGACTTTATACTTGGTTTGCCTCCCCTTGTTCATGTGAATACACAGTGTATAAGTTAGCGAACTTAACTCTTAATAAGATCAGAATGAACGAATATTTATGCTCGTATAATAGAGAACATCAAATGTCACATTCAGCAAGATACAATCTCCTTAGGCATATTGAGTCTAACACCCATTTCGCCATGGTTTACATTGTATCGGAAAAGACTCTGCGAGGGAGAAGGATGAGTCTGTGAGAAATTTACGCTCTAATGAAGCAAGATTAATCCTCAGGATCTTAGGGACGACAGACCATATTTGTAACACTAAATTACATTTCCATTACGCCAAAATGCGAAAGAAATGAATGGGCAAACCTACCTACAGGCCAAGGAGAGGCGACCTGTGTCTGTTAATTTCATCACTACCAACGACCATTTGAATTTTTTGAATCGATGATGATGGGAAACTGCAGGTATGCAAAACAGACGGAGGTGTGGGCGTTTATGATGAAAAATGAGACAAGACAGGATCCACTCACTCAACCGTTTATTTCCTACACATATTACACACACACGAGTATTGTTCTACTAGGTGAAGTCCATACTAAGCAAGCAGATCTTTTTGTCGAGGTGGATATCTGCTGTGTGTCCACTATGTGGTTAGAATTTGATTTTTAATGTGTTCTTTCAAATGTAGACTTTACAAATCCATATACACTGAGGTAGGATTTGGTCCAACATTATAACACCAATCTTGGAAAAATGGCCAAAGTAACCCTGTTGTATTTGGACATGACGAAAAAGCCTTCTTTGTAAGGACATTTTAAGGATTTTATAGATCTTTTGTGGTGAACCCAACTGTCTCCTGATGCCGGTGGAGGTAGTTGCCTTACTATGACTAATTATGACTGACTCAGAGCAGTTGTTCGTTTTCTTGTGAACTACAACTTCTACTGTCTCAGGTTCCCCTCTAGGGCTCAAAGGATTAGGGAAAGTGTTGGAAGACTCGTAGGTATATCGAGATGCCCTAAGACTTCTCATGATTCCTAGAGTCAAAGGATTACTCAAACTACTCAAAGGATTTAGTATGTTCTTGAGGAGACAAGAAAATCGAGGAACAAGCTCAAGCGAAGGCCAAGTGTAAACTGAAGGGACAAAAAATTCTGGAAAATATCCCTTTACTCCAGCCAAATCTGGAGGCGGACACTGAGGCGGGTGAAAGTGGAGAAAGCCCACCAATCCCACAAGGGTAGACTTTCAGTCGCCGGTATTACTTTCCATCCTGTTATAAAATCTGTGCAAGCCAAGAGGTACACAAATATATATAGTGTGAAGAGGTAGTTGGAATAAAGTCATCCCATCACTAGCGGTTTTAGGACTAACAGTAAGCATGAGATGATTCGCTTTTCGAAATAGTTGGGGTTGAAAAAACTTCTACAACTCTGCTACTTCCAACTTCATGAGACTATCATTGTATGTATGAAAGCTGAAAGCTTCTTTAGGGCTGAATATAATAACAGTATCATCTCATACTCATATAAATATAGTCGTCGTATCCTTCTTGTGTAAACCCACTTCGTGACTTTTATTGTAGAGGAAGTAAGAGAGAAAGATAGTGAAAGTCTGGATGGGAACTTCTTCTGTGAGGGCAGATCTCCGACTTACTGGCGCCGGGAAATGTCCACTTTTTTATTCTCGTCAATTGAGTCTGTAGCAAAGTTTTGACAAATTTCTCCCTTTACTCCCTCCTTTCCTTTTGCTGTTATGGCTCTATTGAAGAGAGAGTGCTTTACAAAGGACCAAAGAAATGGAAGTAGATACGAGATTGTCTATCTACACATCCATCTTCCATGTCTCGCCTTTCCTCTGCCGCTAAAAGTAACGGCAATGTTAGTGCATGTGGTAGTGAGATGCTTTCAGAAAAACTACAAACTCAACGGACTTTCTCCCAGAGCCTTTTACGTAAGAAACTTTTTTGCCTTGCTTTTTTGGCTTCCCTTTCGAAGAGAAGAATATTTAACTTTGTATACTTTTGTAGTAAAGAATAAGACAGTGTATTAGTATATAACTACAACTGGGAACAAGTTTACTTATGCAAGTGTTTGCGTAGTTTCTGAACTCTAGAAATGTTTCTTTAAAATACAAATGTACGGGATTCTCATTCAATTCCTTTTGTGCTTATATAAAGGCTCTACTGCCATTCCTAGGAATGCTTTCTTGTCTAAGTAGTCGGTACGCTTTACATTTCCTGCTTTTTACTAACCTTAGACTGGGAGAGTACATTGTAAATGATTTTTATAGTGTGTAGTAAAGAGCTTATAAGCCTAAACGCTATGACGGGGAGAGTAAGAATGCAAAAGCGCGTTGTGAGTCTTCACACTTCCATCAAGGAAGAAAGGGAAAAAGTTAGTAAACCGAGACAACCAAAGAGAGAGAGAGACAATTTCTTTCGTTGGCAGAAGGAAATGATATAGATTCATGGCCAATGCTTCGTTACGCTTGGCCTTCTCCTGCTGGAAGGGAAAGTGTAGAAGACAATCCACTAAACTGGTGTGACTTAGCTGACTTAGGAGTGCAACAAACTTACACAAATCTTCGTTGTTTCTTTCCTGTACATAGAGCCAAAATCCAAGCCATTTCTAAAATGTCTCGTTAAAGAGGCACAATTTCGACCTAGCAGCAAAATAATGCTTTGTAAGTGTAGTACCTGAGAGCTGTTTATATTTTACACAGATGTTTTGTTTTTGTAAATTAGGAAGATAATTTATCGTTGTGTGAGCTGAATATTTTACAAGTGAATTTCAATAGATAGATGGATGTTTCAGTCATCAAAAGAACTAAATACGTACATGTACATTATCACCGTGTGTTATATTTAGGAAACTACAAATTCAAACAGTTACTCGCCCTTTATCATTAATAACTTCAGTTTAACCAATATCCTGACCTTATGTTTAATCAAAAGCAACATGCGAACTTGACCATTTTGTAAAATGCTTCGTAATAACTAAGGAGGTTCTTGTGCATTAATAACCTTACATGATGTATGATGTTATACAACCTGAAATAAACCTCATTAAAATTAACGAAGTGTGTGTGAGAAGGTCACATGGTTATTTTACATTTTACCATCCTTGCTTTCCCTTCGCCGTGTGCACTTTCCAAAAAATTCATTTGTCAGTGATCTCTGCAAGAAGAGGGCTAACTAAAGATAATGCGATTCCATACATTTTCTCCGCGTCATCTGAAACCATCGAACATTTTACTCTTACCCGTCGTATATGGGCAAATCTTTTGTATGAAGCTCATCTACTCACTCTGAGATTGAGATACAAAAGTTGATATGATCTTTTTTCATGTGAAAGAATAAATCTACCCACCCTCCACGAGTATCTCTCTCTCTCTCTCTCTCTCTTTATCTCTATTGAATCTGCTCCCTTTATGCTTTTAGTAAGATGCAAAGAGAATTCTCTGTATGAATCCTTGTTCGCTGTCTTTTTGGTGGCTCATTTGTTGTACCCACTACCCACTGGTGATATGGTAGTGGTGGTGGGAGAAGTGGTGGTCGAGAATTTGCTTTACCGATACGCATCAACTAACTTGTCTTCTCTTTCTCCAGGACCATAAATTTCATCGCCAAAAAGAGTCTCTCTGAAATATTATTGTTGTTGTGATACATCTATCTGAACATGCATCCCTTACAATGGGTCTGCATCGCTTTCTTTCTCTCCCCCTTCGTTCAGTCGTGTCGTCTCTTTTAGTAGATGAGCCTGTTTGTAACTGTCTGCCTCAATTGCCCTCTCCCTACTTTAACTTCACTTAAATCAACTGGATACTTGATACTTTTCTCTGAATGAATTGTCCCGGTTAGGGATCTGACAAGATACAAACTCGTGTGCGTCTTGTATGAAGAAGATGTGTGTACTATACGCGCAGTGCCATTATTATGATTGTTACAGAGAGAAAGAAGTCAAGCTTGTTGGCCACAAACAAGCCAGAGCTATAGGGAGTCTTGCTTTGTAATCGTTTTATGTTGTGTTGGACGATACATTGAACAAGATGCAGTTCCATGCAGGGAATAAGTCATTTATGGATGAGTTCCAGCGAAACAGAACAAGGAGTTTGAGTTATGTTTGAAGATAGAAGATGAAGCATTTCTTTTTATAGTGTTGGATCTACCAAGCAGGACGAGAAGGACGATGAGTTATTAATACACAAACCAACCTTCGACTTGTGCTGATGGTAAATGCTGAGATTTATAGTTCGATAGTTAGCATTTGAGGGAAGAGAAAGTTTTCGAAAGTTAAAAGTGCAACATCCCTACTTGTGCAGATTGTGCACAATGCTTTTGGGGTGCACTTTGGAATATAGCACCAAAACTGCTTTAATGGGTGAATTTTAAGCAAGACTTATCGTAATCATGATCTCTGATATATACAGTGATAATAATCTGGAACGTTCATTCTTCCCCACAATATTTTGAAATCCCAAAAATAAACAGAGGGTTACATTGTTATTATTATATATAGGGATGAGTGGGATGCAATTTTATTCTGGCAAGTACTGGCAACAAATGAATGGTTGCCTCGCACAATTATTTTTGTATGAAACTGAAGACGTAGTCAAAAATGAATTTGTTTCATTCCCCAAGTACAAGATACCTGTAGTGCTTCATCATCCTAGTAGTACGAAATAATTGACAAACATAGATGACCAGAATCAGAAACATTTGGATGTGCATGATATATGAATTAACCACGACTAGTACCAATCATCCTGATCTCAATAATGTTACATCTGATTTAACGCTTCAGGCTGTATAAGGACAGGCACATGTAGAAATTGGTACACCTTCATATTTTAGTTTAATACATTTTATAGATTTTACCATATTTGAAACTTTTAAGGATTCCGCATTGAAAGTACGAATTTTACTCCCTTTTAAGATTGAGACATAAAATAATCGTGTGTACACACTGACAATGGTTTCTTACCATTTGCTATTCCTAACTGGAGCAAATGTTTCGAAACACTAGCGAAAGTTTGATTTATTATGATATGATATGAATAAATAGTTTAAGGACTCAGCCAGTTAACCATAATAGGAATCAATTCAAGTGACTCAAATCATCCAAGTTTCTCAGTCATGATTTACAATGATTTAAAGTGCATTCAAAATTCTACATAAAAAATAGGAGAATTAAGTACGTCATCATAAATTCTCAGCTTTGAAATCAAAGAGCTTATTTATGGCATATGATTATAGGATTTTATTTAGGACCTGACAATATCTGTCCATCCATCTTGTTCAATGTTCAACCAGTCAACGTCACCAGCTATTTTCTTCAGATTTTTCACACGCGAATTTTATTCCCCTGCAGGACTGTGAAGTAAATTAACACCAGCCGTGACCAAAAGGTTAATAATACTCATTGTGTAAACAGATCGAATATGACTCTGTATCGAATTTATGCTACGTTTCTACATATACATATACGACGGTTGTCAAATGCTTATCAACTTTTACTCATGGAATATGGATGAAAGAAGACAGCAAGCAGTTAAATCCATGCGAGAGCGTCTTAGCTTACTTGACTTTTTTATGCAGCCAATCTCATCCGTAAATCAACACTTTTCCTTCTAGGAATTCAAATAGTCTACTGTGCAGATGATGTTTGCTAACTTTTTAAGAGATCTTTTTTGTAAATGAACACAAAAAAGTTATTGTAAGGTTTACTGGTGATCCAGGCTTTCAACTTTAGTTGTGATTTATATTTTTACTTTCTTGATAAACAATTCTTTTAAAGGAAACACGCCAGGCAAATCTTAATTCATTTAAGTCTATATATTTGTGTGACTTCAGATTTATATAGTACGTCCATGTTGCTGGCTTGTAACCTTGTAAGTATAAGAGTCTATATAGTAGTCTATTTTATGAATACTTGCTGGCTGAGAAATAACAGGAATGAGAAAGTTGTTTAAGAATTACCAAGTACAAAAAAGACAGTAAAAGTTTTCGTTTAAAAATACAGCTTTACATTATTTGTCTCGGAGAGAAACACAATGTACTCGGCATCTGTAAACATTCTAAGGTTTTGAAATACTAAAGTGCTTCTGGTTGTGACTTTTATTTTGTGACTACAGCACGTTTCAATTTTTTGCTGGACAATAGTTTTATTGCTGTAAACCCTTTTGTAAGATCACATAATGTATTATTCAAACTGATTGTGAGAAGGAAAACTAACTCATTACACAGAGAGTTAGTAATAACACACATTTAACATGATACTTGATTGGGATGTCGGGTGTATTTCTCGTTTGATTATGAGTAGTAGAGGTTAACTGATTCACATGGAATAGACCAAAGAATAGCTAATGCTAAAGCTTTCAGCAATAATTCTTCACATTGAGTGGTGATTGACCGCATTGTTGGAATGAACAATGAGTAAATCATTCACGCTACTCGTAAAATAATTATACATTGTACTAATAGTATGGGAATAGATGATCTATTCCTATATACCTACAAATTACGATACACTATGCAGACAATCAGGCTCAAAATCATCCTGGAATTAACTATCTGTCACTTTCCATTCCATACTATCCAGACAAATGACGTAAATCTAAAATCAACACGAGTAGTGAGTAGCTGAAATAATTAGGGCTTGGGATTCCTGAATTTTAGAACAAAATAATCAGCAACCTAAGAAGCTCCTTTGAATTCAAAGGCATTGAATTACTCTTTGAACCCAAAGTGTAAATTAACGAATCAGTGTCTTCCAGTCACGGGTACACAATAAAGGATACGTGTACGACCACTCGATGTAACTGGAGACAGCATTAGTTTGTAGAATCGAGTTGTTAGAAACACGCACACGCAGTTCCTCGGTCGACGTTGTTACTGTTATTTTGTTTTCAGTACGTAATACGTATTTCACCTCACAATACTTCAAGACTTCAACATTTCCAAGTACATCGCATTTGGAAAGAAAGTTAGCAGAAATGTTGGTTAGAAATGGCGGAAGAAGCAAGTACTTTTCCCCTCCCCAAAACATTTTAAATAGTTCTTTCATAGCGTCAGTTGAGTAGAAAAATGGGGAAAGTTTTGATTTCATTCTCTGTGTGTGCGTATATGATAATGATCTCATCTTAGAATACATTTTTCCAAGTGATTAGATTCACATCCACCCTGAGAGACATAACCATTTTTCCTCCTCTCCATTTAATAACTTTGCCTCCCCCTTATTCATCACATTTCCACAATAAAAGCTAAAGATAAATTCACATTTTATTTATAGAGATGGGTACAACGGATAGCCGTTCCTGCAACTTATTTTAAATTTGAAATATTTTTAATTGGGATAAACTGCTATGTAGTTGTAGTGTCTCATATATATACTGATAATTATTCCAACTTTGCTCGCGATAATTTTACATTCGGTATACTTTGAGCAATGACACTTCTCAATAGTCTCTTTTCGAGCATAGAGACAAAAGCGAAAGTTTCGATAGCTCCTTGAAGGATATAATAATTATAATGTAATAGTTTGCACAAGCAATCAAACGAATGAATACAAAGAGGGCGAAGTGGACCATGGGAAAATATCTTTTCATTAGTGTCAACGGGCTTTCTCTTAATTCAGTTAGGACTGACTTGGACGAGCCTTTAGGAAGATCCCTCGTGCACAAGCCCTCGTTGCTTTTATTTCATTTTGCTTTATAGCTCTTTCGCTTTCCTCGGAAGTTTAACAACTTTGCTTTCATTCTACTATACATTGCAGTCGATGTTTCCTCAAATATGCTTACAAATGCTCTTCAGAAACATAGAGGAGAATTTTATAGCATTGGACCTTAATGGCAGTGTGTAGCAGTCTATTCCGATTGTACAAGGCAGGAAGTGACCGTGTAATAATGCAGAATACAGCAGCAATGCCATAAACGATTACTCGATTAATGAATCCCTCCAGCAATAAACTAATTTAGGAAGTACGTATCACTGGAATTGCTCACTCAGCCTTTTCTCCTATTTAATAATAATTATTATAATGTAAAAGTTAAGTTTTGTGTGAAGTATGGGGATGTTGGGATGAAGGACATTTGGAATTGCTTTGATTTGTTGTGAAGTTTTATTCGAGGAAAAGTTGAAAGTCAATGTTATGCACGAATTCAAGAAAATGCAAGTAAATGTTCTGGTTTTATGTATTTAAGAATTTGATTTCATTATCCTTCAAACAGTTTTATGTTTGCGATCGAAAAAATTATGTGTCAAAAAGCAACCTTACTTAAGCAATTGAATTCGTTAATACTCAAAACCATAATGTAGAGCTATACACTGGATCGGCAGATAACAATACACAATATAATATGGCCATGTAGTTTGGGATTGGTATGAACGATTTCTTCATAAAAGAAATGTCACTCACTCTGTTTGTATTATGGATGAAGTAAGCGATAGCCTAAAGAGGATGAAAGTGATGGGTGGAGAGGAAATGACTCTGCAGTGTGGATGTGGATTACCAACCATCCAACCAATTGCCATTTACCAATTTAATTAAATTAATGTTGTTTGAATCGCGAAGGCTTATTCTATTGTGGCAATTACATGAATGCGTACAGATTTGAACCTTGTCTTCCATAGAATGTCGAATGTGTGTGCTTGAAGCTTGTGAGATACTCTTAAGTACTATTTTGCCTTATAAGGTAACATGACATGGGCAATTTGAGCCAAAAACTTAACGCAACTTAAAACTACATGAAAAAACACCACCAAGTAAACTACAAATATTTAAAAGTGGTATATTTATTTAAATCGCTCAGAATAATATTTATTTATCTGTTTAATTTGTTCACGATATTTGAATAAAAAATTATACTTTGTAAATGCTTTTATTTGACAAAATAAAAATGGATCTTAAAGTCTATGCTGTTGAAATACATCTCTGGTCCGCAAAAAATATGTGTACTATTGTATGCTGCATAAAAACTTAATCCTTGCTGCGTCGTGTGTTAACCATGTGAGAACATCCCATAAAATATGAAGTAATCCGAGTAAGCTAAAGAAAACGGACAAATTTTTAAGTAAGATCCCATGACCAACTATGGAAGACTTATGATGAACGGACTGTGACTTTTGGCAAATTGTGTGCGTAATAAAATAAGAGGAAATGAGGAACTAAAAATTGAACAAACCGTTGAAGAAGCTATTTACTAGTTTCAATTATGAATAGCAGTGTATTATTTTTTCGAAATGGTCATGTATTACTAATTGTGACCCCGATAAAGAAAGAAAATAAAAATTCTAACAAACTTTACATTTACACAGATCAACAGTATGTGACGAAAGACCATGGCTAATATGAATGAATGAATAGATTCATCCCGTGTGAATTATCATTCACTATTTAAAATTCAATACTCAGCTTCTGCAATTTCTTTGTGAAAACTAAAACTGAACTTTAATTTTCAAAGAAA
>Ga0194135_10000946_pt1 | contig 16970 bp, 12 predicted proteins | sample LitLau_LLRF_2013_FD_134024 | JGI IMG/M metagenome (GOLD analysis project Ga0194135, IMG submission 134024) | Freshwater sediment microbial communities in response to fracking from North America - Little Laurel Run_MetaG_LLRF_2013 (version 2) | ecosystem: Environmental > Aquatic > Freshwater >...
ATAATACAGAGAGAGATACGTTGTTGGATGGCCTTCCTTGGATGCGCTGCCGGGGGAAAGAGGAAGTAGAGATTATTGGAGTCAAAGGATTCGTTCTCATTCCTGAGATCCTGAGGGCTCACCTTCTCATTCATATCGGCCACCGTGGTTGAACGTTGAAGTCCCCTCCGACGACTCCGACTCACTGCAAGTGCTTTACTTTCACCACGAATAAAGTAGTAGTAGGGTGAGTTAAGCCCATCTACACGGCTTATACTTTCTCCCTCTCTCCCTTATGTGTGTGTGTATATATATATGAGTCTGTGTATTTCACCACCACCCACTCTAGCACGAGTGCCATCATCACACCACACACACTACTTCAGCAACTACAGTTGACAGTTCAAACTAACTATCGCCACTGATCTTGAGTGCTATCGTGTACTGCATACCACAAGATTCATGCAACTTGTCATAGCTTCCAAAATGGAATGGCAAGATATACTTGAAATAAGAATATCGATCCAGAGGTTTATTTTCTTTCTCTTTTTCTATCATTTGTTTGGGCTTCCATAAACTCTGAAAGAGAAGAAGAGACTCTGCATACTTCTGGCTAGTAACGTGATGCATGTATATGGAAATATTTGAGCTTGCTAAACAATTCCCCATTTTACATTCTACTTTAGCATAACTTTCTCAGTCTTCTTCACTGCCTCTTTCTGATCCACTTTCTCATCTTGTATCTGAATCAACATTGACTCGCAGGACTCAAAGACTTCTTTCTCCTTTTCTTCTCTCAGCTTCTCTTGTCTCTTTTCCATCATGTCTTCCTTTTATCATGGCTTGTCTCTACACAAAACTACCTTCCATCTCTCTGCATTCCGCGTCTCCAACTGTCCTATCCACAACCAACTCATTCTCTGATGAAATCGTGTAATTTTCTTTTCTTAAAGGCTCATCTGATGGAACAGTTGTAAACGGATTCGTCTTTTTTCGTTTCATCTTTTATGTTGACCTATGCGTGCCCTTCTTAAATTCCATCCTAAGAACAAATACAGATACTGCACCAAAATGTTCTAACAAGCAAAATCAACTTTGAGCAATACAAAAAGTACTTTCCCTGATCTTCTTACAACTATTCCTGATATTCTAGTCCACTCCTACGCTCGACTCATTTGGAAAAAGAGTATCGAAACGTCTCCCTACTCCCTGCGTATGGTGCATTCATAATTCATATAGATGTCTTCTGTCATTGCAGCCACTTCTGTTTTCTGCTACGAAACTCTCCAGTTGCGTTTGTGCATGCATGGGCTGCAAAAACATGAGAAAATGCTTCATCCAGTAAACTAAACTTTCACTCAATGCACGCAGTAAGCAAGCAATTTGTACGGTTTATGAAAATATTGAAGATACTTTCAATTGTCTTGAATACATCGGGTACAAAACTGCAAGGCAATTCGCTCTTATTATGAGTCATTGAAGTTCAAATTAAAAAAGTAAACGAATAAAAACTCGAAAGCAGCTGAAAAGTTTAGTTTCTCTAAGATGTTTTACTTTTCCGTTTATAAAACTTTTTAATCAGCACAACCGTGCTCTTCTACAATGAACCAACGACTATTGGAATTCTAACTTTTGTTTCATCAGTCAGTATAGAAGTAGGTGAAGTTGACTCGTTGAACCCATTGAATTTTATCTAAATACATTTATGTTTGAGTTTAATACGCCGTAATGTGTTACAATAGTTCATAATAAATACAGACTAACTTTTCGATACTTCTTTACAGTTATATAATAAATGTATATTACTCTTAATCTTAATTAATACATACCTTGTATATTTTAAATCTACACAATATACTTTTGTTTTGTTCTTTCCAATCCTCACTGAAATCTTCATCCAAACTACTACTTACATACTTAATTTTTGAGACTTGGCTGGAATACAGTTTGCGATTGCGATTAGCAAAGTTCTATACTTCATGTTAATTGACAGTTTTAGTTTACAAGCTATGTATAGTAATACGTACAGTAATAATATATCATTAGTTTTTTCTATGGACAGTATGCATGTATGGTCGCTGTGTATAGTACATACAGTATTAAAGTTTACATATATACTTATACTCTTATATCATCTGGGTTTTTTTTCATTTCTCTTCACTCGAGCTGATTGTACCTTATTTTCGACCACTGAAGGATAAGATATGATTCCCATATAAATCTCAATATAATAATAATTGATTTTCGTATAATTATTCTAGGTATATAGTGTTACACAAGTATAATTATGCATAATCTAATTTTGGTTCGTTTTCATGCATGGATTTTTCATTATTCACGCTTAATTACCTTTTAGAGTTATGACACCGACAGTTCAGTAAATTGTGCAAGTTTTATTTGCTAAAAACAAATTTTGTTGAAAACTCACTTTTTGCTCTTAATAAAATAAACGTACTAGTATTTTATATTCATGAGGAGTAGTTGGTGTAAAATAATATTTACTAACCCTGTTTATAGAATCAATACTAACAAACAAACATCACAATTACAGTCAACAGTGCAATCCATTATGTGTACTTCATGAGTAACATAAAAGTACCAGCCATAATGATTATACTCAGCCATTTACTATGATTACTGACACGATTTAAGAGTATTACATATGAAGGAAGGAAATGAATGTGATACAAAAGGTGATATATCTCCTTCGTGAAACAGTTCAAAAGGTATTAAAACGGGTTAATAGAACTACAAAGAATGCTTATTGGTCGAGGGATTTTCTCTCAAAATTGTAATTGAAAACTTTGTCTAATATCTCACCGAATGTGGAGGCAATAAAATTAATGAAGGATAGAAATAGTGTCCCATTATTACTAACACATTTCCGAATTTATTTTTTGAGCATTTGTGACTTCAATCGCATGGCGGTGAGAGTTCCACAAACCGAGCCTTATTCCCAACATCAGGCAATGTTTCTCAATTTCCCTGTAATGTACTTTATACTTTTATTTGCACATATAATTTCGATTATAAATGGCTCATAGAAATAATCATATGCATTAGTTAGTATGTAGGTGTATTATATCACTTATTCTCTAGTAGTAGCTAAGTGGTAGTATTAGCACAAGTCCTACGTGTCTACGCGGATTTAATTAAATTTCCTCATTTCTTTCTGTGACAATCAGTGCTCAGCAGGACATTGTAAGTTATTGTTGGGAATTGCATATCTGAGACTGACAACTCTGATTGTGAGCACCATGTAAAAACAACCCTTGAATATAATAAATTACGCATGGTTCTTCTATATGTACAAACGAGCTTACTCTAAAAATATGTAAATACTCGGTAGTATATGTGTATTGTGCACTAGAGTACCAGCTAGCAATCTCAATCTCAAATATAAAAGGATTCAGTCAAACTCCACAAATGATACGCCTTTTGCACACATCAATGCATAATACATGTTACTCTAACAAAAGTCTAAATCAGCATTATTATGGTTTACGGTTGTGATCTGCTGAGTGGTCTGGTGAATGTCATGTTTGTTTGTTTCTGTCATTGGGAAACTGTGATGAATCTCGCTTCGTTATGTGTTCTCTGGATCTGTTGTTTTCATGTTCCATATGTATGTATATGTATTTATATATTTATATGGATATTTACAATATTAGATTGTTTCACATACATAAGATAATACAACTAGTTAGCGAACAGCACCATATACAAGTGAGTGGTAGTATCACCACATTTCACTCATTGTCATCTGTACTAATGGTTGGAGTTGTGTGTATATATACACAGTATGGAAAGTCGGTATGGAGTTATACTCGTGTCCGTGTAAATTGAAAACTGAGACTGAATTACTTTCTCCGGATACCCTAAGGACGTACTCATATCACGGTAGAATTGCCTTGCTCTTTGAATTTCTCACCGCCAATTAATATATGCCTTGTGATTCCGAACAGTATAATACAAATGCTGGTCTTAATATTAACTAAAACCAAAGAGTCATGACCCGGAGTGCTTCAGGTTAGCAAAATCAATAATCGCACTGGTTCTATATTACAACTGTCATCCATGTATAGATGAGGTCTGTCTCAGCTTTCACTTTTAGAGATATCTGCGTTGCATTTAATTATATACCTTTGAAATTTGAACTTCGGCACACACTTATAGATTCAAGCTTGACTATCACTGAGTTGTTCCTTTCTGAAGTCGATTATAAAATTCTTGTTCGGTCACCATCCCCACTTGAGAGTTTAATAAAAAATCCCTCGTGTGAAGCGATATAGACAACCAGTTGAGTACTTTTCGCAGGACGAGTTAACTGTAGAGTGGTAAAATTCTTTACGAGCTTATCTACTGCGGCCCACGACGAATTGTTGCTCGGGATCCCGTAATCTCAGAATACTTCTTGTCGATTGGTACCCTGTCGTCGTATAACGAAGGAGCTTGCAGGATGATTCCAGCTGTCCCCACAAGAACTGCTAGTGTGAATATCCATAAAAATAGTCGGTCCAACACCATTGCAACATATTTCCAATCTTCTTTCACCTGTGACCGTCACATGTACATTTTTAGCGTCACATTCACTGAGAATAACTATAACGCCTACTGCAGATATCAAAGTCTGGAAATGATGTATTGAAAAATACAGCCAAATTACCTTCGTTGAATCCTCTTGTAACCGTGTGTGTCGAGCTATAAAGCGAACTCCAGCACAGGCACGATGGACGTGGACATCCGGAATGCAATTACGATTGGAACATGGAAAAGCAGGTTTGGTCAACAAAGGGGAGGGCAAGGGAACTGTGTCATCAGGGAGCCAGCTTTCTGTAGACCCGTCATGACTTGGATAACCCCCGTGAACTCGGCAGCCTCCGGTTGCGTCTGACATTCTGTATGGGGGCATGAAGCTAGAAATTTCATGGAACAGGAGGAATGAGTGTAATCACTTTTCTCTGCATTTTACTCATTACATATTCTGATAAGACAAAGCACTTTACAACTTAAATGCATTATTACTGTTTGGAAGCTAAACTACTACTGCTGTGGAATCTTCGAAAGCCCCGTGATTGAATGCATTCAGAATACTAGCAAGGTATATATAAAACATTCACTTAACGAACTTCTTTGTTTACTTTTCTCTTGCTTGTCTGGGTGGTGTACTTGAAAAAGAATATATACAGAATAAATGTGCACCACTACTACAGTCAGACAGACAGACAAGCAAGAGAGTAATGGAAAAGTTTTACAGAGGGAAGCGAATTTACAGGATTGTGAATTGTAGTATTGTACCTGCTAAGACAAGCTTCTAATGGTGATTGTGGTCTAGGAGGAATATCGTTGGGACTCTCTTCATGCCAGTAACCATCAGTGTTGTGGAAATTCGAATTGTTCCCTGCTCTAATCATGAGAACGCTTTCTTTCCATTTGTGGCTGTGTCAAGTTCATCAAATCCGTACGGGTTCCAACAAATCATATTGTTATTATAAGTTATATATTTATTATATAAAGTATATTTCATCGATATAGAATGTGTATAGTGTGTGTGTATCATGTTAGAGTAATTGATTTCATTGTTAGCATTAATCTGAAGCATTGCCATCCTCAATTACTCACAATATTGAACGCAGAGAGTCTGAGGCCTCTGAAGGTAAATCAGCAGGGACTTTCATTCTTACTCAACTATAATAATAATAAAGGCTTTCTGCCACCTATTTATAGAGACATGCCAACGCTATTACTCTCTGCTTATAGCACTAACAATTTTTGGGTTTCTAGCCTGCCAAATGGATTTGTTTTCCTCTCACGTTTCAAATGAGCAGATGTAGAAGTTCAGACTATACATCAATAGAGCTTTATGCTGCTGACTGGCAAAGCAGAGCCACAAATGAGAGAAAACTCTTTCACTCCTTCTGCTCCAAGTGAGTTGTTTCATCTTTTCCTTGAACATCTTAAGTTCTGAAGTAACTAGGACATGTCTTTTTCTTAACACGACATGTTTTCTTCTTCTAGCTCTGTAGATTCATGTTTGTGAAGTCGATTTGTATGCATTTTAAAATAATAAGGTCTATTATACGCAGTCATTTCATATTCTGGTGACACTTGAAACTCCGTGAAGAGTGCTATAAGAATCAAATAGATTACGTACACAAACGGCACGACACAACTTCCAGAGTTGGGTTTTGTATAGTTCATGAAGAATACTCATCGTTGCCTATCAAGATACCCATTCAAGATGAATACATGGAGAGAGATATGCAAGGTAGACTTATCATTTCATTATTATTACACGGGGAAACTAGACTGAACCTTTAATATCCAACCCATTCTAGCGTAATATATTTGTAAAAGGTAAGCTTCTTAAGCTTTATATTTTGATACTTAAATGTCCTATACATAGGTATGGCTTTCCAAACTTCCGTTGTAAAATTTATCGTAATGGCATTCTGCCTGGGTGCACTTTTCGATATGGGACTTTTCTTTGCAGCTTTTCTCAAGTCAACCGTGTACTTTCTTCTGGGAGGTATGAGGAAGCTTTTTAAAAAGCTTCATGAGCAAAATATAGAGGCAGACGAAGACGACGAGAGGATGTGAAAAGTGTGCGATGTGTGTGTATGTGGAAGGATTGAATAGGATGTAGGTGCACCAACTAGGCTCATCTCCCATTAGCTTAGCATCAGATTTACGATCTTGAAAGTATGCACACTTCCTTACTAAGCTTTCACCACAGGAGGCTGTCTAAATCTCAGAGGGTAATTTACTGATCTAACTCCATGCTCAGGAGTATCAACTACTTTTAAATCGATATGTCTTTCCAAAAATTCAAGCTGAAGCCTGTCAAGACAGATGGCGACTATTCATTTGCAAAAAGTTCACTTTCAAAAGTTGGGTGAATACATGTACAGAAAATTTCAAATATTGTACACACAACTATATAATATGTATATGTGTATCCCTTGTCAGGAGTGGTATCGAAGTAAATGGGAAAGAGAATTGACATTCCAACTCTCTCAACCAACTTTATCTCGTCTTGTATATTCTGAGATTTAGAGACTTGACCAAATCAAGCACCTGAACCAAATCCACACATACAATCTTGTGCGACCATGTGGCATGCTACAAACAATAAGTAGTTATCTTCCCCACTTTCTCCCTTTTGTGACAAAACAAATCGAGTTGATCAAGTATCTGGTCATATATACACTGAATCTAGTATACGCTCAGAACAGGGATCATTGCGTCCAGAAACTGTATAATATATATACACGATTTCGATTACAAAGGACAAAAGTAATGAGCAGAACAAATGAAAGCCAACTGCAGAACGTCACTCTGCTAACTTTTCTTCTTTCGCGCAATTATAACAATACTTACTGGAGAAAGTTGGGAGATGCAAAAGTATATAGATATATCTAAGGTTGGGGTTAACACAGTTTCTATAATAAACGTGTGGATAAATTGTATTGACAGTCATGTAGGTCTGCTGCTGCATGGGTTCAGAAAGTCTTATCTTGAGCGAGGAGGGCATGGAGTAACAATACTGGGCTTAACAGAATGTGGAATGACATGAAAGAGAAAGCAAGTGAGGTTTTTGGACGTACCGGTGAGTCTCCATAGTGTAGTGTGGCCTTTTCATCATAAGCAGTCTGGGAAGGATGTGAAGGAAGACACGGCGAACCCACGGTGCCATTGTATGGGTTTGTGGTGAGCGGAAGTGAACATTGAGGACGACTACAGTAACACATATACTGCAACGAAATTTCTCATTAGTTCTCATTCTCTCATCGATTTTGTAATCTCCTCCTTCATTACACCACATTTCGAAATCAAACACTCAACGAGATATCACACTCCTAACTTCTGAGTTCATTTCGCCCGAAGTAATACTAATGCATGGGACTACTAATAATTACTATATTTATGGGTAGACACCTAAACATCATGTTTACACTTTTCTATTCAAGTTCAGGCTCCGAAAGAGACTAATAATAAGCAGCAGAGCTTTCTCTGCGACAAACACCACCATTTAGATTTAATGGATGTGAACACTGTACACTGTATATATATATGCTATGGTGGTTATGCGATGAATCAACTCTGCGAAAGATTGCTGGTGAACAGAAATCATTAGTGGCATGGACTATATATCCGTATATTAGGTTAAGTAGGGTTGTATTGAAAATCGCAACTACCCATCTTCCCTATTATCACCATCACCTCCTTCAATTGATCTGATTGTCGCCTCATTACTTCTTTGTATACACGAACAGGTGCATACATTTAAAGTACAGCTTAGTGTATTTACACAACAAATGTTTGTTTTGCACTTACCTTATAGAGACAAGTATCATAGCAAAGATTAAGTATTTTCCTAAAAGTGGCACAACTAGACTGGTAGGCGGAATGATCTCAACAACCAGGAGGAAGAACACATGGAGACTAATCAAGATAGAAATGGCCAGAGTCACCTAGAAAATCGATGAAGCTTTCATTACTGTCTTGCCTTTCTCTTCCCCGCACTTCCATTTAGTATTACCCATTCGAGCAAAAAGAGGAAGCTAAGAGAAAGAGTAACTTCCTCATTTTACTCGTTTGAGATATAAATGAGGATCAAGAAAAGTGCTTAAGCTTGACTATCGAACGAGAAATTGCTCTTTTTGGAAGAGGATTAAATAAAATTTCAAATTTACTTCTGAGAGAGAGAAAAGTAATTTTTCGTGGCAGTACGGGGCACACCAACCAAGAGGATTAAGTAGATTTTCCTTTAGAAACAAAATAAAACTGAAATAAAAGGCTGTTTAAACTTTAAAGAGCAATTTATTACATTTGTAACGTGTAATTCTGAAGCTAATCTGGGAATGATGACGTTGAGCAACGGGAAAATAAGAAAACTCTCTCTCAGTACTCGCTGACACGTGTGAGACAGGTAACAGACTTAAAAGCAAGCACTTATATATTGTGCATGTCAAGAAGTGATTTTTTTATTTACCTTTTCTCCCGAATCCGATGGGAGATAAAACGTCAAGACAGTCAAGAAAGAAATTCCCATGCACGGAATAATAAGATTCACAGTGTAAAAGAGCGTTTTTCTTCTCATTGTTATATTGAAAGTTATGTCCAAGTACGGCTCATCACAGCAAGTGTAAAATTTCTCGTTCCTACGTAGAACCCAAAATAAATAGAACAATTTAATTTTTAAGGAATACTCCAACAGTGAATAAATATTCCATTCACGCGAATACTTTCAGGGCAGATTCGCAGATTTGAGTGTGTAAAAATGAACCTCGGAATTATTAGCAGATAAATCATACGGGGAAAAAGGTGAGAAAGATGTGGCAAGGAGAGAGAAGAGAAGTCTGAGAAGAAATTAGAGATTCGGGATTTAGCCGTAGTTGGTATTCTTTTTCACGACCAGAGATTGATGATTCCTAACACATCGCATCCGACACCCTTTTCAGGAGAAAGTAGTTTTTTACATACATACAAACTCTGAATTCTGAAGAAGAACCAGGTGGAGTGTGTTTTCCTTGGCGAGATGGGAGAAGGACGGATTTCGCGAAGAAAGGCGGAGAAATTAAGTATATATATATATATAGGTCCTGTGTGCTCAATCATTAAATGCGACTTACCGAACTGCTGGGACATCCAGAATATCCCACTCGACTGAGAAGTAAAAAGCTGTCAAGTCTACTCCAAGTTGAACGACGTTAGAACCTTCAACTTCATCAAAATGACGGAGATCCACTTTAAACCCATCATATGTCCAGCTTCCAAATTTGAGAATACAAGTCTGCTCATCGAAAGGAAAGTACTCTACATCGATTTCGCAAGAGGACTTGTATATCGCCGGGGGCTTCCATTCCACTAATCCGTTGTTATAAAGTGTAGCTTTCGTAGCCAAAGTCACTTCAAAATTCCCATCAGCACTGTATAACCATGAGAGAAGCTCACTCAATCATTATGCGTCATCATCGCAAACTTAATTCAATATTGAGTCAAATTATTATTACTTGTTATAGAGAACTATATCAGGTCTCCATATGTGATCAGAAGGCACGTGAAGCATCTTGACACCTCCGTATTCGTTCGGCTCCCAAGTTAATTTGTAATCGTACCAAAACTGTTGGGAAAGGAAGTAAAAATAAAAATTGGGACATTATATGTGTCTGTGCAAGCTCACCGTAATAAAAAAACAGGCAGAATAATATAACCACATCCATTAGCGTAGCATTGAACACATATAACTACTGCAAGACACAATACTCGTCAAGACGCGACAAGGACGAGTAGCTGAGTTGGGAATTGGAGATGCGAAAAAGTACAAGGAGTATTTTTTATTCAAAAGATGTATATATAGATATACATTTCGGCAGAATTCATGCAGCAGGAAAATAAGCAGCAGCAGCAGCAGATAGGACGGTGTGTAGACTCCGAAACAACTGACACAATATATCACAAGATCGTCGACACGGGTAGCCATTACCCCCATTCTCATCCCGAGAGGCTTTTCCATGATGAAAACAACTTTTTAACTCCGTACAGAAATAATGGCTCTTACGGAAGTAGTTGATGATATGAGAAAGGCAAGTTCTTTTAGTTTTTTGTGTACCTAGCTTACTTTTCATTTCATCTCTGGTGGAAGTAGTGTAGTGGCTGAGAGAGAGAGAGAGAGAGAGAGAGAGGAGCGACAGTGACTAAAGTGTTTAAGGGGAAAGCATTGACTTGCAATGAATGATTCAAGTGGAGAGAGGTTGGTGATCAATCGTGATGGTTGTGACTTCTCAAGTACATTTTACTTGGAACTCAAAAGAAATCTCGTTCATCTGAATTCAGAATATTCCTTTCATAGTCTGCTAGGAGCCTACAACTCTTATCATTCCATGTATGAACCATTGAAGTTGTTCTTATGGAGCACAAATGAATCTGTCCAGTGTGGCGTGCACTGCACATTATTCAGCGCACACCAAACCATGCAACAACAGATAAGTTCGATGGAATCCGCTTCTTTCCCTGAATCTCTCCATTATGATTCTTAAAGAACTCTTTTAGTATGTACACGTGATGTGTTTGGATTGAAAGAGATATCCCTGTAGTCTATAGTAGTACAAGTAAAGGATACGACTGTAAGTAAACTTGTCCATGAGATGATTTCATCTGACTCTCATGTGTAACAACAGAAAATCAGGATAGCTCCAGCTCCGATTTATTGCCAGACAGTCCCAACCAACTTTCACGGTTCAGCCTTTCCTGCCTCCAGCAAGCAACTCTTCAAATGAGGAACAAAGTGAAATAGAAAAAGGCATTCAAAATATATAAAGAGTGAAAGAGGTCTGGTGATTTTGTGTGTGGGCAGCTCACACAATGTTTTGTACAGGAGGGAACACATAAGTACACTCGCCGTGAATATCCTGACTATTCAGCACTCTTCTTGCCTATTCCTATTTGCTAGGAAGAAGACAGCAGCAGCAATATTCTCCTGTCTGCCGTGTTTCCGTTTACAGAACTCGCCTATTTTCTTTTCCCTGCGACTACCACAATCATATCAGCAAAGAGAAAGGCATGTCCATTAATGATGATTTATTCTACTCATTCTTCTTCATGCTTTCCTCACCCTCGGTTTCATTTACAGTAAATACCGGCCATAATTCTGTAATCTCTGTTTCTCTCTATACTACTTAAATACTGGTTCACCAGGGCATCCTCCTCCTTCTTCTTCTTCTTCTTCTTCTTCTTCCCAACCCGCGTGTGTCATCAGCGACAAACTATATATATATATACTCCTAGGGCTGAACATACACAGAGTTCACACGAGCCAGAAACATTCCTCCTAAACCTCGTCAAGAACAACCCTCACTTTAATTGTCCAACCAAACCCAATTTTATCACCTCAACCTTGCGGTTACAGTGAACAACCATGATTCATTTCCCTCGTAATTGCACATCACACCTAAAGAGTGCTTGGGCTCTGAAACCAGATCTCATCAAACAATAATGGTCATAGATCTACTGGCACCAATGACAGCATTCCACAATTGAGGAATTTTAATCAAGACAGATATCTAGTTCATTCGACGACTCTCTTTACGACTTATCTGACAGTTTGATGTTTCCTCGTAAAGTTTAAATTGTCAGGGAACGAGAGAGTTACGAGATCCAATTATTTTTTACTCATTAAAAGCTCTTCTCCTTGTGTACTCACGAAATCATGCAATTGACAATTACTAATCTACATGAATTATAAGTATTACACGTCGCATGCGAATACAATTACATTAATCCTAAAGCCAGCTTTGTACTCCCCTTTCACAGAGAAAGCTAACGAAGTAAAGTTTAGCGAAGCAGAAGAAAGTAAAGTGTAGTTTTGAACTCACCTGTTCGACCCAAAGATTGGTTGTCATAATCTGATTTTTGAGATTCTAAGGAAAAAACAACAAAATGATGCGTTTAGTGATTGAAATTATGACATTTCATATTTATGACATACTTTAAACCAGGCAATGACGATGGAAGTTTACAGGGTAAATTTTTACAGAGATTTTTGTTAAAGTGTACAATCTTTCAAAGTCAAAGAAGCACTCTGAAAGACGCACGTTTCATCGTCAGTATATATTTCATCAATGAACGAATCGAACCCCTGCGTTTCATTTAATCTTCTTCTGGATTGGGAAAGATTTACTGGCGATTTCTGTTTCATCACAGTGCTTTATATGATGTTGCCGGACAAAATACGAAATCGCAATGCTATTGCAAGTGTTCACGCGAGGATATACAATCATAGACAGCTTACACATTTAGTAGATTATATTGAACCCTCAGAGCTCAGAGCTTTTAGAATCTTCTTTTTCATCATATTCTCCGAGCATTTGTTCGGATCCTATGTATGGTGTACACACAATATTCGCAAGCTCGTTTTATATTTTGTATGAAAATATGCCTTACGGCTCACAATTCTGTGTGGCACTGTATCCTTCGAAGTTAATAGGGATATATATGCAATATTACGCTTCTCCGTACCAAAGGAAAGTTCAATTCGAAGTTTTCTCAGGATGAAAGAGAGCCTGGTATTTTTCCTGCTCCGTACTTTCCCCTTTCTTGGAGTACCCCATGGAGCATAAAAAGTGGTTTTGCTGAAACTAGAATTTATATATTTTACTTTAAGGTACAAGACCCGTATAACACACACACACACACACACACAGATGCAAGAGAGAAGAAAGAAGGACGAGCAGCAAAGTACCAAAGGAACTAACTGTGAATTTAAGGAAGAGAAAAGGCTCCGGCCCAAGATTGATCATTTCTATCAAAACTCCTTAGAAAATATGCTATAGGACTCCCCTGCACAAGTTACAGTGTGTAATCTCCAGGCTCAAAGTGACTCCGTTTCTGCTGATTTCTCGTACACACTGATATTCAGCAGTACAATAGTGTGCTTATCGTGGGAAATGTTACACACATCCCAACACACTTGCTTTTAAGAGTGAAATGTTACAATGTATATGAGAGGTATGTAGATCAGCTATATGCATGTAGTCCATGTCAAGTGATCAATACAGAACGGAGGAAATAACGATTTTTGCTTTCTTCCTATATCAAGTCTTGGTCCCATCAAGTAACAAAAGTACTTTTCTCTCTACCTTTCATCCAACGGAATTTCACCTACAAGGATTACCATGACTTCATCAATATCTCTCTGGGGAGTCTCATTTCCCTCATCCGAGTCCGATTCCGGACTCTCCTGTTATAGACCCCTACAGTCTTTGAATATTATTAGTTCATATGTATCTACGAATATGCGACAGGTACCATCAGTTCTTCTTCAACTGTGCTAACCTCGGGTGCCTCAGCTCTAACCTTTTAATTTATGATTGATTAGAAATGCAAAAATAATGCTTTACTCTGTCAAAGACTTCTCCCAGAAGTAATAAGAGAAGAAATTTTATTGCCACCAGTGGTAACTGCCGTAATATTTCATGCCACCTCTTTATCGATATGGCAAACACCTCCAATGTATGAATACTGAGAAGTGCTATCTTTGCACATACTATAATACTCCATGCTATATCTTATGTGTATGCTCTATTTAAAGAATTATAACCACATGTTCATTTATAGCTCCAGGAATTGAACTAGAAAAGTCGTCGGTTCTTCAGTAACCCCGTTCTTGATTGCATATCCATCAAAGACATAACTGCTCACAAAATATCTGTCACTGACACCAGTTATCCGTTGTGTTACCCTACCCATGAGCTAAACAGGCTTAAACACTTAAACACACAATTTTATGACAGCACATTATTTTTCAGAAGTTACGTGTAAGCGATTGTAGATTGAGTTAGGATGAGATTAATGGGCGAAGAAACTGCTTAACGTAGCACAATGTATGTTGCATGTCAAGTTTGATGGTTTCAGAGGCGTTAACTTAATCTGCTATCACGCCTTATCAAATTGCAGGAAGAAAGTAAAAAAGACTTTTACTCCACCCTTGTTCTGTTTGTATTGAAGATTCTAGTAAATACCATATCTTATATATGTGCCCAGCTATCCATGTAGCCTATCATAGTCTGTGTTTTAATTCAAGTTCGAATCTATTTGATTAAATAATACACATTGAATTGAAATTATCACGGTACAATGGGCTCATACAAAACTGACTATGAGTCATCCCCGTGTATGGTCAACTGAAAGAAGTACTACTAGCTGTACTGGCCATTTCTCTGGAAATTCCGAATATCTCCATCCCAAAAATGCTCTTCATGTTTTTCAGTACTCTTCTTCGAATCATATAAATTCCCATTTAGTTTGAGTTATTTTGTTTTCTAGTCTATTTGATGCTTATTCTCATATCTGTAGAAATTGTATACCCACAGCCCGTCGGCTAGGATTCTATAGATAGATGCAAACAGTACAAGAATAATACAGACATGAGGAGGTTTTATATAACTTTAATGCACATACCATGCGTGTACATTTCACCCCATCGCATATTGTTGAATGTTCTGTAGCCTTTAACCAAATACACATATAGCTTAAACCATAAGAATGTCATGACATGACTTTCACCATCAGTATATATAGCCATCAAATTGCCAAAGTAAAGTCAGGAGAAAGTTTCGAATGGGTACTTGGTGGAACAGTAGATGATGCTCTTACTCTCTTTATGTATCGCTTCGTAGCTTATTTCCTTCTTTTCGATACTATCAATCAAATTATTACCCAAGAAGTACATCTGTGCACTCTTATTACTGCTAGAAACAAAGTAGGCGAAAGCCACTTTTAGAGAAGTGAAAGAGTTCTTACCACATCAATAAGTTGTGACAGTCTTAATTTAATTCTAACTTTGAGAATATCTGATGTATTAACAACTGGGCGCACAAGCTTGTTATAATTGGAGAGTAAATCATCATACAACCGCTTCGCATCTGGGTTCCCACAGAAGGTGTCATGAGGCAAAAATCCTATGAGAGTGACGAAAATGAGCCACTGAACACACATCCTGTATGATTTTCCAGGTGGCGATCTCTAGCAAGAAAGGAACACGGCAGCAATAATCAGTTTTAAATCCCAGAGTTTTATTGTGGCTAGTTGAAAGCTTTTCTTGAAAAAATCGACCAGAGCACCAAAGGCAAAGTAAGTAGAGCACACAAACACACCACCACTTTAGAGTAGTAGTAGATCTTCACCGTCGCTTTTGCTCTCCAAGAAGAAGATCCAATCAAACATTACCATGACAAGGAGTAAAGTGTTTTGGTGTGAGCAACCAGGTGGGTTGGTGAACCAGCACCAATCGTGTCTTTCTCTTTCACTTTTTAATAACAGGAACGGGAAAGAGTTCTTTGTGTCTTCACCTGATGCTGATGCTGCTACCCAACACAAAGAAGGGAGTCGTCGGTAATTTTGAAATTTGAAGAAACACATACGAGAGAGAGAGAGAGTCACATAAGAGTGGTTCTCGTGATGATGAGTCTTATTGACTGACCAAGGGCGAAAGAAAGTTTGTGAGAATCAAAGTCGCAGTAATGTGGAAAGTACGAGTTCATGGTGTATAATAATCCGTGGAAGAGATGAGAAGAGGGTCACAGAGGAGATATCTATGCTGCTGACTACTTTTGCTTCTATTTCCTGGTAAGATTGGTGGTGATCGAAGAGGGTGACTATCGGAGAGGAGTGCTTGGGACTTTCTCAGGCCTCGCGTCTTGTGTAATTTGAGATAAAGTGGGAGAGAAAGCGAGGTGCGTGTTCCACATGAATGTAGAAAGAGAAATGGCGAGGAGAAAGACAACTTGGCTCCTGGCTGATTTCGCGTTCTTCTTCCCAACCACCGAGTCCTTCGTTGTTGCTGGTACCTTATACTACATGGGACTTTCTCCATTGTCAGAAAGATGCTCCTCTCTCTCCCACCATCCACGACTTTCACCAGGCTCCATGTGCAGCAGTCCGTAGTAGAAAGGCTTTACCTTAGACAGCAGCATGCAACCATGGATGGACCGATCTCTGCTAACAGAGCTTGCCTTTAGTTCAGCCAAATACTATACTCTCTCAGAGCTTTCTCCTCCTTCGTCGTCTCTCCTCAGAACCGAGACGCTTGCTTTTACGGGATACCTTTTACTTTTCGTGACAATCAAACCGGAGGACATTCATCAAAACCATGCAGGACTCTCTGTGTATATATACCAGTAAGGAAGTCTACTTACTGCTACTACTACACTACCTTCGTTTTTATGCACATTTTCTCTTCTGCTCTGAGGTTTCTTCGTCCAAGCTCCTCATTCCCCAATTTTTTAGCCCCATCTTCGCCCATTATTCAACTTCGAAATTCCTTCCTTTCTCGCCTTTTGCCATCTTATTACTTCTTCATCTTCTCGGTGTGTCTAAAGTCCACATATAGTGTCCACACAGACACACACACACTGTTTTATACATGCAGGCACTGTAAACTGCTTGGTCCTCCTCAGGCTCACACAACCCTTTTCCTCCTCCTCTTCCTG
>Ga0194135_10000947_pt1 | contig 16957 bp, 18 predicted proteins | sample LitLau_LLRF_2013_FD_134024 | JGI IMG/M metagenome (GOLD analysis project Ga0194135, IMG submission 134024) | Freshwater sediment microbial communities in response to fracking from North America - Little Laurel Run_MetaG_LLRF_2013 (version 2) | ecosystem: Environmental > Aquatic > Freshwater >...
GCAGTTTTTAGTTTTGAAAACACACGCATGTTAAAACGATGCAGAAGAGTTTGGTTGTCGGTTCCGGTTATTTGACAACACAGCAGAATTTTATGCAAATGACTTGCCAACATTGACCAAAAACCTCATAAATTGTTGTCTGCAGCATTCCCAAGTTGCTCATTATCTCGTGTTTTTGACATAACGCCTGTCATTAAATCGCTTTCCTTTAAATTGTTGAGACGTACTTAACACCGTTGAAAGATATGTGCCTTGAAATATGCACTCGTTTACTTTATAGTCCACAAAACGGTTTCCCATGCATATATTCCACACAATTACATGGTTCTCAAGTTTTAGTTTTGGAAACATTGTTGTTTTGTAAACATGCTGGTGGCTTTTGAACTGATGAAAAACATGCAACATGTTATGGAGGATTTTTTACTTGACACGAGAAATGTAAAAAATGTCAAGTCTTCAATATTTTCAAAATCTTTTTAGAAATGTGAAACTTTAAAACACAATGTTTTACGATCAGACATAAATTTTGGAACACGAGCCGTTTAGTATTGAAAAATCAATGTCAAGTTTTCACTTTCATACACATTTTTAGTTGGGGATACTTTTCTTCTCTGTACTTCTCAAACAAATTATATACTGCTCGTCTGAGTGAGTGAATGAGTGAGTGAGTAAGTAAGTTGTGCTCATTTGCGTTGAAGCTTGTTGCATCGCATCTCACAAGTGGAATGGATGATGATGATGATGATGATGATGGGGATACTTGAACGCGATGAAACTGTTCAAGTGCATGATAAGCCTGCTGATGTTGTATCGGAATCCCAACTACATGCATCCCGTTGTCTTTTGTGCAATATGCTTGTGCAACAAAGGGGCTTATAGTCAATCTCAGCACTGTTTCATGTGTATCATCGTCTTTTTTCCCTCATTGTTATCAACTTATTTTCTACCTTTAGATAGATTATAACATTGGTTCGTCTGTTGTCTGGAGGCTTAGTTACTTTTTTCAAATCATCGCGAATCATGGTTTCTGATGAGGACTCAACTACTTTAAGGGTAGACAGTTAAGTCCAAAATAGTAAGGTTTATTATGAATGTATCAGGATGAAAACCTCAAGTGTGGGTAGCGTAACATCTTATAAAATTACGTGTATATTGAAGGAAAAATGAACGTGAATCTCTGCTCTTCACATTTCTTGGATAACTGAATTACGGGCATATGCATGTGCACACGTTTCTGGGAAAACCAGAAAAAGCCATTATTATTGACAAAACTGATGCTTGAAAGAGTAGACACACAACACAACAATGCATGTTTTCGGGAGAGAGACGAGAACTGAAGAGAAGTGAATAGACAAACACATAAGAACCAAGAGAGACAAAGTCGATGTTGTACGTCCTTTTGTGAACGGTGTAGTGTGTGCAATTGCAATGCGAAGGCTTACAATATTTTTTTTGTGGACAAGAAACTACAAGATAATATTGCTTGCTCCTCTGTCTCTCCCTCAAACAAGAATAGAGTAATTTGGTCCACTTTTACTTGATTCTTTTTTCCTTGGGATACTCGTCTCGTACATGTAAATACGGAAGAATAGGTTAATACACGAGACTACTTGTCTCCCTTTCAGCTTGAACGCTTTCACCAACACGGAACAGACAAAGATGAAGATGGATAGAGATGGTGGTGAGCTGTGAGCTATATAGCAAGTTGTATAATGACATTGTAACGAATCTCTCGTATATATAATATTATGTAAATACAGTCGTATGTGAACTATTGGATGTGTCTGTCTGTCTGGATGAGTAACTGAGTGAGTGCTAGTACATCCAAAAAAACTCATGTTTAACAAGAGAAATGTTCGCATAATATACGGAATAAGATGTTGGTTTTCATAATATATTAATGCATGATAATGATGCAATTTAATAATCATCTGAAGCACAAATGTGTTTGTGTGTTGGCAAACCACTTGAAAAATATAATGGGGATTAATAATGTATCTTGATTCACGAGTTTTTGCTAGGCAAAATGTCTAATGTGAGAGCTTGGAGGACCGTGTGGTTCTTGAAAAAAATTATTGCTGAGGTTAGTTTGCAGAACTAACTTGAGGATTTATGAGTTTTTTCACTTTATTATTATGGTGCGTAAAAACAAGGTTAGTTATGAAGACCTAATGATATGAGCGCAGGATTGGGTATCACAAAGGTTCGTTTCTGCATCTTTATAATAAAAAGCGCATCCAATAGCTTGCTTTGCTTCATGCTTCATTTGTCATCGTCCGATTTACTTTGATTCTTTTCGGTTTCTCATCATTACATCATGTTTTACTCGTATGGTTTGCTAAAAGCGTAAAAGCTCATGAATTGGTGATCTGTTATTAAACCGCGGTGGTTCTGTGTCATCATTATCATCCAGTTGAAAGTAGTGTTTGAAACGCACACAAAAGAGCCAATGAGCCCAATCAAACGTGGTTTTTTAATGCTAAAGCTTGATCAAATAAGTGTATTCAAAGAGATTCTCTCTCATCCCACAATCCCAGACACACGTCAAGTATAATCATATAAAACAAAGTCTTATGCTATATAATAGTGTGCACTGCAATAGCATTCAAGCTTGTTTGCTTTGTGTTTACATGACTGAGGTCGGGGAATCGGATCTATTACGGATAAATGTACCCGATTGTCTAACAAGCTGGTTAAAAAACCATTACTAGCCCATTTTTCATGTTTTTTGTGGAGAGATTGACGGATGAAAGAAAATGAGTAAAAAATAAGTGGGTGATAACGTGTCCTGTACACACACATTGAGCGTTTACATAAATTCTACCATGCACATAACAATATCACTGATGTTTGGTGTTCACAGTTTCCTTTTTAAAATCTCTCCGATTGACAATCACGTTATATAAAATCCTTTTTGGTTGACACTGCCGGTCTCTCTGACTCATCATCATGATCGGAAAGGATTGTTGGGATTTCTTCACAAGCTGCTCATCGTTTATGTGCTTTAGCTCGTGCTGTGTGGGCTGGTCGTGTGTTTTGGTACGAGCGTATGCATCTCACACTACTGGCTCGGGTCTCAAAACCTGTCATTTGTAAAATGGGTGTCCAATTACAAAGAGAAAAACAAGGAGACTACTCATAAATACGCACTCGATTCCAGATTATACACAATCCCGTGTGTTCATGATAACAATCAAATGGATTTGGCTTTAATACGAACTTTAGTATGTTTTACTTGCCCGCAGAACGGGTTGCAAAAAGGAATTGAGAAAACATGAGAAAATGAATCGAAGGCGTGGACAGACGCTTCTTTTGCTGTTTACATTACATTTTCAATGCACGCGTTAGATTGACAGGTTATCAGGAGCAAAAGTCTGGCTGATTACCCTGAGCTGGACAAAAATATCTTTATCATGGAGATCCAATGATATTATTATGACTCAGAATGTGTGAAAAACATCTTATCGGACTACTTTATCCACACGTCCCTGTCTCAGTGAGATGGATCAAAATTCTTCTTTCTTCATGATCTTTGCATTAGGGTGATGGTGGTGTGCATGGTGCAAGATTATGCAGCGTAATGTAATATCATGTAATTGACAACAATAAGTATGTTTTTTGAGCGCATATAGGATTTGCTAAATGCAAAGAGTTTGGCAGAAATCATGCTACCAAGTACACTTTACATTTCAATCGGTTTGAGCATGTGCTATCCGCAATATCCTTCGTGTTGCTCACATCATCATGCTTGAAATACGCATAACTTGGTACAAAGACCGAAATATGGCATGGAATGTGAGCTTAGAAATGGACGAATGAGTGAGTGACAATGTAAAAAATGACTTTCGTTTTCAATGTGTGGAAAACTATGTTGCGCTACCAAAATGTGTGACGTTTATTTTGACATGTGGTAAAGGTTTAAAATGCAAAAGAAACTTATTAGTTGGATCAAGCTTGTCAAAAGGTATCAGAAAAAGTTATCCCAACTCAGGGGATCGATTTGCAAATTGACACCAGTCGGATTAATCTGCAATTTGGGTAGACTGTTATACTTGCTCCACTCATGACAATAAATTGGAGCTGTGATTCTTGGCTTGTGCATCAGTTCGACTGTAGTGAACTGGGTGAAACGTTACTGGGCCATCATCACTGTTGCAATTATTTTCACAATGTCGGTTATCACTTTTGTAGGCGTTTTGGCGATCGTTGGAGTCGCTCAGGGTGTTGCAAGATCACACGTATCTATTGGGCTAGGAGGTTAAATAAAGTCTGAATGAAACTAATTAATTAAATTGTTTTAACGAATTGGTATAGATGTAGTCTCGGAGGAGTTTATGCTCCTGGAGATATCATGTTTGAAGATAATTTCGACACTCTGAACCTTGCCAACTGGCAGCATGAAATCACTAGGAGTGGTGGTGGGGTAAGTGTACTAGAGTAGAATTCGAAATTCATGACTGCTATTGTTTCTATATGTCATGCTAATTTCCGTAGAGCTGGGAATTCCAAGTTTACCACAACCATCGCAAGAACAGTTGACAGGTATGGTGAGAACTTTGTGGAAACTGGACAACTCAGCTTGCTTAGAGGATCTCCTGCAGATGAGTAAGGCAGCATCGCTAGTATCACTTCATGCTAAGGCAGTTTGTAAAGGTGTTTAAAAATTAAAATTATGCTGGTTTAGATGCACGAACCCATCGTTCTATGGATGTGAAAGGAGTGGATCTGCTGGAAATGTTATCAATCCAATCATGTCTGCTCGTCTTCGTTCTCTCAACTCAATTTTCGTTCACTTACGGAAAAGTGGCTGTGAGAGCTACAATCCCTGCTGGAGACTGGCTTTGGCCTGGTAAGGCTTTTTTATTATAGCGCATTTGAGTAACTGGAATTCTTAGAGTATGCATTGTACATGTGTGGGCTTTTTGCAGCAATTTGGATGCTTCTCTTAGGGGAAATCGACATAATGGAATCTCGTGGAAACAAGAAGCTGTTTAATTCTGCTGGAGTGAATATTAGTTGTGAACTGGGCGCTAGCACACTTCTCTTTGGACCAAGGTGGGATCTGAATGGATATGAGCGTGCCACATATTCATCAAACTCTGCTACAGACCAAGGATGGGACAGGGCCTTTCATGTGTATGAGCTTGAGTGGACGCCAACGAATCTTAAGTTTTCTGTTGATGGCCAGGCCCTTGGAACTGTAGCTCCACCAGCTGGAGGCTTCTGGGAACTTGGTGGATTTCCTTCTGATGTTGAGAACCCTTGGATTGGAGCTGATAACAAACTCATGGCGCCCTTTGACCAGCCTGTGCGTACTCATTTTAGATGAACGTGATCATATCTAGAGTTTACTAGAGCTCACTCAATGCTCAATCTTGTGTATTTTGCTTCTTTCAGTTTTATCTGAAGATAAACTTGGCAACTGGAGGCACGAACGGTTATTTCCCCGACAATGTCACTCCTGCAAAACCCTGGAGAAACGATGGTGGAAATGCGTTTACTGATTTTTGGAATGCTCGAAATGCTTGGTATCCTACCTGGAATGGTGAGGACGCAGCCATGCAGGTTGACTACGTGAGAGTGACTGCGATATAATAATAATAAAAATCAATGTGCGTACAAAGTCCTAGTGCATAAATCATTTTTAAAAAACACGACAATATGTATGTTCTTTCAAATAAAAGCTCATGAATGAAAGTTTCACGTGAAGGCAATAAAAGCTGGTGCAATGAAAGGCTTGTTGTGGTACAAATCAAGGGAGCATGTCAAAGTTCAAGTGTACGGGTGAAATAAAAAGTCATTAGGAGCATATACAAAAAATCCTAAATCTTTAGTTTTACAAAAGGCACGCAAGTCCCGATCCATTTTAAAGTATTCAGAGTTTAAAATGCGTTATGGGACACGACCCTACACTATAGTGTACACAAGTGCGTGTAATAAATTTCAAATTATGACAATTTTTCCATTTATTCTCGCAATTGAGTTGGAGCACTCTCGTTGCTAATCTGTGTGTAATGGAAACACAATGGAGTTTAAAAGCATCACGCAATGAGAAGAAAGAATGTGATAAATAAAGGGTGAAATGTAACATGGGTGTTGATTTTTAAAGTCACAAAAAGATCTGTGTATGTTACATACACTCAACACCCTCGTATTTTATTTGCGTCATCCTCATAATCATCATCATACGAGCATACGCGTTTAATAAGCACGAGGGAAAAATATAACAATAAATTGTCCACTTTTTATACCCATCCTGGACCACACACACGTTTACGTTGACGTTCCCAGGCTTTCAATACACATTGTTGAGTAAACTGCTGTAATATAACCCTTTTTTATGTAACTACTCATCATCATACACACTAAACAGGAACCGAACGATTCATCCATTATTTCCCTTGTATTTTTATTACGTTAAAGCTTTCTCCATTCGTGTATCTGTTGAAGGAGCTTCGTTTTTTAAAACCCCAGTTTTGAAACGTGGAGTACTGCAATGAAAACGTGGTTGAAAGTAACTTTTACTACCACTACGGAAGTATCAAATCCCATAAAACTTTACAGCCCGTTTAATTCCAATTTTTTCCCCAGGAGCACTTTCACGTTTGCTCTTTTGCCCTTGACAATCACGATCATACACATATATACTCTCAACAAAATTTAAGAGTTTGCTTTTTGATGATCATCCAGGAGCAAAGTAAAACGGTTTTCTTGAAGAAACCGCTTTTAGTATCATTTTTATTCATTAGTTTACTGCACATTTTTACTATCATTCTCCACTTTGCAATTTAAAAATGGAGAAAAATTATACATGCATATATGTGTTTGCTACATGACCCTATGTCATGATGCCACCGACCGACTACTCCATTACCATAAATGTATGTGCCCATGAAATAGTAAACACAGACACACATTGGGAAAAGAAGCCGTGCTTTTGCTTTGGTATTTTACGGTGGTGGTTTGTGTGGTGCATATGCAAGTTATCAAATCTGTATTTAAAGAGCTTCCTTCCTGCGTGAGTGAGCATTTTCCATGGGATTTTATAGCGTATGCAGGCATTTTTTATTTTTGAAAATCTCAACTGTAAACAACTATGATGTGTTTTTGAATCACATTTTGACATTTTCTTGTGGATGCGAACCCCCTTAAAAAAACCTTTCACCACCACACCAGTTTAAAGCGTCTATTCAAGGTGAAAAGTTACGACCACCAAGATACAAACATACATACATGATCATGACATGTATGGTGGTAGTAAAAAAGGCAACATGTATAAACTTAACCCTTCCTCAGGAGGATGGATGAAAACCCATCAATATTGATTCAATTTAATTTTCTACGGGGGATGAGGGATCACATCCCATTCGCCAACTTTTACATGTCAGGAACTAATGCATCATGATGGTAGTGTGCACTGCGTTTGGTGAATGAAATAATAATATATATGTATTTTGGCATGCCCTCATGCATATCAATGAGTATATCATAATCGAACTTAAATAGTATTGTATTCAGTTGAACACGGGCTTATTCAAATCAAAATTATATGCATTGCTTAGTGCATAGAATTCAGGGCGTTGTTGTAATATCCACCATTTAAGAAACAAGTTTAGTGAAACGTGGTGGTGATTTAGCATAATACTCATATCCGGCATGCAGGACAATATGCTAAAGGGGTTGGACTCTGGTTCGGGCTCCTTTACAAGTGCAAGAGTATTGAGGACCAACAAAACGTGTGATTATGCGTTTCAAGTGTTTATTGTTCGGATAAATATACTTAATCAAACTGGTAAGAATCACTTTATGATAATTGTGGTAACAATGAGCAAATGCACTGCAAAATACTTGTTGGGCTTGTGGGAAAGTTTGTTTTAACTTGCTTGTTTGTTTGCTTGTATAAAATCCAAATGCAAACTTTTGGAATATATCCTAGCAAGTTGTGTCATGTTCATGTCTATCTATTGTCTTCCGGATAATATTCCCAGGATATGCTGCAGCAGTAGGGTCCCTAAAAACAACAGTCATGGTGTATACTACCGGAATTGTTTGCTTTCGATCAATCACGAAAAATTAGATGAGCTTGTCTTTTCAACCGTTCCATGCAGGGAAAGGGATGTACAGCATGTTCCAGCAATAAGACGCATCATGCTAATTAAGTGCACCGGGATAACAACTTAATTACATAATGATATTTTAATTTCTCTCTTGTTTGCTTAGGCATGGGATATACCGTTTTTACCTGTCAGTTACAGGACTTCTTGACTGGGTGGGGTTGTCGTCACATAATACCAGAAGCACTATCATCTTGGTGTAATTAGCAACATACTGATAGACTTTGGAAAAATTAGCGATGCAAATCAACCATTTAGTCACGCTTCCAAATATGCTTATGAACGAGACAGTGTAAAATGGTTTAGAGGTTTCATGTGCATTTGCATTACATTATGAATCATGACTATAATGTCTTTATTCTTTGTCTTGGAATGTTGATAACCGTCGGCCTTTCTGGTCTCCCTAGAAAAGTTGAGTTACAGTTCCGAGAACTGAAGAATCTCCAGATGCCCCATCCAATACAACCCGTGAATATATCATGTTGCTCTAAGCAAGGTACATTTTTTTGTGTCGAGCTCTTCTTAGGAATAAATGCAGCGCGGTATGTCGCATACAACTTTACACTTGTACGTCTCTTGTACAGCACTTTATAGCATTTCGTCAACTTGTTAAAAAGTAGGTTGCCAATAATTCTTTAAACAAAACAATAGCCCATTTATTATTAAACCTGCATTCGGCGACTTTGGGTTCTTGGGAATTTTGCGGAATTACTTTCCAGCAGTCAATTTGTTGGCCACGTCATTTTCAATAAGAATAATATTTGAAACTTGATCAGAAGAGGAGCAGGTTGTGGTTAGTGTCTAACTTGGTACATATTTTATTTTAGGGACCAAAGTAAAGCGTTTGAGCCCTCCTCAGCTGAGGTTTCTTGATAAAAAGCTCTTTCTCGTGTTGTGTCTGTAAGTTGGAAGGATATATTTGGTTGTTGGAATATATTTATATTTGGCCATATGTTTTACACTTTCTGATTGATATTGGTAGGTATGTTTTGGTTGACTTTTTAGTAAGAGGATGGATGACTTTAGCTTAGGGTTCTTTATGCCAAACCGGCCGGGTTTCCAGACGAATAATTTCGTGAGCAATAATAATGTGCCACATGTTCATAATCACCCAGCTCCTCCACCAGAGTACAACTTGGGAAGAAGCCATATCCATCCTCAAATTCTGACGGTGGTGAATGAAAGGTGGAATTATGAACAGCGGGCGTTTGAGGATAGGAGGAGACCGCAACTACTACCACCTGATCCTTTTTGGCACTACTATGGACCCAGTAATAACAATGATTATCAAAATCAGTGTTACAATCATTTGTATCAGCAGGCTCATGGTCACTTTCCATCTCTGGAGTACTTTCCTCCTCCGAATATTCATCATCATCAGCAACAAGGACGAGTTGCTCCACCACCAAAGCCTGCTCGTGTCTATGGTCCTAATCAACAACAACATGTCTCCCCACCTCATCATGTTGAGCCTGCTGATTGTTTGGGTCAAACGATGAGTAACTTGAGCGTTGAGCGAGAGGGGAATAATAAGGAGCTTGTTGGAAGTGGTCAGGCTAGTTCAGATCCAAACATCAATTTCCATTATGAGTATCTACCTCTGAGTGCTGCAGGGATCGTTCCCACCAGGAGCAAGAAGCCAACTCAGGTCCCCATTCAGGCTATTCACCGTAACAATAATACACCAAACGCTAGGTAAGCGTTGCTTTTGTATGATTATTTTATCAAGAAGGCTTATGTGGAGAGAACTATTATTCTATATTTTTACGTGTCCATAGCCCTCCTGCAACTAATAACGCAAATGCACCAATTCCCTGGACAAGAGCGACAAAGTGGAAGCCTTCGCCCCCTCCAAACTTGGAATCCCCACCAGGTCAGGACGGTGGGGTGATGGGGTCCGCCGAACCAGTGCCTGAGAATGATGGCATCGCGAGGTCATTTGAGCAGCAGCCTGTGAATAATAATAATAACGAAATGGATAATTGGAATCTCATGATGGCGATGGTTCCACATGACGTCAAGATCCGCATGCAGCAGGAAATGCAAAATGTTTGTGCTTATTTGCAAAACCCATCGGATTGGGACTATGAGAATCAGGGAAACATGATGGACAGGATGTTTGAAAACAACGCACACGCACGTCATGGTCTGGAACAGTTCCATCAAGATTTTGGGAACAATGATCAACCTGCTCATGCTCCTACGAGCCATGGAATGTCTGGTAGTAAGTTTCAACACAAAGAGTTTCAATTCATCTTGTTTTTTGAATTGGTACGCATTTGGCCGTCGGAATGGGAATTTGTATAAGTGACGTGTTTGTTGTTGATCATAGTGGATTTGATGTCATCTCCTATGCACAATTATGACAAGTGGCTTCAGAAGCATGATCCCACGTTTTACAGAGAAACGAATGAGGCGAGCAGGTTTGAAATTGATGAGGGACTGTTTATTGACAAGCGGCCAATCATTAACTATGTGGCACGTGGTGAACGCGAGTTCCGGTTGTTCGATGACATGAAATTGGAAAGCAACATGATCCGGACAGTGTACGACGCTAACGTTTTGGATATTTTCAATCCGAGGGAGATCTGCAGTCGAAGACTATTGCCAAAATCAGTAGTGTTTTGGCCTGTTGAGCTGGTCCTGGGAAATGAAAAGAACCTGAACTCGATCATGCGAAATGTGTTGCGGTACAGAGGACAGTCTGGCTGCTCAAATGCAGAGTCTATCAACAGCATCTTTGATATTAGCGATGATGGAGCTCCTAATGATCGGGCTGCTGTTGCTGGTGATGTTGATAAGAATAATCAGGAGAAATCTGATATCAATGACATTCGACTCAGGAGCCTTGCCAGATTCATGGACATGGAAGGGATTGAAGAGAATCCTATGGGGTTTATCACGTTCATGGGCTACAACATTCATAAACTCTACAAGGACTTGAATAAGAACACTCCCATTTCCCTTTCATTTGCTGGACCCCATGTTGATCGGAACTACTCCATGGATCCTTCCCATATTGAGGTCATGAAGCCTTTGGATGAATACACTATGCCTAATAAAGGCGCTCATGAGGACTGGGTAGCTGCTGAAAAGTGGAGGTCCATGCTAATTTTTTGTCAATTACAATCAACTATTATTGTGTGTGATTAGACTTGCCTTTTTCTATAACTTGATATAATGTGTGTTTGGTTATTATAGGAAGGCGTTACGGTTCAAGAGACCAATGTTGAAGGAGATGGAGTTGGACTCGTTGTTCTATATGTTTTACACATTTTGCGGAGATGCTCTGCAAGTGCTCGCTGCTGGAGAATTGTACCAAAGAGGATGGCGCTTTCACAAAATATTGCAAGTCTGGTTGACCCCTGTCGAGCCTAACGTATTTGACCATGATGCTCCTTTGCAAAACGGAGTGTACAGATACTTCAGCTATCAAAGGTGGGAGTTTATACGGGACATTTTCAAAATTACTGATGGCGTGCTCGAAGGGAAACCACAGGAATTCTCTGATGCTCTTTGGAGCTAATTTTATCATTATTTTTCATCTACACAAATAATACAATATGAGTGGTACGAATGTTCAGAAACTTTAAGTTATTTTTTGTCGTGATTATGATGATGAGAAGATTAAGAAAAGTTAGGATGATGATTGGTGATGTGATTGTGGGGCGAAATGAGATGTGCGTAGATAAACACAGTAAAGAAATGTAATGTTAATAATACGTGAACTTTAATACATGGCCAAAATATACTTGAATTGACGGAGACTTAATTTAACTTGAAATGAAAGAATGTTTAAGATAAATGGTTGAATAAGAATGGACCAAGAATTGAGGCTTGCATTGCCCTTTTATAGCTTCATGAAAACTGGAGTGTTGAGCGTAGTCACAGAAAAAACATGAACAAGAATGAGATAATCATGAATACATAAAACTTTGGAACATACTTAACATAATGAGAATGCATACGCTAATTCATACAACATGTAAAATAGGCTCGGTCTGAAGTAAAATATATACAAAAATCCCTTTGGGACTGAACACAATAATTATATTATTACCTACTAATTTAAAGTAGTAGCTTTGACCAATTTTTCATGTATATAATGTGTTAAAAAATATCTAGCTATTAGATCAAGCATTGTTCTTTGTTCAATTGATAAATCTAGATCTGTTGGGGAATTACTCTACTACTACCTTTTTATTTTGAGAGATGTATGACGTTATTGAGTTTTTACACCAACTATTTCTTCATACATGGTTTATTATAATTTTGACAATGACAACATAATAAATTGTGAATTATTTAATTTGAATTAGTTATTTTTGTGTTTTTGGGTGTCATCGCATCACATCACTCCAAGTTGAGTCCAAGTCACCATCATAATGCTATGCACAAGATCTGTTCATCGTTTCGTCTAGCCAAACACATATACACAAAGCGAAATATTGTACGTAAAGCCGTCTCTTCATTTTTAGGTATATTTCTTGTGTTACCTTCTTTTATTGCAAACAGGTGTTCAATCGCTCTGGCTGATCGTCTTGATCCGCATCAAAATACTTTTTTCCAAATCTTTCGCTAGGGATTAGTTGTGAAATCATCCTTTGAAATCTGATTGATAAGCTGCTGCTGCATTCATCGTAGGTTGATTGTGCAAAAATGTTACGGGGGAAAGGAAGTAGTGGTCGGGGACAGACTGCGAGAGGTGGGAGAGGAAACACTGCAGCTGCTGAAGAGCCCTTAGGTGAATCTGAGGGAGTGTTGGATATATCTACACCTTCAGACGCTGAGGGAATTCAGGAAATTGGCAGTGATGATGGGGATGTGACTGAGTTTGTTGACGAGGAGGAGGTTGAAATGTTGCAAGAATTTGAGTTTGAAGCTGGAGATGAAGTGGAGAGGATGATACCTCGACCTAAGGTCTTGAGTTCAAAGGGCAAGAGAAATAAGGAGCAGGGGAAGAAGGGACGAAAAACCAATCGAGTTGATGGCTTTGACTTCAGTAATGTAAGTCTGATGGTTGATGACTTTGCTCAAATTATGAACAAATTGGGTGGGGCCGTTGAACAAATTTTGCCACTGATGCAAGGTAACTATTAAGAGTTTAAAGATTAGCCCGTTATGCATCTCGAAGCTATAGTACACCTGTTTAATAAACTTTGCTTTGCTTTGGATTAACTGTAGGCAAAGACCAGCAAATGGAGAAGAAGGAGGCTATGGTGAGGTTGCATAATGCTGGAGTTCAGATTATCGAGGCGCAAGAAAAAGTTAAAGTTGTCCCTGATGCAATTATGGCGGCGTATAACAATCTGGATCTTGAGGAACTTGTTACCGAAGCAAAGGATGACGCGCAATTCCTTTCTCTACTCAAGGAATTTGGGGAGGTATAGAATACTTTAGAATTTATATTTACAGTGTTCTAAACTTTTTATTGGTGGATTGATGTACTCAATGAGTAATGGGCATTTTCTTGCGATTTACCAGGCAGCGAATAAGGAAGTTGACGAGCGCAAGAAGGAAATCAATATGAAGGACCATATCACCCCGAATGAGACGTACCAGGAATTCTTGGAAGTTCTTCACAAATATCGCAAACGAAGTAAGTCTGGAGGCGACAATTTTAATTTTTCTTTGTGAAAGTAGAAAGAGTTTAGAATCAATACTGGTTTGTTTCCAGATGACGGTGGTGAGAAAGGTGAAGAAGAGGAACGACCAGAACCTTTAGCGGGGCCATCATCAAGGAGTTTACCGGATTTGGGCAGATGTTCTGAAGGGATTGAAGCGTTGACAGAGTATCTTCCAGTTACTGATCCTTTCACTAGGAAAATTCTCAAGAACCCGTTTGTCAACAAATTTTGTGGGCATGTGTATGAGTACCAGTCCGCTTTGGATATGATCATCACCTCCAACTGCAGAACCAGGTATGTATCATCCTCACCGTCCTCACCTTTCGTCGTTCCATCCTTCTATTGCAATTGAGAAGAAATTATGATAAGGCTTGCGCTTGATTTTTTGAAGGTGTCCTTACGTTGGGTGCACTAATAAACACTACATTCAGCCAGAACATTTGGTCAAAGATGAGAAACTTGCTGCAAGAATTGCGAAGCGTATTCATGATGAAAAGATTGGAGTTATTGACTTTGAGGGAGTTGACTAACCATTTCTTACTATTTGTCATGCATTGTATTGTATGGTATTAAGTCATTATACAGAGTAAATCAATGTTTGTAATAATAATGTATTTATTAGCAGTTTACTAATAAAAGAGTTAAAACCGGAACAAAAATCAAATAATACTTTACACATCATTATTAAATTATTAAAATTTCCAAAAATTCCTAATCCAATAAATTATCAAGATTAACGAACATTAATCAAATGGAACAGTGATGTCAATCCAAACTTAATCTAGCACAGAATTATTCATATAAAAAACTACAATTAACTAGTGAATAAGTGAATTAAACGCGTAAGGCACATGGAAAATCGCACTTGGTAGTGTTTTCTTTGTGTAAAATTTTAAGGGGCAGGTTGGGAGTTTTGTTGAGCTTGTACGACATCATCTCGTAGAGATGAGGGCATTTCTTCTCCCACTGCGTATAGTGTCCGTGACCAGGTTGGAGAGCATCAGTGAGTTTCAATAACGCTTTCATTTCCACTACTTTCAGGAAGTAGTATGATCTACCTATCATGGCCAAGGGTTTGATTGCATACAACGGGTTGTTCATGAATACTTTCTTTGAACGGAAGTATGCCTGCATAACAAACTCTTCCACGTCTGAAATCTCAATCTCTTCCTGTTGCCATTTTTCTATTAACTCGCGTATCTTGATCACTGCTGCCAGTCGTATTGCAAGACCTGTCACAATAAAATTAATTTGTCTAGTCTAGTTGTTTGTCACATACAAATTAAGTCATTCAAATGTGGACAATAGCGAGTAAACACCATAAGAAGTAACTTACAATGTTCGTTTTGATATCCAAACGGCATGAATGTGCGGGTAAGATGAAGCAGAGTGTTGGCAGCAGGAAGGAACTTGATCCCGTTGTCTTTGGAGTACCACAACAGGACAGAAGTGTCAAACGTGTTAAGCTGAGTCCAGAGCATACTGAAGATCTTGATGCAGGACTGGAACACTAGGAAATGGTTCCAGTGCAAATACTTTTGGTTGATTAGCTCGTTCATTTTAGCCCATAACGTGGCAGCGCAAACACCGTGCTCATTTAGACTTTCCTCACACTTCGTCATGAGAAATGCGACTCTGCGAAAATTACACGTTTTGTCACACCCTTTGCAAACCCAGTGACTAGTATTGACTTGAGGGTCCTCAGGAACAAAGAATGATGGAGTGCCAGACTTATAATTTTCCATGCATGCATCAGAGGCGCAAGGTAAAGCGAAGAAATAAGTGTCCAGGTCCGTGGATGTAGTGCAACGCTTGCATTTGCATGAAAACGCGTAGTCTGAAATTAAATAGTTCCTGCGCTTCCAAATTGGCCAGAAAAGAGCCCTGTTGTCGTAGCAGATTGTGATTGGTTCCCCTTTCTTTATCTCACGGTAAGACTGCACGGACAACTTTGAGTTTTGGTCACACACCACCACGCTGTTCGGAATGCAGCTATGAACCAAGTAGCTCGCCTTCTTGTAAAATGCTCGAATGTCCCTGCAACACCACACAATACAATACATTCGATTAGAATATGATCATCAGGTCAGTTAAAAAAAAGAGCATTAGCTGAATTTGGGGTATGTACCTTTTGGCAATGGTGTAATCGAATTTGGTAGGGATGAACACATCCAAGCCAGTGTTTCTTCCAAAGCGAATAAAAGCGGTGTCAATTCGGGCGAGTTGGTGATTTGAAATCACATTTTCATTGATTCCCAAGTTCTTCCTGAATAATTCAAGCTTTGCTTTAAACATTGGGTTGAATTCGATTTTTAAAGAGCTGGACATGTCGACTAGTAGTTTTTTCAAGTCCACCTCATCCGTGTTTGGCTTCAGCATGGCAGTGCGAAGTAGCGCAATGACACTATCGTTGGTGCAGAGTTGAGTGTTCTTTTCTCGCTTGTAACAGTCGCTCAAAACCTTAAACTCGGGCGTGTGCCTGGTTGCTCCATACTGGTTGGTATAATCAGAAGCCAAGTTTTTTGTATTAAGTACTATTTTGAAACTACATTTTAAGCAGGTGATTGCTAGAATACTTGTACGTAGAACTGTACCTGCGGTCCAATACATTCATCAGAATTATCGCAAACTGGAACTCCACATTGGCACGGTCTAGTAGCGACTTCTTGGTGTTGGTGCAGCGCACTGTGCAGTAGTTCCTTGGAAAACGGTAGTCAAGACTGTCGATTCTGTTGTGAGGAAAAGCAGCGAATGGGATGTCGGTTACAATCAGTTCTACTCCTTTAAGCTCAAAGGCTGCAATCAGACACTTTCCCCATTCCCCATTCCTACGAATCTTTCAATCTATACCTACAATAATAAGACAGAAAAACTCATGATGCTATACATTGTTAGAGATAAAGCAAATCTATAATGTATTGAATAACGAGCGAGCCGTACTTGTTGCAGGCTGAGAATTTTCATAGGGAACATATTTTCGTTTTTGGACATGCAAAATACAGTACTGATTCTCGATCATTACTGTAAAGAATACGCATCCAATTTCATACACATAAAACATCAATTATATGTAAAATTGGACGAAGATTACGATGGTGTGTAACATTTTTACCCCCGGTGCCCCCCCTCCCCACAATTAAGGGTCAAACTTTTGGTTTGCGTTTATTTTTAGGTGGCAAAAGATGTTTCACTCTTTTTCCAACGCATTAAGAAGCA
>Ga0194135_10000948_pt1 | contig 16954 bp, 15 predicted proteins | sample LitLau_LLRF_2013_FD_134024 | JGI IMG/M metagenome (GOLD analysis project Ga0194135, IMG submission 134024) | Freshwater sediment microbial communities in response to fracking from North America - Little Laurel Run_MetaG_LLRF_2013 (version 2) | ecosystem: Environmental > Aquatic > Freshwater >...
ACTCGCCTCTTGTTTTAAAGTAAGCTGCCTCTTAAGTTACGTAGCTTAATCAATGAAGCTAAAAACCGTGAATTAGTAACATTATTATTATTCATACAATTATTATGAATGAATCAACAGTGTTGAATGTGTCTCTCTGAAATGATCTGTCAATGGTTGTTAATTGTTTGTAACTGTGACTTTTTGTACACGTAGTTAAACAAGTTACAAGAACCCCTATGTAATTATAATAATACGCTCTTGAAGTACTTGATGATTCTGATACCGACTAAAAACTAAACAGTAAATAGACATTTTTTAAGTTATATTTAAAAATGCTTCCTACAATGGAAACCCCAGGTATGCGCGCGTCATAATTAACTAATTATTACGCTAGCATTTGAGTATAAATGATGAATATATTACTAATTATAAACGGTATGTACAATGTGTCGAAGACGAGGATATTAAGAGAAGAAGTTTGTGTAGAGTAAAAAGAATTCGAAAACGCTGAACTACTACCATCATAAAATTGAGCATTATAATACTGAAAAAAGAGCATAATTTAAAAACGTATTTGTATTTATTAGGGAGAACTGAGGACTCTTTTGACATAAAACAACACAAAACTGTATTATATATTATAATGATGATGATTATTATTATTAAAGGCATAATTAATGCATTTGTAAAAGTATCGTAATCGTGTCATTTCCATAATTTTTCATACGTTTTGTAGGTACAATAAGAAATCGTGCCATAGGCGTCACGTGAGATTTCCAGGAAACGATTGACAAAGACAACGTAAGGAAGGTGGAGAGTAGGGAGAGCGGTGGTGGTGGTGGTGGTGGTGAGGGAGATTTGAAGTTGTGCGGGTCGGGAGAGTGGCCGTTCCCTCTGTCGCTCCCTCTCAACACAAAGACACTCGTCTCCTCTACTTCACTCTCTGCCGGTCTTTTTATATCTCGCTCGTCTCTCTCCTTCCCACTACCCGCTCACACTCCGCTCTTTTCCATTCTCCTGCCTCTCTCAGGGGGTGTGCCTCCCATCATCAGACTTATCAAGGACTTCCTCATTCGCCCCCGGTAAGTTATCATCACACTACTTCACTAGCAGTCGTCTGAAAGGACTCAAGGTAGTATTATACGAGTGATAATAGGTGTATTTAACTCGGGTTAGTGTGCGTGTAAGTGCACACTCACGGAGTGACGTAAAGTGAATCGTTTGAAGAAGTTGCTTTATGTGACGGTTTGAATGTTTCTTTGATAGGAAGGCGTCGTCGTCGTCGCGGTGCGGATCAAGGGCGCTGAGAGTTTATAGTTTAAGTGCCAAAATGGCGGCTAACAGTCTCGTTCATATTCTTGAGAAAACTGTCTCACCAGGTAAGCGGATTTAATTGGTGTTTTTAAAGCCTTGGATAGTGTGAAGGATTGGGTGGAGTGATTGTTATTACATTTTTGTGTTCTTTTCTAGATCAAAATGAGCTCGTTTCTGCTCAACAGTATTTGGAACAAGCGGCAGTTGCTAATTTTGTAAGTTTGAGCTATGTTAAGAAGAATGTTGTTGATTGTACTCGGATGGAGGGAGTAAATTGATCGTTAATGATAATTATTTTGGTTGTGTTTGATTTGTTGTTTAGCCTGAATATGTACGATCTCTTTCGGAAGTGTTGGCCAATACAACATGTTCTCCAGTGGCTCGAATGGCTGCAGGTTTACAGCTTAAGAATCATTTGACATCCAAAGATGCAACGGTGAAGGATCTTTATCAACAGAGATGGTTAGCTTTACCTAATGATATCAAGATATTTGTGAAGACCAAGGTGAGCTTTCTTTCGATTGATTTGAGTTTGGGCATACTGTACTGTAAGTACTGGAATGATGCTAATAAATTAATAAATCAATTGGTTTATAGGTTTCTGGAGCTTTGGGAACTGAGGCGGTGAGACCAAGTTCCGCAGCTCAATGTGTTGCTTACATTGCCGTCATTGAATTGCCACAAAACCACTGGCCTGAAGTGATACCGTTGTTGGTGCATAATGTAACTGGACAGCAATTAGGTCAAAATGAACTTTTAAAAGAAGCCTCGTTAGAATCTATAGGATATATTTGTGCGGACATCGTAAGTTGCCAGTTGCCTTATAATTTATTGAATAGTTCATACCTAGTGAGATTTTATTTATTCAACGAGTGATTTCGTTTGTAACTTTCTAGGATCCTGACGTTTTAATAACACAAGCTAATCAGATTCTGACGGCTATCGTGCATGGTATGAAAAAGGACGAACCTTCGGATAAGGTTCGGTTAGCAGCCACAAATGCTCTACTCAATTCACTTGAATTCACTAAATCCAATTTCGATACCGAGGTGAGTAATGATGAATAGATTATTCAGTTTATAGCGTACCCGTTACCCGACCCCAAATGATTTCTTTTTATTACTTTTTCCTTTCCCTCAGACTGAACGACACTACATCATGCAAGTCGTGTGCGAGGCTACTCAGTGTGCTGACACGCAAGTAAAAGTAGCCGCACTTCAGTGTTTAGTAAAGATCATGACTCTCTACTATCAGCATATGGAGTTCTATATGAATAACGCTCTTTTCGCCATTACCATTGATGCTATGAAGTCTGAAGTGGATGAAGTGGCGCTTCAAGGAATTGAATTTTGGTCAAATGTTTGTGATGAAGAAGTCGACTTGTCCATTGAGCTCAGTGAAGCCCAAGAATTGGGTCGTCCTCCACAGAGAACCTCGCGCTTTTATGCGAAAGGAGGTCTTCAGTACTTAGTTCCTATTCTTTTAGAAACATTAACTAAACAGGTACGAGTTTTTAACTGTCTTGTGATATTTTCTAGCTTTGTCAACATATTGCTTATTACTTGCTTTATTCGATTCGCAGGAAATGGTGGATGACGATGACGATTGGAATCCGTGCAAAGCGGCAGGAGTCTGCCTTATGCTGTTTGCCAATTGCTGTGAAGACGACATTGTACCTCATGTCATACCGTTTGTCCAGAATAATATTAAGCATGCCGATTGGAAGTTCCGAGACGCAGCAGTAATGGCGTTTGGTTGCATTATGGAGGGACCTGAACCGAAGACTATGAGACCGTTAGCTGAAAACGCTCTCCCTACTCTCATTTCTTTGATGAGTGATGAGAATGTCGTTGTAAGAGATACGACTGCATGGGCACTAGGCCGAATTTGTGAAGTGGTTTCGGATGCTGCTTTGAATCCAGCCTACCTGCCACAACTACTAATGGCTCTTGCGAATGCACTAGACGCTGAACCCCGAGTAGCCTCGAATGCTTGCTGGGCCTTAAGTAGTTTAGCAGAAGCTGCGTATGAGAACGCTGCCGAGAATCGAACTGATGATGCCAGAGAGCCAGAAACTTACGTCCTTTCGACGTTCTTCGGACCGATCGTTAACAAACTACTGGCGACAACTGATAGAAATGATGGTGGGCAGGCAAACTTGAGGCCTGCAGCTTACGAAGCCCTTATGGAGTTGATCAAGAATTCGCCGCGAGATTGTTACGACACAGTGCAGCGCACGACTGTTGTTATATTAAAGCGATTGGAAACTGTTCTTGTAATGGAGAATCAAAACAATCCTACTGATCGTAATCAATTTAACGAGTTACAGAGCTCTTTGTGTGCTACACTTCAAAGTGTTTTACGGAAAGGTAAGTAGTAAATCAGTTGAATCATGAGCATTTGTTTTGTTACTCGTTTGCCCAGGTTGTATGTTACATATTTTATTCTGCTATTTAGTGTCGAAAACCGACGCACCGCAGATATCGGATCATGTTATGGGAGCACTCCTCCAAATGTTAAATGGACCTGGAGGTCGCTCTGGAGGAGTTCAGGAAGACGCCCTTATGGCCGTTTCAACTCTGACTGAGGTTTTAGGGGAAGACTTTTTAAAGTACATGGATTCTTTTAGACCGTTTTTACTCGCCAGTCTTCAAAACATAGGCGACGCTGCTGTAAGTTTTGAAATTTTAAAACAATTCTTCAAATTTTGAAGAATTGTTTTAAAATATTGCTCTGCTTTAAATATGATAATTTTTTTTTAAATATAATTTTGAAGGTGTGCTCAGCTGCAGTTGGCGTCAGTGGAGATATTTGTCGCGCGCTTGGTCATAAAGCTCTCCCGTACTGTGACGATATTATGTCTTCACTTCTCACAAACTTGGGGGTAAGTATGTTTTACAAACTGCCTTTGAATAATATGTGGAACTCATAATAAACCATTAACTTTCTTTAGAATGTTGACGTCCCAAGGTCTGTAAAACCACAAATTCTCTCAGTAATTGGAGATGTGGCTTTAGCTGTTGGTGCAGACTTCAAAAAATACTTGGACGTTGTACTTCAGACTCTGATGCAAGCTTCGCAAGCCCAAGTGGATAGAGTGAGGAGAATTTTAATTCAACATCTCAAAAGTACCATGTATGTTCGTACTGATCTTTGAATGTGTATGATTCCTTCTTCCAGAACGACTACGAAATGGTCGAATATCTTTGCGAGCTAAGGGACGGCGTACTAGAAGCTTATACTGGAATCATCCAAGGTCTACGTGCAGATGGTACTATTGCAGTTCCTGGAAGCACTTTACCGAATGAGCTAACACTTCTGGAGCCACATCTCGCGTATATCATCCAGTTTGTGTGTGAAGTGTCTCGAGATAATGATAAGTCGGATGGAAATGTAGCAGCTGCGGCTGGATTGATCGGGTAAGTTTAACAGATTTAAGCTTGTGAAGATAACTTGTCTAACTTTTGTTGGGATTACAGTGATATTTTAGTTGGATATGGAGTTAAGGTAATGCAACTCGTTGACAATGAGTTGATAAACGAGCTGCTTACTCAGGGTAGACGCTCTAAAACAAGTAAAACAAAAACATTGGCGACATGGGCAACGAAAGAGCTGCGAAAGCTGAAAAATCAAACTTCAGTAACTTCAGCTGCAGCGAGCTGGTAAGCTTCTTCACCCCTTTGAATACAAGTCGCGTGAGTGGATCACACATTTCGAAATCTAGTGAATAAGGCTATTAAATATTGATACTAGGCTACATATATATAACAAACTACGATTTAAAAAGATGTAAAGGATAGATAAATATTGTGAGGTAATAATTAGTTTACTCCGGTAATTTTGACTTAACTTAAAAGATAAGGATAAGTCTAAACAGAATTTTGTATGAATGATATTTTTGAACTGAATGATTATTTGTCTGTTTGCGCTTGTGTAATTAAAACTCTTGATGAGCCTCTGTTTGCCACTTGTTTCTCCTTTGCTCTAATTAAAAAAGGCACTTTGGGGGATTCACAATAGTTTCGTTTTCGTACGCTCCCTCGAACAACTTAAAAAAATATCCAAATAAAGCGAGATTTTGAATGATAACATACGTAACGAAGCTATCGTCAATTCCCTTCATCTCTTTGTATGGATGATGATGGTGGATTGAGTTCTTTCCATTATTTATTTCTGACCAACAACTGTCTTCTCCAAAAGCATATTAGTTTTTACTCTAGTTAACTTTTACATGGTCGTGTGTCTTAGGGACAGAAAGAGCTTTGCCTTCGCCTCAGGCACAATTTCCTTTAGTGTTAGGCCACTGCTCCTTTGTTAAGGAGCAGTACACACACTCTCAGGTAGGAATGGAATGTCTGAGTCTGTCTGTGTTACTCAAGCCCTCAACAATATGCAATGCAATTTATTCAAGGTTGCACCACCTCAAGAAGAAGAAGGAGCCTTTTAGTATAAGTTTAGTTACTTCTGAGTCTGCATCTTATTCTTATTATGCACTTACACATCTCTCTCGACTCACAAAAGTGTAATTTTAATTGTGGCTGGACTCTCCTCGAGAAACGTCGTGTCCTCCAGTGTGACTCTTCTTCTTCTACGTCAACTGTGTTTCAGTGTATTATTCTGGATCCCAAGCTCAAAATAGAAATCTCGGAAGTTTAAAGTGAGTTTTCTCTACTTTTAGCCTTTAGCAATCTCTCATACGTACCATACATCTTCGCACTATAAGTCATAAGTAGATGTAAAGAATTGACAAACGCATATATAACGCATTGATCAATCAGGAAGTGACAGTCTTGAGACAATCAACCACTTATTATTTCATTACTCGCCAGGTTCATTCTTCTGCAATATATATTGTGTATCCGGCAATTAGCAGTTTCATTATATTGTGTGGGAGTTATTTGACATTAAAGATCAGTAGCATCTTGTCAGTAGTGTTTAAGCGATATGCACTATTAAAGCAATATTATATGAGCTCAGTAAGTCGCTTATGGGCTGGGGGAAACTAGGCCATGTGAATCGTACGTGTGGTGGATCCCTTATGCCCCACTTTCTATCTTTACCGTCGTCCCCTTCTTTTATTAACAATAGCAGTGTACTTAGGTTGCGATTCCCTAATCCTTCCACTTTCCTTTATCTTTGGTCCATAATTTTAGATTGGCATTCACTGAAAGGGAAGGTGTTTTTCTTCTCTCCTTCCCCTGTTCAACTAGGCTTAGGTATAGAGAGACTTCTTAATAATAATAATACTCGTTTTCGTCTCAAGATACAAGTCTTACAACTTTACATTAGCGCAACTGCTGCGATATATACTCGCCCTGACTTCACTCAACAGCCCTGCCTGTATAGCCATCCATTCAATTGTAGAAAAGAGAATTTTGTACTCTTCATTTCGTTGAGATGAAAAGTAACCTCATAAGTTTTGATAGTTTTGAAGTTTGATAGTTCAATCGCCATTTTTCGCAGTGTTCTTATCTTTATACAACCGTAATTCATCCAACCGTTTGATAATTCTCGTAGATTATTGTTTTTCGCGATGAACTAGTAATAGGAAGTTATCTGTAGCAAAAACATAAAGCAGTGTGAGTCAGTGTGGAAAATACATCTAGTTTTATATAGTATTCTCTGCATATAATCTGCAAAATCTGAAAGGGAAGGTTCCGTCTCAAGTCTGCATAGTCTTATACTAGTTTGATGCGAGACAACTCTTAACTCAAGATTGAGAGTATTTGGAACAATGAGTGACAAAGATCGCAGTTATTCCGACTGAATACTGACTGAGTATATATTGGTGACCTTGTGGTGGGGCTGAATCAGTTCCTCTATACTTACACATACTTATATTGACTTACGAATACGAATTATACCAATCTTGAATGAATATTAAGCATCGTGATTAACGCATTTTATGTATTACGCGAATGAATGAAGATTGAATCGCTTCAAGTTATCAGGTTGATGGCTTAAATTGTTGTAGTGGTCCTTGGTCATTGTTTTAGAAGAAGAGAGATTTGACGAGGGCTGCACTCCTTGCGGGGTGTGCAATTCCTTCTTATAAAAGATGCCATCAATGAGACTGGAAACTTCCGAGCCAGAATATACAGACGACGAGTCTGCTCCTTTGGCTCAGAACGACGTTTATGGGGGAAGGTGCGAAAAACCATTACTTAACCTATATACATGATCTAGATCTATGCAAATTGAGATGAGTTTGCATGCATGAAGACTGGTAAACCTCCATTATTTCTTTTTTAATGTAGTCACAAGAATGTGGACACAAAAAACTGGGATGTATTTCGAAATCTTCCACCTGAGACTGAAAATGTTAACATAGAAGACCAAACTTGCTATCGTTTTATCATCAAAAGTCTTAAAGTAATGTTCCTAATCAGAATTAATAGAAGATTACTAAGATTAAATAGATTAGCTAAGTGAATGTTTGTTGGCCCATCGCAGATCTTAGCGTATCTCGTTACCTTCGCCGTAGTTCTTGGAGGTGCAGTCTTAGCCAAAGGAAGTCTTTTATTGATGACCTCTCAGTTGGAGTCTGGCCGCACAGTTCCCTATTGTAATAAGAAATATGGTTAGTAACACTTTAAAAAGCTTTACTAATAGTGAATACGTAGTTAACTTTGTATTAGAATTCCATTGTGACGTGTCATGTGTTTTCTTTAGGGCGAGACAAGAAGTTTGAGGCGTCAATTTCAGAAGTTGAACGTATCTCATGGACATGGGCAATCTTTTTTGCCTTCATTGTTCCGGAACTCGGAACTTTTATTCGATCACTTCGTATTTGTGTTTTTAAATCTTGGAGAAAACCTACGACTGGGGAATTTCTTATTCCCCTTATTTTAGAAGTGAGTCCCTAATTATTTATTATCTACGATATACCTTTTTAAGGGAATGATATTTAATACTATTGTTAACTTTACAGTCATGCCATGTAATTGGATTGGCTCTCTTCGTATTCGCTGCACTGCCTTCAATGAATGTTCTGAAGGCAGTCATGCTTACAAATTGTGTGTGCCTTGTTCCTGCCATTTTCGGTATGCAAATATTAAAGATGAAACTTAATTAGAATGAAGAGTGATAATTCCGTGGGTTTTTGTCCGTAGGAATGCTCTCTCGGTATCCCGATAAAGAAAGTCGGGGAAAGTGGCTCTTCTTATGCTCAATGGATGTAGTAGCTATTCTTCTGCAAATAAGCGGATTGTTTCTGTGGCCATTGTTCTCAGCGGAAGGGTCTGCTCGCCCGTGGCTTCAGCCTCTTTCAGCTATTCTTATTTCCTGCGGATGGTGGGAAAACTATGTTAGTGACGACTCTCCGTTCGGTAAGACAAGTCTTTTATAAGTCACAAAAGTATCGTATATTCTTTAATACTACAATTAGCATTTTGTGTCTCACAGGACCTATCCGGGCACTTGGAAAAGTTAAAAAGAACTTGGATATCAAAAAGACCACTCGTTATTTCGTCTACATTTTCGTATCCGCTTGGAAAATCTTGGCGTTCTTTTGTGCTATGTTATTTTCCTTATGGATAACTGGACAGAATTTGTCTAATTTGTTTTCCAAATTCACCGAAGGATTTCAGGAGCATAGAATTAATATTACAGAGGTGAGATACTTTGGAACTAAGCCATAATTATGATTGATCTTAAACCATGATGCAGCCCTTAATTAATGCAACGGTTTTTAGATACGACCTCCAGAGGTTGGAGTTCTACCAGATATTCCTGGAGCAGCTCCTTTGCTAGACATCATTGCAGAGAAATCCGACTCTGGGGCAATTCGACTCGCTCTCCTCTTCCAGATCCTTTCTGCCTACGCCTGCTACATTTTTGGTTAGTTTTGCTCTCTCTTACCTGACTGTTGTTGAACTTTGGAAGATAACCAGATTTCCTAATCGTTGTTATCTTCCGTCTTTAGGTAAATTCGCTTGCAAGATTTGCATCCAAGGATTCAGTTTTGCATTCCCTATCAGTTTGGCTGTTCCTGTGACTTTGTCTATTCTCATTTCACTTTGCGGACTAAGAAGTGAAGATGCATGTTTCTTAGAGAATACTCTTCCCCAGTATTTATATTGGAACTGTCCTAAGGATGACTTTGCATATAATTTCTTCACGAAAGAACATGCATGGGTGTGGCTCTTATGGCTTCTTTCTCAAACATGGGTAGCCATTCACATTTGGGTACCTAAAGCTGAAAGATTAGCCAGCACAGAGAGACTTTTTGTTCTGCCAATGTACAATTCACTTCTTATTGACCAATCTATGGCTATGAACAGAAGAAGAGATGATGACAATGACATTCGGGCAGATGATGTAGAACAAGAACCTGCAGAAACTGATTACGAAGAAATACGATCCATCGACTCTTCACATAAGGAAAAGGAAAAAGTCTTCAAAGGAGATACCATCCCTCGAATTTATGCATGCGCTACTATGTGGCACGAGAACAAAGAAGAAATGATGGAAATGTTAAAATCTCTATTTCGAATGGATGAAGATCAATGTGCCCGTCGAGTTGCTCTCAAATACTTCGACGTGGTTGATCCAGGTTACTACGAATTCGAAACTCACATTTTCTTCGATGACGCTTTTGAACTTCGAGATGAAGGCTCTGTGAATTCTCCCATCATTTGTAACTCCTTCGTTAAACTGTTGGTCGTGACACTTGATGAAGCTGCTACATTTGTTCACGAGACTCAAGTTAGAATTCGTCCACCTAAGAAGTACCCTACACCTTATGGAGGAAGACTTGAATGGACTCTACCTGGAAAAACGAAAGTAATCGCTCATTTGAAGGACAAAGCTAAGATTCGACACAGGAAGCGTTGGTCCCAGGTCATGTACATGTACTACCTTCTCGGTCACCGTCTTATGGAACTCTCCATCCCTGTTGCTAGAAAGGAAGTCATTGCTGAAAATACTTATCTCTTGACTCTCGACGGAGACATTGATTTCCAACCCAATGCTGTGGAACTTCTGGTCGATCTTATGAAAAAGAACAAGAATCTAGGAGCAGCTTGTGGACGTATTCATCCCGTGGGCTCAGGTCCTATGGTTTGGTATCAAATGTTCGAATACGCTATTGGACATTGGCTTCAAAAGGCAACTGAACATATGATTGGATGCGTACTTTGTTCCCCCGGATGTTTCTCCCTCTTCAGAGGAAAGGCTCTTATGGACGATAACGTTATGGCTAAATACACATTGAGATCAGATGAACCAAGACATTACGTGCAGTACGATCAGGGAGAGGATCGTTGGTTATGTACGCTTTTACTTCAAAGAGGATATCGAGTCGAATATTCAGCTGCTAGTGATGCCTGGACACATGCCCCGGAAGGATTCAGCGAGTTTTACAATCAGCGTCGTCGTTGGGTTCCATCCACCATTGCCAATATTTGCGATCTGCTCATGGACTACAAGAGGACTATCAAAGTTAATCCGGACATTTCTCTGCCGTACATTATCTACCAGTCTATGTTGATGGCAGGTACAATTCTTGGACCTGGAACTATATTCCTTATGTTGGTGGGTGCCTTCGTAGCCGCTTTTAGGATTGACAATTGGACCAGTTTCTATTACAATATTATTCCGATCACTCTGTTTATCTTGGTTTGCTTTACGATGAAATCTGAATGGCAGGTGAGCTAAGCTCCAGTCGATTTTTAAAATCTCTTTAACACAAGAAATGACAGGCTTAATGATTGCGTTTTTTTTTTAAATTTATTTAGCTACTGGTAGCACAGATTTTATCTACGGGATATGCACTAATCATGATGGCCGTCATAGTGGGTACAGCATTGCAGTTAGGCGAGGACGGAATCGGATCTCCTTCAGCTATATTCTTGATATGTCTAACGGGTTCGACGTTTATAGCAGCGTGTCTACATCCGCAAGAGTTCTGGTGTGTAGTTCCAGGAGGATTGTACTTGCTCTCTATTCCATCTATGTACCTCCTCCTTATCATTTACTCTCTGATTAATCTCAACGTTGTCTCTTGGGGTACTCGAGAAGTTGCTACTAAAAAATCGAAACAGGTTTGTAAAGATAATTCATCTTTAATGATTTGCTGAATAGCTAGCTAAGATATAACTTGGTCATGTACTCAGGAATTGGAAGCTGAAAAGAAAGCAGCAGAAGAAGCTAAGAAACGAGCCAGGAAGGGAGGTTTCTTGGGGCTTATTCCAACGGGCAATGCTGACGATACCGAAGGGTCTATTGAGGTCTCTTTCGCTGGATTGTTCAAGTTAATGTGCTGCACCCACGAAAAGCCTGTTGATGAGCGACAGCAACTTCTAAGAATAGCGGATTCATTGGAGAAAGTTACTAAAAGGTTGGATTGCATTGAGCGACAACTGGATATTCCAGTCGCAGGCCGAAGAGTTTCCACTGCAGCTGGTTCTGCCGCTAGTCCTCGTCACAGAGAAACTATCGAAGAGAAAAATGAAAATGAGACTAATGAAAACAAAGATGATGACGATGATGATGATGACGAGTCTTCTACAGGTGAGTTTGATCTAGAGAGATCAAAGTCATCATTGAACCTTTCGTTAGAACTATCATTTGATTAATTGTGTTTTACTTCAGTTACAAGGGACAAACGAGACGATCTTATCAACCCGTATTGGATCGAAGACAAAGATTTGAAACGAGGAGAAGTTGACTATCTTTCAGGATTGGAATTGACGTTCTGGAAAGATCTGATTGAGAAATATCTTAAGCCTATTGATGCTGATAAACAAAAGGAGGTAATTTGTCAGTCTTCATTGTGTTCATTATTCTCGGGCAATTCACTAAATCGTTTTCTTTTTCTGTAGGCTCGTATTGCCAAAGCTTTAGCTGAGCTCCGAGATCGATGTGTCTTCTTCTTTTTCATGTGCAATGCCATTTTCGTCATCATTGTGTTCTTGATGCAGCTTAACAAAGATGCTTTGCATCTGAAATGGCCATGGGGCATTAAGAACAATGTTACTTACAACGAACTTACAGGAGAAGTGAGTTCTCACATTTGACTATTTCAGTATGAATTACTGCATGAAGTTTTGCATAACTTGAATTTTTGCATTTTTCTGTTATTAGCTCTCCGTTACAAAAGAATATTTGCAATTGGAACCTATCGGTTTAGTCTTTGTGGCTTTCTTCGCTCTGATTCTTATCATCCAGTTTATTGCCATGTTGTTCCATCGATTCGGAACTCTCTCTCACATTTTGGCTTCCACGGAACTATTCGACTGTGGAAAAGATGTCGACCCGATCAGCGCAGATGGAAATGTGGAGAAAGATGGAGTGCGTCTTATTCGGAAGTTTCAGAAACTCAAAAACTTGGATGGTGAGATAATTATGCATAATTGGATTAATTATTTTGAGTTTAGCAACTTAGAGGACTCTTCAAAGCGATTGTGTTAAGTGTTCGTAGCAAAAGGAGTGCTGTATTTTCACACATTATAGTCTGCTTGTATTTATTTCAGGAGACAGTGACAATGGCATTGGAGGTCCGGGAGATGTTGCAAGGAGAAAAACTATTTATAACCTAGAGAAGCAAAAGAATTCCAGAAAGCAAGTTGGAACTTTGGATGTCGCTTTTGAAAGAAAATTCAAAGAAATCCTTAACTGTAAGCCATCTTGCTTGATATCTTTTAGATTGTCCTTGTTCCTATTTATCGTGTGATAAATAATTACTTGTTAATTATTTAATTAGCTCCCGACAAACAAGCCAAGATTTTTGGAGGCGAACATTTCCAAGTGACTTTTGAAGCTCTGAAAGAAAGAAGAACAAATGTCCTTGAGAGAAGGACATCAAAAGCAGAGAGGAAAAAGTCTTACATGGAGACCTTGAAAGGTCCAATCGTCCCACCTAATGTTTCCAATCCTGCTGTTAATGGAGCCCTTGTGCCGAACTCCGCAGCTTCCAGAACTCGTGGAAAAGCCCCTAAACCTAATGTTGCCAGCATAGACTTCTCCAACACTACCCATTCACCGCCAAATGGGGGTCAGATGAATCAGGTACAAGTCGATTTACTTTTAAGTTTCATTTTTGTCTCATAAGTAAGGAGGGTCCTAATTTATTTACTGAATTAAAACCCCCAGGGATTCCTGCCGGATGATGATATTCAAATGTACAATGTGTCACCTAACCGAAGGAATTCACGAGACTGGAGGGACCCTGACGTTGATGGAATGGAAGAGCCACATCACTTGAGAGGTTCTTACAATCGGCTCAATAACCGAAGGAACAATAACAGTCACATGTAGAATATCCTTTCCGTGTTATTCCTACTGTACCGAAAAATTCTCAATTTTAGACTTGAGGTACACTTCGTACCCATCTTATAATTTAAACCCTTTTATCCTTCAACTTTTAAGAAACTGTCAACGAGAGTTAACCTTTATTTTGTATACTTTTTTACCAGCGTACTCCTTTATGTAGCGCAATGATGCCTTTTTGACACGAAGTATTTAGCAACTGTAGCTAATGTTGATACATTTTTAGCTTAGTTTTTCTAGTGACCGAGTTCTACTTTCCGGAACTCACTCAAACTCTACACTTGTTTCAGACTCCACTTTTCTATACATTCTACAAAAGCAATTCTAATGCCCAAAATAAAGTCTAGTTTTTTACTTGTTGCTAAAAAATTTTGTACCTTTATAAGATTTTATACAGAAAATGAAACAGAAAAATAGAAACTGAAGTTTATATGATATACGTAATATCGATATTTACGCTGACAATTGTGCTAATTTAAGAGAAGGACGTACGCTCACTTCGAGAGAAACAAAATTGTGATTCCTTAGAGAGATAGATTATGTAACGATATAATTTAAAAAAGAAACAGAACAATAAACTCTCGATATCTTAAAATGAAACCTGCTTGCTTGTTGGTTTTGATGTCGTAATGATTTCTTGCATAAACACGAGTTGCATAGTGGTTGAGAGGTATGGTTTATTACGCGTGGGGTAGATTTCGTAAGTTCAATTTCGTGTGAATTGAAATAACTCCGGTAGACGAGAGAATGCTCACACAAAACGATATTCAGAACTTGGGTAATTGTTTTCAACGAATTCTTGGAGCAAGTATCGCGTACGTCTACTTGCTTTCCCATCAGCGTCAACAGCTTTTAAGATGCTGCGTGGAGTTCCAATTCCAATTAAATCTATAAAGGTCCTTCTGAGTAGAGAAAAATGGAAGTGCTAAAACTGGAATAAAAGTTGTTAAAATAACTTCTCGCAAAGATTCACACGTCGAGTAAATCTCGTGGAACTTTCTCTTATGTATCCTCTCCTTATTTCCCTTTCCTCATTTCATCAAGTTAAATCGTATTAGATCAACAGCAACAACTTTCGAAGAATCATACATGACGGATTTGTTTGATCATACAAATTCGTTTACTCGAAGTTTCTCAACACTAATATTGATTCTGTTGAGATTCCGCATGTATGTATTCATTTTCACCTTTAAATCTAATAATATTCCACATCCCTTTCTCAGATTTCTCCTTGCGTCTCACTCAGATCAACGCAAGAAAGCAGGAAAAGAAACCTTATCAATTGCACGAATGAAGCAACCTGCTCCGCAACTTCCAACTTATCAAATAATAATGCACAGTGTATGTGATTCGCTTGCGTAATTCTTTTTCTATGAATCTATCAGAAGAATGTTTTACGTAAAATCTATTTCTTCTCTACCTTGGCGTCATTTACAAGAAGGGACTTTTGTAACAGACATCAAAGGCCTGCTGCTAGTACCTTAGTAATTGACTCTTTTCTCACACACTACGTAGTCTTGAAGGAGATGATGTCATATCCTAATTCTTCTAATCCATCCAAATATATAATACATAATATAGTCGAGAGCCTATACTTAATTTCCCTAAGAGCACCTAGGCACACCACTTCGTCTGAAGGAGAGATATCGTGACATCAATAAGTTACCCAACAGTCTAAAATTAGCATGAAAGCGCAAATGAAACATTTGTTGAAGAGTCCCTTGGATTTCTCAAAGTACTTATTGATTTCATTCACAATGCGAGTGTAGGAGTAATTGACGAAGAGAAAGAAAGTTAGAGAAAGCGAATGGGACGATAGAACGAAGGAAGAACAGAAATCTCAAGTTGCCTCAGTCCATGCGAGAGTTCCTTTATATATTATATATAAAGCTGTCTGGGTCTGCTGTCTTGGAATGCATACGCAATCGTCCTATTAATTTCATACTTGTCCACATGCAGAGTTCATGATAATGAAGAGACGATTGCTTAAGTGCTGGGAATTAATAATGCTTGAGAAATAATACAAAGCTTTATATAGAGTCTGAGAAATAATAGCAAACATGGCTGTATACATGAGAAAATGTAAAATAGGAGGGTGGAATAATTAACTAAGCATTAGCTAATATGTATACATGCATATGCTTGGGAGCATGGAAATAAATTACGAAATGAGTGAGCACATTATAAAGAAGCCCGGAAGAATATTCACCGGCACAGGTAAAAAGGTCAGGTAAGTGGAAATCAAGTATAGTGAAAGTTTATGCAAACGGAAAGCAAGTAAAAGATCTGAGGAATTGAGAAACGAAGGCGTCATGAAATCAATGATGTCATGACCTTCCTTCGCGTCACCGTTTCTTCTGCGGTGGGTGGGGATTTTGGTTTTGCAAAGCTTTCCACTACTTTCACGGGGCTCAAAAAAAGGAACGAGATTATCTGATGCAAGATATGAGTACATACATGTATGTACAATGTTATATACGGTCTTAATTTGATGTTAGGAAATAACACCGAGTCGAACTACTACAGATACTCCACCCGCACCAAGCTTCAGGCTCATCTAGCTTCGTACCAAGCGGAGAAAGTCGGTGCAAGCTTATCCAAGACTTGTTATATGTATAGCAATATGCGGAAAGAAGCTTTGGACTATAAGTAATATGCTCTGTGGGCTCTCTCCTTGGCAGTAGCATTGGGCGAGGACGAGGTCGAATGTAGCGTGCAAAGAGGCTATTACATGGATAGAGTTTGATGTGTATGTGTATTCATTGTATGGAGAGAAAGTGGAAAGGATGAGGTCTTGGATAAAGAGAGAAAGCTTTCGGAGAGAAAGGCATATCTGGGAAGAATGACGTCAATTGGAAAGCATGACGGCATTGCGACAAAGACGTCATCACTCTCTCGGGTTCTCTCTCTCTCCCAGTCTGGGGAAAGGCAGTCCTTTCTTGTCTTATTTCTGTTCAGTTAGAATCCACCCGGAATCCGATTCGGGGACCAGGCAATCTTTATATTAGGAACCTCATCTCTAAACTGCTCTTCAAAACTTCACACGTGCTTGACCAGAACACAGTGTGTCCTAGTCTCTCCCTTTTTCTTGACAGGTCTCACTTATCTTCATTCCTCATCGATAAGGAGAGAGACAATATCGATTTGTAACCGCTTCTCTCGGTCAGTTGGTCAGTACAGTCAAATTCATACAAATTCATATAGAGAAGGAGTGTAGCATACACATTCAGTATAAATAGAAAGTAACTGTCACGAGACTTACCTGTGAATCTCATTTGTGTACCTGTGAACATTTAACTATATAGCTAGCCAGATATATTATATTTACTTGTGTGCATTTTATATATTCCTATATTGTTAGAACGTTTATATATCTATACCCCAGGAT
>Ga0194135_10000949_pt1 | contig 16929 bp, 12 predicted proteins | sample LitLau_LLRF_2013_FD_134024 | JGI IMG/M metagenome (GOLD analysis project Ga0194135, IMG submission 134024) | Freshwater sediment microbial communities in response to fracking from North America - Little Laurel Run_MetaG_LLRF_2013 (version 2) | ecosystem: Environmental > Aquatic > Freshwater >...
ACAAGTACTTGGGCAACCAATACGTGGTGAAGTCGAGTATCGGCCATATCCGAGACCTGCCCACCAGCGGTTCGGCCAGTGCCGCCAAAGAGCCAGCCGCCAAGCGTGGCAAGGCCGCTGCGGGTGAAGCTCCGGCCCTGTCGCCGAAGGAAAAAGCGCGCAAGCAGCTGGTGTCGCGCATGGGCGTCGACCCCGAGCACGGCTGGAAAGCCAAGTACGAAATCCTGCCTGGCAAGGAAAAGGTCATCGAAGAGCTGCGCCGCCTTGCCAAGGATGCCGACACCATCTATCTGGCAACGGACTTGGACCGCGAAGGGGAAGCCATCGCCTGGCACCTGCGCGAAGCCATCGGCGGTGACGACAGCCGCTACAAGCGCGTGGTGTTCAACGAAATCACCAAGAAGGCGATCCAGGAAGCCTTCTCCCAGCCCGGCGAGCTGGACATTCATCGGGTCAACGCGCAGCAGGCCCGGCGCTTTCTTGACCGCGTGGTGGGCTACATGGTGTCGCCGCTGCTGTGGGCGAAGATTGCCCGTGGCCTGTCCGCCGGTCGTGTGCAGTCGGTAGCGGTGAAGCTGGTGGTGGAGCGCGAGCGTGAGATTCGCGCCTTCATTCCGGAAGAGTACTGGGAAGTCCACGCGGACCTGGGCACCGCCAAGGGCTCGAAGGTGCGCTTTGAAGTGGCTCGCGAGAACGGTGAAGCCTTCAAGCCGCTCAATGAAACCCAGGCCATGGCTGCCCTGGAAAAGCTCAAGGCCTCGGCCTACAGCGTCGCCAAGCGTGAAGACAAGCCCACCAGCAGCAAGCCGTCGGCGCCATTTATTACCTCCACCCTGCAGCAGGCCGCGAGCAACCGCCTGGGCTTCGGGGTGAAGAAGACCATGATGATGGCCCAGCGTCTGTATGAAGCCGGCTACATCACCTACATGCGTACCGACTCCACCAACCTCTCGGCTGATGCCGTGGCGATGGCGCGGACCTATATCGAAGACGAGTTCGGCAACAAGTACCTGCCGGCCTCGCCCAACGTCTACAGCAGCAAGGAAGGGGCCCAGGAGGCGCACGAAGCGATTCGTCCGTCCGACGTGAACACCCATCCAAGCAAGCTGTCGGGCATGGAACGTGACGCTGAGCGGCTCTACGAGCTGATCTGGCGCCAGTTCGTTGCTTGCCAGATGCTGCCGGCGCAATACCTGTCCACTACCGTCAGCGTGGCCGCTGGCGACTTCGAGCTGCGTGCCAAGGGCCGTATCCTCAAGTTCGACGGCTACACCCGGGTCATGCCGCAGATCAGCAAGCCAGGTGATGACGATGTGCTGCCAGACATGGCGCAGGGCGAAGTGCTGAAGCTGATCAAGCTCGACCCAAGCCAGCACTTCACCAAGCCGCCGGCGCGCTACTCCGAAGCCAGCCTGGTGAAGGAAATGGAAAAACGCGGCATCGGTCGTCCTTCGACCTATGCGGCGATCATTTCCACCATTCAGGATCGCGGCTACGTAACCCTGCACAACCGTCGTTTCTATTCGGAAAAGATGGGTGACATCGTCACCGAGCGTCTCTCCGAGAGCTTCTCCAACCTCATGGACTACGGCTTCACCGCCGGCATGGAAGAGAACCTCGATGACGTGGCCCAGGGCGAGCGCGACTGGAAGAACGTCCTCGACGAGTTCTACGGCGACTTCAAGAAGAAGCTCGAAGTGGCCGAAGGCGCCGAAAGCGGCATGCGTGCCAACCAGCCGGTGATGACCGATATTCCGTGCCTGACCTGCGGTCGGCCGATGCAGATTCGTACCGCCTCCACCGGCGTGTTCCTGGGGTGCTCGGGCTACAGCCTGCCTCCGAAGGAACGCTGCAAGGCCACCGTCAACCTGGTGCCGGGCGACGAGATCGCCGCCGATGACGAGGGCGAATCGGAATCCCTGGTCCTGCGCGGCAAGCACCGTTGCCCGATCTGCAGCACGGCAATGGATGCGTACCTGCTGGATGAAAAGCGCAAGCTGCACATCTGCGGCAACAACCCGGATTGCGCCGGCTACGAGATCGAAGAAGGCAGCTACCGGATCAAGGGCTATGAGGGTCCGAGCCTGGAGTGCGACAAGTGCGGCAGCGAGATGCAGCTCAAGACCGGCCGTTTCGGCAAGTTCTTCGGTTGCACCAACGCCACTTGCAAGAACACCCGCAAGCTGCTGAAAAGCGGTGATGCGGCGCCGCCGAAGATGGATCCGGTGAAGATGCCTGAGCTCAAATGCGAGAAGGTCAACGACACTTACATCCTGCGCGACGGTGCTTCGGGTCTGTTCCTGGCCGCCAGTCAGTTCCCGAAAAACCGTGAAACCCGGGCGCCGCTGGTGCTGGAGCTGATCCCGCACAAGGACGAAATTGATCCGAAGTACCACTTCCTTTGCGAAGCGCCGAAAAAGGACCCGGACGGTCGTCCGGCCGTGGTGCGCTATAGCCGCAAGACCAAGGAGCAGTACGTGCAGACCGAGGTTGATGGCAAGCCGACCGGCTGGCGCGCGTTCTACGACGGTGGCACCTGGAAGGTCGAAGACAAGCGCTAAGCACTGTCTGTGTCGAGGGGCTTGCTCCTCGATATGGCGCTGTACAGGGCCGCATGATTCCGTTGGGAGTCATGCGGCCTTTCTTTTGCCTTGCGGTGCGCGGGAGTGATCCTTGAAACTGTGCCACCCGCATCCGGTTCTGTTCTTGTAGTGGAGGCTGCCTACATGGCCCACGAGCTCTATACCCGTACCAACCAGAAAATCTACTTTGCCGGCCTGGCGCTCGAGACCCTGGCTCGGGCCGAAGAGGGGCGGGCGATGAATGCCCAGGCGCAGGTCCAGGCGGGGCGCGAGTCGGTGCTTTTCCACCTGTACGGTGCCTTGCTGGGGCTATGCCACGAGATCGCCGGGTTCTATCGGCTGCCACAGGCCAATGCTGCCCGGGTCGAGCAGATCCTCAGCCGTGAAGTACTGGACAGCATTGCCATTCCCGAGCTGGCGGAACTGGTGGAGTTGGCGCAGAGCCCGCAGACCTGGCTGGCGCAACTGCTGCGCGCTTACAGCGAGCTGTTTCAACCGCCACGAGCGCCGCACAAACCCAAGGGCGACGTGACCCAACCGCTGATCATGGCGGTCAATCTGGACGAGCAGGAGCCGGAACCGGAGCTGAGTCGAGAAGAGCTGGAAAGCTGGCGGCAGAACCTCAAGTCCCTGGCCATTCGTTTTCGAGATGGCTTGAACGAGTGTTGAGCCTGAGCGTCGCTTGATGCGCGGCGCGTTTAATTGATCAAGGAAGATGCATGTTGTTCTTCTTGCGTGACCAGGCGCTGGTTCGCCTGCTCAGCGATTGCCAGATGCGAGTCATCAATGCCCGGTCCAGGGCGGATCTGCTGGCGGTGCTCGACCGGCTGGAGATATTCCCTGGCGGCCTGGAGTTTGACCATGTGCAGTCAATAACGCTGCTGGTGCTGGCGTTTGCCGCACTCGCGACTGCGCTGTTGATGGATGGCATGGGCGGCATGTTCTGGGTGTTTGTGGCTTTGTGTTTCTTAAGCTATCGGGTCCGCAAAGGCGTCTCTGGGGCGTTGACGGATCTGGCGGCGAGTATCACCCGCAAGTGCATGATGTTTTGCAACGACTTGAGTGAATCCGACAGTAGTGCCGATTGGCGCCTGAAGAGACTGGACAGCGAGTTCACCGATTACCGGCGGGGCAGTGAGAGTGAGCGGCGCCGTATCCTGGACTCGCTCCAGGGGGTGTATCGAGGAACGCGACATTCGCTGGCATTCGAGTATCACCAGCTGCGGTATGTGATCTCCAGTTGCGAGCGCGGGGCCGGTGGAGACCTCAAGACGGTTTACACCAACTACCAGCGCTACAGTCTGGTGGTGGATTTTCCCTGGGTGACAGAGATTGCGCTTCGATCCAGCCCCTTGGAAGTAGCGCTGTCGGGACAGCCTTTCAAGACCGAACGCGAGGATTTCAATCAGATCTTTGTGCTGCGCGGCATTGACCCCGCCAGTTGTGGGCATTTTGCCACGCCTGCGACGCTGGACTTGCTGATGGAGCTTTCGCGCCAGCTCCATGGGGTCAATCTGGAGTTCTCCAGCCAGGGACGACTCTGCCTGAGCTTCAATAACGAAGACATCATGGCCCACGCCGATCCGGGGTTGCTGAGTGATCTGACGGTCTTTCGCGCGCGGATCGAGGCCGGCATCGAGTTGCCCAAGTTGTATCCGCTGTTGGAGCTGATAGAGCGGCTGGCCCAGGAGCACGACGGTCATGCTGTGGTTCCGCAGGTTTTGGAATCCAGCGAGTTGATCAAGGAAGAATGATGCAGTTTCTCAAGCACGATGCCGAGTTGGTCCAATTACTGGCCACTTGCAACGCCGAGGTGGCGCGGGCCAAGACCAACGAGGATCTGTTGCAGGTCATCGGCCGGCTCCAATCCTTCAAGGGCGGGTTGCAGTTCGATCATGCCCAGCCCCTGATGCTGGTGATGCTGGCGATTGTTTCGGCGATCCCGGCCATGGCAGGCGTGGTGGTGATGTGGTTCATCGCGGCATGCTTCGGCTTTGCCAGTCTGATCATCTGGATGAGTCGTAAAGCCGCTTTTGATGAGTTGCCAAAGAAAATCGCCCGTAAATGTTCATTCCTCAGTAACGGTCTTTGGGATCCCGGTGGAACCGCCGAAGAGCGTTTCACCCAGCTGAGCGGCGAGTTCGAGGACTATGAGCGCGGTAACGACAGCCGCCGCATCGTCGACTCCGCCGGGGGAACCTACCAGGGCGCGCGGCATCAGTTGCCTTTTGTCTTCCACCACTTGCGTTATGTGAATTCCCACTACAAATCCAAATCCGATGGCGAAAGTGAGCGGGTTTACGAGAGCTTCGATCGCTTCAGCCTGGTGGTGGACTTTCCCTGGGTCACCGGTGTGATGGTGTGCAGTGATCGGCCGAATAAAAAGCGCACAAAACGTAAAGTCTTCGAGACCACTTCTGATGACTTCAACAGAGCCTTCAATTTCACCGGTGACAGCGAGCTGGCCTGTGCCAAGTTCGCGACCCCCACCACCCTGGCTTTTTTACTGAGGCTTTGCCGGCAGTTGAAGAAGGTGAACCTGGAGTTTTCCAATGACGGGCGTCTGTGCCTGAGCTTCGACGACGCCGAGGTGATGGCCTACAAGGATCCGGGAACCTTTGAGGACTTATCGGGCTTCTACGCCAATATCGAGCGGGGGCTGGAGTTGCCTGGTCTGTTTCCGGTGCTGGCCCTGGTGCATGAGCTGGCGGAATTGCACGACAACAATTTCGACCTTCCGATGAAGGTCGCTGATGAAATGGAGCAATAGGGTATGGAGTTGTTGTTGGTCATTGCGATTGTCTTGGGCGTTCTGGCCTATGTGCACTACAACAGGATTGTCAGCGCATACAACCGCGCCCAGCGAGCCTGGTCGGACGTGCTTGCCTACCAGCGGCAGCGCATCAAGGTACTGGATCTGCTGGAGCCGCAAGTGGCCGGTTTTCAGGCTTATGAAAGCCAACTGCTGGAGAGGATCGTTGGGTTGCGTAGCGCGATTGGCAGCTTGCCATCTGCTGCAGATGGTGATGCGTTGAAGTCGGTCGACGAGGGCAGCAAAGCCCTACTGGGGGGCTTGAACCTGGCGTTTGAGGCCTATCCGGACCTCAAGTCCGTTACGTTGTTGAGCAACCTGATGCGTGAGGTTGCGGAGCAGGAAGGCAATATCGGCGGAGCCATTACCCTGTTCAACCTGAATGTGGAGCAGTTCAACAACTCCATTCAGATGTTTCCCGGTTCCTTGATTAATCGATTGAGCTTGAACAAGTCGCTGATCACCCCTTTTTCCGACAGCCAGGCTTCGGCGGGTTTTGAATACAAACCGAATTTCTGAGCTGGGCTGGCACGGAGTTTTGAGGGCTGGAGCGCCGCATTTCTTAAGCGGGGCAGAGGCTCATGCCTGTTGAAGAGCGCCAGGTCGGGTGCAAGATCCTGAGCGAGGCGGGGGTGATGACTGATATAATCTCGGCCTTTCGTGGAGACCAGACCTTTATGCCAACGTCCTTTCTAGAAATTGTCGAGTTGCCAGACGGCCGTATCGAGCTGCGCAGAGCTGAGGACGAGGGTTCTCTGGTTACTTTGGATTTCTCCGAGGATGCCAAAGCCTTTTTGCAAGGTCAGCATGTTGAGGTGGCCAAGGCCATGTTGAGCGTCGGTGTGCAGATGGCCGGACGCCTGGTAGAGGGTGAAATCGATAAGGAAGACGGCCCGCGGGTTCTTCACTAAGCCCGTTTATCGGTTTTCTTCCGGTTGCTCGTCATATTTATTTCGGCTTCTCAATCCTGGAGAAGCCTCGTGCTTTTCAAGCGCATTGTGTAGCGATTTCCCGGTGTTTATCCCAGGCGAATATTCAGGCTTTGCGCATCTCCCGTGCGTGCGGCACTGATCAACTGTTGCCGTGCGCTAGCGCTCAGTGGGTTCAGCCAGCTGACCACGGTATGACTGCGCCCCAGGCGCAGGGCCTCGCACGCCAGCTGTTGTGGGCTCTGAGAGCCCCGGGGGTGAAGCAGCAGGATACGTTCGCGATTCAGGCCGGCATCCCGTAGCCAGCTTTGGGTCAGGCTTGAGGGCGGGGCGATCAAGGTCAGCCATCGTGCGTCCTGCTCCTGGCTCAACTCTCTGAGAATGGGTGCCAGGAGGTTCAGGCAGTTCCCGGCGGCGCCGCGTAACGACAGTTCGCTGAAAGCCTCTGGATCTTTATTCCAGGGCGACTCGACCGCTTCTTTGAGCGCAGGCGCCAATGGCTGGGCCAGGAACGCTTCAAACAACGGCAGTTGGGCTTGCTGTGGTGTATGAGGGAACTGCATGGAGCCTCCTTTAGCGGCGAATGACGCCGACACTCAAGCCTTCGATCACCAGCTCCTGATCTTTCAGGTTGACTTCGATGGGGGCGAAATCAGGGTTTTCGGCGATCAGCCAGACTTTGCTGCCTTCGCGCTTGAAGCGCTTGACCGTGACTTCATCGCCGATGCGCGCCACCACCACCTGGCCGTTGCGGGCCTCGCGGGTGGTATGCACTGCCAGCAGGTCGCCGTCGAAGATGCCGATGTCCTTCATGCTCATGCCGTTGACCCGAAGCAGGTAGTCAGCGCGAGGATGGAAGAAGGTCGGATTGATGTTGCAGGACTCTTCGATGTGCTGCTGGGCCAGGATGGGGGCGCCAGCGGCAACGCGACCGATGATGGGCAGCGAGTCGTCGGACTTGGCTTCGAAGCCAGGGATGCGGATGCCGCGGGAGGCTCCCGGGGTCATCTCGATGGCGCCTTTGCGGGCCAGGGCCTTGAGGTGTTCTTCGGCGGCGTTGGGCGACTTGAAGCCCAGCTCCTGGGCGATCTCGGCGCGGGTGGGCGGATAGCCGTTGTCTTCAAGGCAGCGTTTGATAAAAGCCAGAATCTCAGCTTGGCGTGGCGTCAGTTTTAGCATGTCGATCGCTCTGTCTTTTTATACAGTGACTGGGATTATATACAGTGAACGTCGCTTGGCAATCCTCCATTTACCGTGGTCGGTCGGGCGGTTGTCATTCCGGGGTAGCAATCCACTGCTCAAGGCTGGCTACAGACCGCGGCAGGTATGATTAAATAGCGCGCCGGACGGGCTTCGCAGAGGCTGGCAGGCTTGACATTGGCGAGCCTGAAACGTATGTTTCAAACAAGTGTTTGTCAGGCGGAGTAGCCATGGCCCAGTCGGAAACCGTTGAACGCATTCTCGATGCTGCCGAGCAGTTGTTCGCGGAAAAAGGTTTTGCCGAAACCTCGTTGCGGCTGATTACCAGCAAGGCCGGGGTCAACCTGGCAGCGGTCAACTATCATTTCGGTTCCAAGAAAGCCCTGATCCAGGCTGTGTTCTCGCGCTTCCTCGGGCCTTTCTGCATCAGTCTCGATCGTGAGCTGGAGCGGCGTCAGTCCAAGCCGGACAGCAAGCCGAGCCTGGAAGAGCTACTGGAAATCCTTGTCGAGCAGGCGCTGGTGGTGCAGCCACGCAGCGGCAACGACCTGTCGATTTTCATGCGTCTGCTGGGTCTGGCTTTCAGCCAGAGCCAAGGGCATTTGCGGCGTTATCTGGAAGACATGTACGGCAAGGTGTTTCGCCGCTACATGCTGCTGGTCAACGAGGCGGCACCGCGTATTCCGCCCATAGAACTGTTCTGGCGCGTGCATTTCATGCTGGGTGCGGCGGCGTTCAGCATGTCCGGAATCAAGGCGTTGCGGGCCATTGCCGAAACCGATTTCGGGGTCAACACCTCCATTGAGCAAGTGATGCGGCTGATGGTGCCGTTCCTCGCCGCCGGTATGCGCGCCGAAACCGGCGTCACCGATGAAGCCATGGCCAGCGCCCAGCTCAAGCCCCGCAGCAAATCAGCCCCGGCAGTCGCCAAGGCTTGACCTCACGGGTGGGCGCGACAGCTTGCATCCGCTAAGCTAGCCGCCCATGCCGACTCTGTTTTTTTACCCCTGTGCCTTCCCCTTGTTGACGTTGATTGGCCCGGTTGCGTCCGTTGCGGATGAGGCTTGGTCCTGCGTCTTGCGGGGGCCATCGTCGATGGCGTGCGCATTCGTGTCTAAGGAAATGTTATGACCGCTGGCCTGCAAGGCTCCTTGATGGTGGACGTCGCCGGTACCTGGCTGACGGCTGAAGATCGCCAACTCCTGCGTCAGCCGCAAGTGGGCGGGCTGATCATTTTCGCTCGGAATATCGAGCACCCACGCCAGGTGCGCGAGCTCAGCGCGGCGATCCGGGCCATCCGCCCGGACCTGCTGCTGGCGGTGGATCAGGAAGGAGGCCGGGTGCAGCGATTGCGTCAGGGTTTTGTCCGTCTGCCGGCGATGCGCGCCCTGGCCGACAACCCGAATGCCGAGTTCCTGGCCGAGCAGTGCGGCTGGATCATGGCCACCGAGGTCCTGGCGGTGGGCCTGGACCTGAGCTTTGCCCCGGTCCTGGATCTGGATCACCAGCGCAGCGCGGTGGTGGGCAGCCGGGCGTTCGAAGGTGATCCGGAGCGCGCGGCGCTGTTGGCCGGTGCCTTTATCCGCGGCATGAACAGCGCCGGGATGGCGGCGACCGGCAAGCATTTCCCTGGACATGGCTGGGCCGAGGCCGATTCCCATGTGGCGATTCCCAATGACGAGCGCAGCCTGGACGAGATCCGCGCCAAGGACATGCTGCCGTTCGCCCGCTTGAGCAAGCAGTTGGCGGCAGTAATGCCGGCCCATGTGATCTATCCGCAGGTCGACCCCCAGCCGGCCGGTTTCTCCCGACGCTGGCTGCAGGACATTCTGCGTGGCGAGTTGCAGTTCGATGGGGTCATCTTCAGTGACGACCTGTCCATGGCCGGCGCCCATGTCGTCGGCGATGCGGCAAGCCGGATCGAGGCGGCCCTGGCGGCCGGTTGTGACATGGGGCTGGTGTGCAACGACCGCGCCGCGGCCGAGCTGGCCTTGAGCGCCGCGCAGCGCTTGAAGGTGCAGCCGTCGCCACGCCTGGCCCGGATGCGCGGTCAGGCGTTCGCCAATCTCGAATACAAGCAGGACCCGCGCTGGCTCGCGGCTCTGGAAGCGCTGAAGGCCGCGCAGTTGATCGATTGAGGTGGTTTGGCCCGGCACCGCGAGTTGCGCGGTGCCCGTGCATTGACCGGCCTCAGCGGCCGGTTTTGTTGTCCGGCAAGGGCGCGAACAGGGCTTCGATGTCTTCGCTCTGCAGCTTCCAGTCGCCGGCCTTGCGTCCATCCAGTACGCCTGCCGCCAGGTCCGATTTCTCCTGTTGCAGGTGCTGGATCTTCTCTTCCACGGTGCCGCGGGCGATCAGCTTGTAGACGAATACCGGCTTTTCCTGGCCAATGCGGTAGGCGCGGTCGGTGGCCTGGCTCTCGGTCGCCGGGTTCCACCACGGATCGTAGTGGATCACGGTGTCGGCCTCGGTCAGATTCAGGCCCACGCCGCCGGCCTTGAGGCTGATCAGGAAGATCTGCAGCTTGCCGCTCTGGAAATCCCGCACCGGCGTGCGCCGATCCCGGGTCTGGCCGGTGAGCAGGGCGTAGGCAATGTTGCGTCGTTTCAGTTCAGCCTCGATCAGGCTCAGCATCGAGGTGAACTGGGAAAACAGCAGAATGCGCCGGCCTTCTTCAAACAGTTCCTCCAGCATCTCCATCAGGCTGTCGAGCTTGCCCGAGGAGCTGCCGCGCGCCGGTGGCGAGTCGTTGACCAGGCGCAGGTCGCAGCACACCTGGCGCAGTTTGAGCAGGGCTTCGAGGATGATGATCTGGCTGCGGGCCACGCCCTTGCGGGTGATTTCGTCGCGGACTTTCTTGTCCATGGCAAGGCGCATGGTTTCGTAGACGTCCCGTTGCGCCTCGTTGAGTTCGACCCAATGGATGATCTCGGTCTTGGGCGGCAGCTCAGTGGCCACTTGCTCCTTGGTGCGGCGCAGCAGGAAGGGTTTGATCCGGCCGTTGAGGTGTTGCAGGCGCACTTCGCTGGCGTGCTTTTCGATCGGCACCCGGTAGTCGCGGTTGAAGCTCTTGGCATCGCCAAGCCAGCCCGGCAACAGGAAATGGAACAGTGACCAGAGCTCCCCCAGGTGGTTTTCCAGGGGCGTGCCGGACAGACACAGGCGCTGTCGGGCGTTGAGTTCGCGGGCGGCCTGGGCGGCCTTGCTCGACGGGTTCTTGATGTACTGCGCCTCGTCGAGGATCAGTACGTGCAAGGGCTGCGCGGCCAGCAGCTCGACATCCTTGGGCAGCAGGGCGTAGGTGGTCAGCAGCAGGTCGTAATCGGCCAGTTGCGCGAAGTGTTTCTTGCGCCCTGCGCCATACAGCGCCAGAACCTTGAGTTGCGGGGTGAAGTGCGCGGCCTCGTCCAGCCAGTTGGGAATCAGGCTGGTGGGCATCACCACCATGCACGGCCGATCCAGGCGGCCGGCATTCTTCTCGCTGAGGATGTGCGCCAGGGTCTGCAGGGTCTTGCCCAGGCCCATGTCGTCGGCGAGGATGCCGCCCACCTCCAGCTGACGCAGGGATTGCATCCAGCTCAGGCCCTCCAGCTGGTAGGGGCGCAGCGTGGCATTCAGGCCTTGCGGCGCTGGCGCCGAGTAGTCGCGGATGTCCCGCAGGCGCTGGGCGAAGGTGCGTATATGCTCGCCGCCTTCCCAGAGCAGCGGCAGCTCTTGCAGCGGGTTGAGCCGGGTAGCGTCGGCGCTGCTCAGGCGCAGGGTGGTTTCGCCGGGTTCCTGCAGGTAGAACTCGCCCAGGGTCGCCAGCACCGGCTTCAGGCGGCCGTAGGGCAGCGCCACTTGCAGCGGGCCGTGCAAGGAGTTGGGGCGATTGGGAATGTTCACCAGGATCAGCTCGTCGTCGCGGCGCTTGGCCAGGCGTTCCGGGTTGAGGATCTCGGTGTGGGAGCGCATCAGGTTGAGCAGGATCGGCAGCAGGCTCAGGCGCTCGCCGTTGACGATGATCCCCAGCTCCAGGTCGAACCAGTCGCGCCCGGGGGCTTCGTCGACACTGGCATACCAGTCGTCCACCGCGGTCAGGTCGAAGCCGAAGCCATCGTCGATCTGCAGTTCCCAATCCTGGCTGCGCAACTTGGGCAGTTCATTGAGGGTGAAGGTCAGCCAGGCGCTGTCGTTGACCATCTCGAACAGTTCGCCGGCGCTTTCCGGCAGGGCCTTGCTCTGCCGGGTGGCGATCTTGAAGCCCAGGCTGCGCAACTGTTCGCGCCAGCCTTGCTCCAGTTCTGGCTGGCGCTTGATGCGCAGGCTCTGGTGTTCCTGGCGGATGATCACATCGGCATTTTTCTGGCCACTGACGTACTCGCCCTGATAGTTGAACGACAGTGCGGCACGGTGCTGGATGTAGCGCTGCATCTTGCCGTTGCGTGGCTCGAAGGCGCTGAACTCGATGCTCGCCAGCCACAGGCGCGGCACTGGGCGCACGTCCTCCAGCAGCACCTGGGGCAGGGCGGCAGGCCGGCGGCTGTCGAGCACGACAGAGAGTTTCTCCAGCAGTTCGGCGTCTTTGGCCGCCGCCGGGTAGGCCAGGGTTTCTTCCACTTGCAGCAAGACCGCGACCACATGTTTGCAGTTGCTGCGTACCGGGCAGGTGCAATGGGTGTCGATCAGCAGCAGGTTGCCCTTGCTCGACTCGCGCAGGTTGATGCTTTGCCGGTAGACATTGCCACCGGAGCCCTCGCAACTGGCGGTGATAGCGCTGTCTGCGGCGCTGACGATGCGCACGCGCTTTTCCAGGGCATAACGCCGGCCGCGCTCCAAGGTTTGTTCCTTGAAGCGGTTGACCCAGGACGGGGCCAGGGGTTTGGTCAGGGGCGGACTCATAGGGACTTCGATCAGTCCGGTATTTCAGTTGGAGCGGGACGGGGTGCCGGTGCGGTGAGCGAGGTGATCTTGATCAGCAGGGCCAGATGGCCGTTGTCCAGGTAGTTGAGCTGGCCGTTCTTGGTGTGGCTTTGCTGTTTCAGGCGTTCGCTGCGGGTGACCAGGCCATTGCTGTCGATCTGGTTGATCCAGAAATCCGCGTCCACATCGGTGAAGCGTCCGAGCTTGAGGTTCAGGGTGCCTTCGATGGGGAACTGGCCGAACAGTTCCGGCCCGTCGCTGAGGGCCACCTTGACCGGGGTTTCCCCCAGGGTCTGCTGCCAGGCCTTGTGCAGCAGCACGCTGTAGTTGCCGCTGGCGTTGAGCTTGTCGACGATCCCGCCCAGGGCTGGCGTGCGCTGGCTTTCCGGGCTCAGGCGTTGAGCGCCGGCGGCCCAGTCTTCCGGAGCGGCGCGGCTTATGATCTGCGGCTCGGCGTTCTGCCGGACAAGGATCATTTCCACCTGGTACAGATCGTCGGCAAACGCCATGGGCGCGACCAGGGTCAGGAGCAGGGTCAGGGAGCGGAACAGGCGCATGGGGCGTCCTTCAAGCAGTTTTCGGGGTGAGGCGTTCAAACAGTGCCTCCAATGTATTAAAGCGCTCTTCCGGGCGCTCCATCGGCACCATGAACTTGAACAGGGTTGCGCCTTCGAATTTGTAGCGTTTGGGCTGGCTCTGAATCAGTTTGATCAGCGCCAATGGGTCCACCGGAGTGTCCGCCGCGAACTCGATGCGCCCGCCTTGCGGGCCGCCGTCGACCTTCTTGATCCCCAGGGTTTCGGCCTGGAGTTTGAGCAGGGTCAGGCGGATCAGGTTCTTGGTCGGCTCGGGCAGCAGGCCGAAGCGGTCGATCATCTCCACCTGCAGGTCCTTCAGGCCGTCCTCGTCGGTGGCCGAGGCAATGCGCTTGTAGAGGATCAGGCGCGCGTGCACATCCGGCAGGTAGTCCTCGGGAATCAGCGCCGGCAGGCGCAGGTTGATTTCCGGGCCGCCGCCCAGGGGCTGGTCGAGGTTTGGCTGTTCGCCCTTGCGGATGGCTTTTACCGCGCGCTCGAGCATCTCCATATAGAGGGTGAAGCCCACGGCCTGGATCTGCCCGCTCTGGCCGTCGCCCAGCAGTTCGCCGGCGCCGCGGATCTCCAGGTCGTTGGTGGCCAGGACGAAGCCGGCTCCCAGGTCCTGGGTATTGGCGATGGCTTCCAGGCGCTTTTCCGCGTCCGGGGTGATCTGCTGGCGCGGTGACGTCAACAGATAGGCGTAGGCCTGGTGGTGACTGCGTCCGACCCGGCCGCGCAACTGGTGCAGTTGGGCCAGGCCGAACTTGTCGGCGCGCTCGATGATGATGGTGTTGGCGCTGGGCACGTCGATCCCGGTTTCGATGATGGTCGAGGCGATCAGCACGTTGAAGCGCTTGTGATAGAAGTCGCTCATCACCTGTTCGAGTTCGCGTTCGCGCATCTGCCCGTGGCCGATGCCGATCCGGGCCTCGGGCACCAGTTCGGCCAGCTCGGCGGCGCATTTCTCGATGGTCTTCACGTCGTTGTGCAGGTAGTACACCTGGCCGCCACGCAGCAGTTCGCGCAGCAGGGCCTCTTTGACCGTGCTCTTGTTCTGCTCCATGACGAAGGTCCGCACCGACAGGCGCCGGGCCGGCGGGGTGGCGATGATCGACAGGTCGCGCATGCCCGAGACCGCCATGTTCAGGGTCCGCGGGATCGGCGTGGCGGTCAGGGTGAGGATGTCGACTTCGCTGCGCAGGGCCTTGAGCTGTTCTTTCTGGCGCACCCCGAAGCGGTGTTCTTCGTCGATGATCACCAGCCCCAGGTTCTTGATCTTCACATCGTCCTGCAACAGCTTGTGGGTGCCGATGACGATGTCGATCTTGCCTTCGGCCAGGTCGGCCACCGCGGCGTTCACTTCCTTGGCCGACTTGAAGCGGCTCATCACTTCCACGGTCACTGGCCAGTCGGCGAAGCGGTCGCGGAAGCTGTTGTAGTGCTGTTGGGCGAGCAGGGTGGTGGGCACCAGGATCGCCACCTGCTTGCCGCCGTGCACCGCAATGAAAGCGGCGCGCATGGCCACTTCGGTCTTGCCGAAACCGACGTCGCCGCACACCAGGCGGTCCATCGGCTTGCCCGAGAGCATGTCCTCGCGCACCGCTTCGATGGTGCTCTGCTGGTCCGGGGTTTCCTCGAACGGGAAGCCGGCGCTGAAGGTGGCGTAGTCGGCCTTCGGATCGGCGAAGGCGTAACCTTCGCGGGCGGCGCGGCGGGCATAGATGTCCAGCAGCTCGGCGGCCACATCACGCACTTGCTCGGCGGCCTTGCGCTTGGCTTTCTGCCAGGCTTCCGAGCCCAGCCGGTGCAACGGCGCCAGGGCGTCGTCGCTGCCGGTGTAGCGGGCGATCAGGTGCAGGTTGGCCACGGGCACATAGAGCTTGGCGCCCTCGGCGTATTCCAGGGTCAGGAACTCGACGGCCTGGTTATCGATCTCCAGGGTCGCCAGGCCCAGGTAGCGGCCGACACCGTGATCGATGTGCACCACCGGCGCGCCTTCGCGCAGCTCGGTGAGGTTCTTGATCACCGCATCGTTGTTGGCATCGGCGCGTTTTTCCCGGCGCCGGCGCTGCATCACCCGCTGGCCGAACAACGGGCTTTCGGCCACCAGGGCCAGGGCCGGATCGTCCAGCACCAGACCTTCGTCCAGGGGCGCGATGGTGATCGCCAGGCGCTCCTTGCTGGCGACGAAGTCCGGCCAGCTGTCGACGGTCTTCGGCCGCAGCTTGAGGCGTTCCAGCAGCTCCAGCAGCACTTCCCGGCGGCCGGCGGATTCGGCGGTGAACAGCACCCGGCCGGGGAACTCGTCGAGGAAGCCCGAGAGCGCCGCCAGCGGCTGGTTGGCCTTGGCTTCGATGGCCAGGTTGGGCAGTTCGTGGGCCGGGAAACGCTCGCGGCCGACGCCGGTTTCGATGTCCTGCTGGCTGGCCACCACCCGTGGCCAGTTTTTCAGGCGGGCGAAGCAATCTTCCACCGGCAGGAACAGCTCCGCCGGCGGTAGCAGCGGGCGCGAGGGATCGACGCGGCGCTCTTCATAGCGGTTGCGCACGTCGTTCCAGAAGTTTTCCGCGGCCTGTTCGATGCCCGGCAGGGAGAACACCTGGGTGTCCTGGGGCAGGTAGTCGAACAAGGTCGAGGTTTCTTCGAAGAACAGCGGCAGGTAGTACTCGATACCGGCCGGGGTAATCCCGCTGCTCAGGTCCTGGAAGATCGGGCAGCGGCGGAAGTCCACGTCGAAGCGTTCGCGAAAGCGCGCCTTGAAGCGGGTCACCGCTTCTTTCTGCAGGGGGAATTCCTTGGCCGGCAGCAGGCGTACCGAGTCGACCTTGTCGATGGAGCGCTGGTTCTCCGGATCGAAGGTGCGCAGGGTCTCGATTTCGTCGTCGAACAGGTCGATCCGATAGGGCAGCTTGCTGCCCATGGGGAACAGGTCGATCAGCGCGCCGCGCACGGTGAATTCGCCGTGCTCGTAAACCGTGTCGACATAGCGGTAGCCGCTGGCCTCCAGGCGCGTGCGCATCTGTTCCACATCGAGCTTCTGGCCGACATCCAGCACCAGGCTGCTGCCCAGCAGGAACTGGGTCGGCGCCAGGCGGTGCAGGGCGGTGGTGATCGGTACCACCAGCACGCCGTGCTCCAGTTCCGGCAGCCGGTAGAGGCTGGCGATGCGCTGGGAAATGATGTCCTGGTGCGGCGAGAACAGGTCGTAGGGCAGGGTTTCCCAATCGGGGAAATGCAGCACCGGCAGGTCCGGGGCGAAGAAGCTCAGCTCCTGCTCCAGCCGGTCAGCGCTTTGGCTGTCGGCGGTCAGCAACAAGGTAAAGCGCTTGGCAGCGCTGGCGGCTTCGGCGATGGCCAGGCTCAGGGCGGCACCGGGCAGGTTGCCCCAATGCTGTTTACCGGCGGCGGCGGGGAGTAGCGGTAGACGCAGGACGGGCACGGACGGTCAAGCTCCAAGCGTTGCGACGAAAGTCGGTAATTGTAACGGCCCCGGGTGGCCACTGTCAGTGGCTGATGCGTCTATTACGCCGGTCAGGGCAAATGTAGTGGCTATGACAACAAAATGTGCTTTTTGAGCGGAAATGTAGTGCCGAATCCGGCTGGTGTTACGGAGGGTTACAGACAGGCAGGTGCGCCGTCCAAAAAATTGACGCTGCTGGAGGCCGCGGTTTTACTGGGCTCCAGCACAGTGGTGTTTTTTTGCAAGGGCTTTTTGTTACGTTCCGCACGACAGGCGCGCATTGCTACGACAGGAACGGGGCGGCATAATGTAGCCCCTTTTTTCTGCCCCTACATGTGGAAGGTTCCCGTGACTCAGAAGCCCGACCAGTGTCTTGGTGAAGGTAGCGACCGTGAAGCACTCGCAGAAGCGATGATTCCGCTTATCGGTCAGCTCTACCGCAATAACAATGTGGTGAGCTCGATCT
>Ga0194135_10000950_pt1 | contig 16914 bp, 8 predicted proteins | sample LitLau_LLRF_2013_FD_134024 | JGI IMG/M metagenome (GOLD analysis project Ga0194135, IMG submission 134024) | Freshwater sediment microbial communities in response to fracking from North America - Little Laurel Run_MetaG_LLRF_2013 (version 2) | ecosystem: Environmental > Aquatic > Freshwater >...
TATCTTCATCAGTATTTACCATTGAATCTCGTGTTGGGGATGACTTGTAAACTGTGAAAAGGTTTGAGAGCTCGAAATCATCGCAATCTTTCCAGAAATAATAACCGCACCATTGAACTAAAAACTGTTTTAGCTCAGGATAAATCAATCGTCCATTTGAGTCCTTAGCTTCCAAAACATTTTTGTCAAAAACACGTTTGCACTCCTCCTCGCTAAGGCTCCCTTCAAAAGTAACTTGAAATACAGTTGAACTCCGGGGATGTTTATAAATCTGTTCTAAGGTAAAGCTGTGTCCTAATGGATTCAGCATCTTCTTCAAGCGAGGTTGAAACATTTTTGCAAGAAATTTCACACATCCCCTTATCGCCAGACTTGCGAATGTATTTAGTAATATTAGGGGGAAAATTACCAACAGGACAAAGGCGATCAACAAAGTACCACATTTTCTAAGCAAGGGAGTTTTGTAAGAAGGAACAGATATTGAAACTTTCTTACAATTTTTATCAACCATTTTCGATATCTTCAGCAAGGTATCGTTCCAGCAGTGAAGAAGTCCAAGTTGAAACTGCGAGTGAAGGTTACGCAAAAATGTATAAAGGCCTTTAAAGATTTAGCAATTACTTCCAGACATCAGTTTAACGTTATAAATTATTTTATTGCCAACAATATACAGAACACACAAACAAAACCTGTTGTACGAAAAGTTAATCAAACAAACTTCAATTCTCACACTAATTATGTTATACAAGAACTTATGTTACTGATGGTACGTGAATAGTATGCACTTAATATATTACTAATTACAATTTTATATCATTCTCACGATGCCAGACATTTCCAGGTTAGTTTTTAACAAGTTTCTGCACCTTCTGCATCATTTGTATAAGCCAGGAATCTTATAAACTCGTTTGTTCAAGGTGCTGTAATGCAGCTTTGATCAATGGGTTTTCCAGTATGATTACTTTATTAATCTGCAGTATCTACGAGGATTGTGATTTTTTGTTTTTACTGACAACAGGAAACAAGGCTAGGTTTCTGTCTATTTCAGTCATGGATTTCCCAGAGAAGCAAGTTTACGTTTGAATTTGATTTGCTGCTTATAGGAAAGAGATTAAATGATAGGATAGGTTGGTGTACTCGAATAGTGTATCATAAATAGTTTATTCTGCAATCATCAAACGTTGTACTATTTCCTGAAATGTATTCAATGGATATAGATAGGATCAGTTTCTGAAATTTCTTCATAACTCTCGTTTAACTAACTGCAGCATTAATGACTGCTGCGGAATCAAAGCAATGCTATATTCAACCTGAACTTCTTCTGTAGTCATATTTGTTTTGATTTGAAAATGTCTTAAGATGTACGATAAAAATAATTTGATTTCCATTATGGCATATTTTTGTCCTATACATGTTCTGGATCCCCCAGAGAAAGGCAAATAATCATACGGAGATCTCTTTGCGCATTCTTCTGGTGTGAATCGATTTGGGTTGAAGTTTTCTGGATTGGGGAAGACTTTAGGATCTCGGTGGTAATCTGCCAGCACAATCACAGCAATGCATCCTTTTGGTATTACTCGAGTTTCATCTACCACAAAATATTACGTACTAGTAGCAAATAAGCAATCCACAAGGAATTAATCGTGCAAAGAAATCCTTAGACAATTTACCTATAGGAATGTCATTCTTAATGTGTCTTGGAATTATTGGAGCGGGAGGGTAAAGTCTTAATGCTTCCTTAATGCACATTTCCAAATATTTCATGTCGCCAATATCTTCAATTGTTGTATACATGTCATCTTTCCCTCGGTTCCTGAAGATGCTGTCCAACTCTTCATGAACAAGTCGTTGATGCTCAGGGTTGTTGGCAAGCAAGAAAAGAGTAAAGTTCATGCACAGGGTCGATGTATCTGTACCCTGTAGAAAAATAGGCAGTCAATAGTAATTATGTAGTTCTGTACCAATTGTCCCATGCTAGTAAAATCAAATTGAAGTTAATACAGCTGCGAGAAGAGTGAAAACGTGATCTACAATGTTTTGAGTACTTCTTTGTTGTTTCCCATCCAACAGGATGTCCACGAATGTCCTCAATTTAGAGCTTCCAGTTTGCCGTTCAAATAAAACCCTCTGCTCGTCAATTATCTAGGATAGAAAGTAATTAGTCTTCAGATAACTTCAGCTAGTGTGGATTCTATACTCCAAAATATTTAAATTTCAAATAACATTGTAAAGTTTCTTTTGTAGCGGATAAACATATTTTGTGTCGTCTTTCACAGTTCCAAATATATCCCTTATAAAAGGCAGACCCAACCATGGCTTCCACGTTAATTTATGAAGACTTTCAATCATAGTTTTTATTGCATTAAGTGAATCATCTTTGTTGAGGCCATGAACTGCTGAGCTTAGTTTTCCCATGGAAGATTCTGATCACAAACAATCAAGCTATTTACATTCCATTTCAGGCTGGTACCCACCAGTAAATATTTTCTGCATTAACGAACCCAGAACAACGTTCAGTGTCCACTTTGAGAACAAAGGATTGAGATCTGTGGGACAATTAGTAGATTTAGAAACCTCCTTGAGATCATCTAATAACATTTGAGCATTGTGGTTAAACGTGTCGATGAATCTATTGATGAATGTCTGGCTAAAAGAATTGTTCAGCTCCTTTCTGTCTTGCCTCCAAGTTTCACCTTAACAGAATTTAAAGCATTTTATAAACTAAACCGTGAAAGATGAGTAATCTAGAATTTAAAACAGCCTGAAGAATAAATAAGATTTAGAAGGAAAACTTGCAATGTGATGATCCGTTTACCCGTTGATGTGATTAGACCTTCACCTAAGTACATTTCAGATGGTTCCACAGCCCTCTCAGTTTGCTTAGACGAGGACAAAAGAATCTGAAAAATGTTGAAACAGTCAGAGCTAGCTGTTTATTGATTGTTTTAAAACTTTCCAACTGATACTAAGAATAAAAAGTAATGGTTAATTTACCTCTCCTACTCTGTGATCGGATATCAACAGAAATGGTTTAAAAAACATCCAAAAGCGATAGCACCCATTGTAAATCGTAAATTGGCTTGACACAAATTTTGACAGTCCTGGAAATTCAGGAATTGTCTCATTTGCTTCAAGTTAATTACGTAAAACAAAACAAATCGAACTATGCAGCTATTCTTCTCAAATACCTTTTACGAATACAACCTGATATGAGTTTCCAATAATTGGATACGTGAATGGGCCTGGAAACTTATTTAGCTTCTGTGCTAGTGGGCACAAATGAGTTTTCCAGAAAAGGATAATAAACAGTGAAAAAATTAAACACACAGTAATCAATTCCATAATGTTATTCAAAAGACGGAAGCGTATATAAAGTTTGGTCGAAAGTTTGGCCAAATTGAAACTATCAATGAAACCTCTCTCTGCTTTTATACACACTGGCAGTTTATTAATCTGCAGATGAACTTCATTTAAAGTTTAACCAATAATCGTCGCATAGCCTTCTTTTTCGTACTTCAACTTCACAATTTTAGCATTATAATTGCTCACCATCGTCGTCCTTATATGAAATAAAGATATCATTCATGAAATAATTCGCTTGGGATCAAAATTAAATATAACTGTCAATTAAGAAGTGCGAGAACTCATCCCCATAATATGTGCATAGGTACAGAATAATGAACAATAATCATTTCCCACACGTTTCTTCATTCATGCATCATGGCATCATATGTACGCTTGACGCACTTACTATTTCTTTCAGATTTAAAATTTTAAGGTACATATTAAAGTATGACAGTTATGTACATTGTCTTCTAAAATCCCACCTAAAAGATTTGTGTGAATAAAAAATATAGGTATGTTTAAATGACTATAATGTTATCATCGTTAAAATTTTTAACCTTAATTGGAAATTATTAGTCGCAAAGCTCCCTCATTGAACTATTAAATTGTCACTTTACTTTAAATGGCTGATCAGTTGTCAGTATAAGATACTCTTGAACGTAAAATAAAAAACTCCATAGGACTTTCAATTCATAATTAAGAAAGCTCATAAAATATATAGAATGTGTAACTCTCGAAGTCTCAATGAATTAATGACTTTTTCAAACAATAGAACTCTGAAAAACCCATTTTTCGTGATTCCCGAGCTTTGATTACATTTTCATTGACTTGGACCTCACATAATTAAAGTTGAGACCCAAAAGATGAGAAGTTTTGCATTAGTTTCTTGTAAGAACTGCTCCAGATGGCCCTAAAAATAATTTGATTTGGTTCACTACATCCAGAATTCAAAATACATGAATGGATGGGTCTAAAGCATGTCTTACGTGTGTCTTGTCTTAGCCTATGACCCTGGTTGTGCTTTAACTAAGGTCAATACTTCACATTTTGCAGTTTTTACACCAGTGCAGTTCAACTGAAAGGAGCTATGAAAAAGTATCGACTAGTATAGTGAATGAATTTCATAATTTGATATTCCTTTTGCATGCAATTGTAATATTGTAATGAATTAAAGCTTCATCGGCAGTGTCTTCCTTTGAATTGATTTATTTCAAAACTGGAATAAAAATAAACAATTTGTAACGTTAAAAAGAGGTACAACAATTCGTAAAACTCTCTGAGACGGTTTCCACCGCTGAGACATATTCGAAAGTTGTTACGGATCTCTGTATAATATTATAATACTTATCTCTAGAATGAATAGTAGAGCATCATTGTATAATATCTGTTGTGTGTAAGTGTACTTCACATTAAATACTCTTTAAAATCATAATACATGGCCTATGTTCTCTTGTATTACACGCAATTACATCATAATATAGTAGTTATATATCTCTTACATTTACTTGCTTTGCTATCAAGCAACGCTACACGTACAAGCTATTTACTATTAATTATTTGCTAATCATTATATATACTTAAGAATAATTCTGTACATAATTAGTTACAAGTTATCGTGTGGTTATTACGCTTATTTTACAAAGAGTTATTCATTTTTTATATTATTAGATCCCAATTCACTCCTGAGTCGATTCAGGAAGGTTTTTATTTTCTGTATAAACGAAAGCAGAGAGAGTACTTGATTGTATTCAAATAAAGTTCAATCAGCCTTGAAAATAATTCTCACGTAGGATTCAAAATCGAGACTTACACTCCGGTCTTATCAAAAGATGTCAATTGTCAAATGTTTTTAATTTCTACACGGAGACACAGCACAAACTCTACTTAATACTCCATACTCCTCTAAATAGTGGTGAGTAAATGGCACGTGTGTAAAACAATTAAAAATTAAAACACTGTAACGCAATTTGATACCGCAATGACTACAATACGAAATACGTATCGACCAGAGACATATAAGAAATCCTTGTTATAGAATATTATGCTCAGATATTTTTAGTAAGTCTGTGTATGAAATAGACCAAACTTAAACGTTAATTGAATTTGTGTGGGTGGGTGTGTGTTTGTTTAGAGCTCTCTTAGTCACTAGAATATTTCATCAATGTTTAACATTTTTAAAAAGGAGTGTACGTGTGAGAGAAAGAGAGGATGAGAGTACAAATTTTAATATTATTAATTCGATTCGTTACATCTTTGTATGTTTGCAGCTTTCGTAGTCAAAACTTTAAGTATCGAAATAGGTTTTTTTGAGTAAAATCTCTTTTTAGTTTGAGCCTAAAACTTATTCAGAGCAATCTGAACTATAATATGGAAGTATAGACAAATCTTTATTTCCATTTCTAAGCATGTGTTATTAAGAAAGTTTTCATTTCATTGAAAGATCAAGTTCGGTCCTCACGTCTTTCGTATTCTTCAGAGAAACCAATTACACAAATTATGAACTGTCATCAAGTGTTTTTTAACATTCAACCCAGTTGTAGTAAAACTGAGATCAAGTCTGTCCATGGTAAATCCATTCAACTCATAATTCAAAAATATTTCAGATAACCTGAATGATTGATTGTTTGTTCAAAAGTCATTCCAATAATATTAAATACCGTCAAATGATAAAGCTATAAAAGTATTGCACGACCGGCTGAGTAGTTTCATGTGAAAATTGTACTGTTTGACGCGATGGAAAACTTTGTTCTCATAAAAAAGAAACACGTCAAACGCTACAGAGAAGATGAGTAAGTCGAAGAGATCAGGTTTTCCATAGGCAGATTATGATTACTAAAGTGATTACTGCTGATACTAAGTTCACTCCTACGTGACTCGATTCCACACTGGCTCTCTTGCTGGGCAAAGGTGACATTATTGTTGTTGACCCCGGATGGTGTTGGGGTTGAAGACGCAGAGGTCACAGGGATAACCACTCCCCCTTCTCCGTTCAAAGGACTGACACTACTACTGCTACTGCTACTGCTACTACTACTACTTCCAGCAGCAGAACTCTGTTCCAACTCTTTGTCGTTCTTAGAAGTAGTCCAACAAACTTGCTCTGGCCTCCCTATTTCCATGGACTGAACATTGTCACCACCATTGAAATCTCTTGCCAGATAGTCACACGCACTAGGGTTGCTGCTACTACTAGAAGTACTGACCACTGCCCCATGGGGAGGCGATCTATTCGGATGGCAACTCAAAACAGTGAGGGATGAATTAGGACTACTAATGACATCAGTACTTCTACTATCACTCAAATCACTTTTAGCTAAGGAGTTCATCTCTCCGAGAACTGCAACTGGAGTTGAGTCATCGTTTATTGCACTAGGAGAGTTGGTCTGAGGAGACAAAGCGTTTCCCAAAGTGAAACTTCCACAATGAAGATAGGCTGGAGGTGTGTTATGAGGTGGAGAGATATTTCCCGAGCTACTACTGCTGATGCTTGGGCTGTTGCTATTGCTGCCGTTACTAGAGTTATTACTGGCGACTACAGCTTGAGGAGAAGGAGTCCCTATGAACTGTTCGTTAGGACTGCAAGTAGAAGACGTTTCCATTGGAGCAATGAGGCTGGTCATAGGACTTCCGACACTCGGAGTAGGTGGAGGGGGGGCGTAATAGTACGAGCTCAAGTCGAGATCATCTCCATAGCCTGAATCACATTCGAGGAGAGGAGAGGTTGAAGACGTCACGATGATTTCTGAACTGGAAGCCTGGAGCTGCTGCTGCTGCTGCTGTGGAACAGGACTCGCGTTGTTCGATGAAGGGAGATCGTGCTCTCCGTACTCGTACGATGTTGTATGGTATGGCGTGGGTCGCAAGGAGTTGTAGTCGTAAGACAAGTAAGGAGCCTCGCTGTACGGATTGGGGGAAGACAGGTACGGGTCATGACCGTTTGGAGAGAGAAGACCATTGTTACTGGTGGGACTCATGGGAGGAGGATTGTTGGGTGGGACATTCGGTCGCGAATCCGTAATCTGCGGTTGGTGACTTGGAGGATTGAAGCAGTGGTTCGAACTCGACCTCCAGAAGGATGGCAACTTCTCACGGCTCTTTAGAGACTCGTCTACTTCGTCTTCGTTCTTTATTTCTTGCTCTATGTGACGTAGCGTGTTGCATATGAGGACTGAGCGATGTAGACTTGGCTCCACACATTGTTGCTATTCAAAACAGAGATATATGCCATTAGGATTCATGTTATTGGACGAGAGTACGTAACTTTGTGCGTTAAGTTGTGTCATGCAATACCTTACTCACCGATCGAAACTTGTTCAGTTTACACAGACTTAAATGGAGGACAGTCGATCGTTGCTGTTTGTAAGAGCAAAGCTCGTCTTCGTCATCATCGGAAGCATCGAATTCTTCTCCAGAGTTGAACAAGTCTTCGGAAGAGATTGACTCGCACGAGGAGGAACTGGCGTTGTCATCAAAGTCATTGGAAGAAGATCCATTTCCTCCGTGGAGGTTTGTCAAGCAATTGTTGTTGTTGTTCCATCCATTCCCAGAGTTCCCGTGATGATCTAAGCTGCTGCTACGAGAACTCTTCCGCGCGACAATTGTGGCGTCAGAGGAGCCCAGATTGAAGTATGACTTGCCGTTCTCATCCTCAGTGATGAGTTGATTATGCTGGCCAAACGCAGAAGAAGATGAGGAGGAGGACTTATTGGAAGAAGACTCGGTGGTGTCAATGGGAGAGAGGACAGTGACGACTGAGGAGGCCAACTCCAAAGGTCGCTCATGGCACAGCAGCCCAGAGAACTCGAGGTCCGAAGTGTCCGAGAGGATTGTCGATTTATCGGAGAGGAAGAAAGGGCGGATGTCTGGGGCAGGGAGGGCTTCAAGGGATGACTTGAGTGACTCTAAGGGGTCTGGGGTGAAGGCATAAGAGGCTGGACACAGCAGGTTTCCTCCAACGCCAACAAACTGGGGACTATTTCCTCCACTACTCGAACTTGTCAGTAGAGTCCGCGCTAATATGGACGTCGTTAGAAAGTCCGAACTATTCTCGTTCCCCGATGTGTCCTGTAAGGACAAGGTGATGTCATTGTTGTTGTTATTCAGCTTCCTGGCTATCTTCGCAGAGACTACTTCATCGTCCTCGGGACTTCCAAGTCTCCGCTTCGTACTGGGGGAAGCTACTCCCATCCTGTCTTCCTGTTTTGGTTCCTGCAAACAAATAATCCAACGTTTAGCATCTTATCCATTGCAAGTCAAGGCTTCTCTCTCTTCGTGCTCAACAATAGAATCCATGGGATTCCTCCAAGCCATAAAAGCGCGTTTTTACTCGTAGGTGCCTACCGTCGTTTCTCTAATGCTGCAAGTTATCATCCAACTGTTTCTCATGCACAATGGTATTTTACAAGCCCATACACTGCTTCGTGTGTCGTCCTATGTATTATTGCAAGAGAAGGCTACGTGGTGAGGCAAAGCTTTCTTGCATTGTACGTCTCAGTCAAGTGGGTTATGAGGTCGGATTGGAAATAACATTACCACCACCAACTCTATGCAGCAACATCACAGCTAACTTTATTGCCTTCACATTTAACCAACCAACAACATAACCACCCTCTCTCTTTTATTAAGCTTAACTAACCAGCTAGCCTTGCGCCTACGCTGCCAATTTAACAAGAGTTACTTGGAAGTTCAGCTTCCATGTTCGAACGGTTCCTCTTACTTATTCTTTTACAAGACTACATATGCAACTGTTGTCGAATTTCGACCTCTCTCTCTGTCTCTCGGTCTTCATAAACAAGGACTGCATACTGCATATATACGCAATTTATATGCGGCAGACTTGTTCGGAACCTCTCTCTCTCTCTCGTATATAATAATAAAGTCTGTGTAGAATGACTAGTTGTGTTTTCGCATATTATGGTTAGAAAGTTTAGATAACAATGGAGGACTAAAGACTAACAACGCTTATGAAACTGTAGAAGGAACGAAATCCTCGTAGAGTCTAAAGGAAATTGCAATAATACATTCTGTGAGTACGAGCGAGTATTTGCAACGCCTTGAGTAAAAATGTAAGGAAAATACACAGTCGAGGCTGAAGCATTTCGCATACTTGATTCCATATGGATTTACGCACACGGCAAAGCCCATTAGTAAACCTACAGTAAAGTCAACCAGCAGTAGCAACTTATGAAACGAAGCTGCTTCTGTTGCTTATTTTCTGCTGCTGCTGCCTTCTTAAAATATAAATGTACGTTTACACAACGAGCAGATTGGATTTGTTGGATACGAAGGAAGAGAGCTTCACAACTAACTTTTGCTGCTGAACAATCTCTAATTGCAATTTGAAGCTGAGTGCACGAAGCCATCGCATGGATGGATGGATTGATGGGAAGTTGTTGGTTTTATTCTCTGAATATGTTCAGTCTGCATTAACCTGCCTTTTCACAACAATCATAGTTACTATTCCTGGGCGTTTTGGCTTCATAAATCTTGGTGAAAAGGTGGGAAATACGCAAATACACTAAAGAGCTTAAGCTTTTCTGATATTTCCTCTCTGCTCTCCCACTTCAGTCCTTCTCTGTTGCTTCTACTTGCTAAGCTGATGACTTTTTTATCATCATTTGGATTATCATTGAATAATTTAAACTCAATTAATCGGTACGATTCAAAGAAAAGACGCTGACGAAAAATAGCTCTAAATAGCTCGCAAGTAAACTAAATATGTGACTCATCTCAATGATGTTAAATCTCAATGAAATCCCAACTCCCAGAATGAAAATTCTAGTCAGTCACATGATAGGTCTCAATTCGTGTCTTAGGTTAAGGATGAGTTAAATATGATTTGATGAATTATACAGACCTACTTCTTTACATGTGCATGGAATAGAATCTAAGTGAAAATAAAATCAATCAATAAGGTGAAGTGAAAGCATTTATCGTAAACAAGTGGACCCTGCTGTCCCACATAAAATATCCTTTTCATGATTCTTTCCACACTCGTCCAAAACATCCCTTTTCAAGATAGAATTTCATCCGTATATTCGGTGGACACTTTCCCCTTTTTCTCAAGTAGCCCCTCAGGAGACTGGCCTGAAGAGAGAGAGAGAGAGAGACAGAGAGCTTCGAAGGAAAAGCACTTAAAAGTAAACTTATCGTTAGTATATAAGAGCAATATCACTAAATACTACGAAGCTGCTACAAGTTCTAGTAGAGCAATTCAATCTCATCACACTCAGGGTAGTCTACTTTTTATGGAATTTCTAGTTTTACTCTCTTAGAAAGCTACACACACACAATTTACTTGTAGTCTTGTACAGCCACAAGCTGTAGTTCAAAATCATAAAATATATTTTCCTCTCTCACTCTCTCCAGAGCAGTAGTTCAGAACATTACGTAAAAGTTGGTTTGGTAGTACCTTGGGAGAGAGAGTGAGATTCTGAGGTAATACATATATATATATGTGTGTGTGTGGATGCTGTGAGTCTTAGTAAGGTGAACGGATGGACCTAAAGAGTACAAAAAATTGACCAGTTGCATTCATTGGAAATGAAGTTGCCCCTCGAAAAGAGCGGACAAAAACTACGACCAAGAAAAGTACCCTAAGCAATAATAAGTTTCAGAGTGTGAGGTTCCTCGGAGTAAAAGGGAGGAAAAGACGAAGGGTACCCTTCGCTCGCAGTATACAAAAGGACCCTTTGGTCCATGGGCACATGGCTCTCTCGTTGTCTGATGGAAACCCTTCATTTGTACATCTGGCAGAGGCACAACAGCCACAAAAACCCATCCGATCGCCTTCTCGTTCTAAAACTCTGTCCTCTAAACTATCTCTCTCTCTCTCTCTATGTTCACTTTAAGCTCTTTCTGCTGAATTTACAGCATCCCTCCTAAAGTTCTCGAGTCACCCTCTCCTCATCAACATACCGTCAGTTTCCACGGCTGAAAATCCTAAGCCAAGGTTCGATGACTAACTCATTTCTCTACCAAAGTCCCCCTTAGTAGTCTTCTGACATAAATGAGTCAAGCAGACAGGATATCATTATGGATTTCCTATCCCGATTCGATCCTCTCTCTCTCTCTGTCCTTCGCTTTAGCCTATATGCAAGCAGCCTGATTACTGATTACTCGGGTGTATATGTGCACTATCCCTTTTAGTTCAACATGCCCCAGCTATCATTACAGGATTTCGAGAGTTGTCAGAGAGAAACTTCTGAGCGATTAAGGGAAGCAGTGAAAGAACTCCATAAGAAGAACAAGGAGAAGACGATGTGTGTGTATGAAGTGCATTAACATCTCTTTCATCGAGTTTTTTAAAATAAAAAAGAATTTAAAATGCACACACAGGCCAAACCAGATCTTAATATTATTTGTACAATACTGCTTCACTAGCTTCTGCCTCTTTGGCTCGTCTGACCACTTGTTTATTGTAACTCATTGGTGATGCTCACATCTTCACACACACACATATACTTTATTTTTTAAGAGTATACACACAGAGAGCATAGATCGTGTTGCTGAGATTGCAATGTTCCACCACCCTGACAAGATTTGTATGTTGGATGTTGTTGAGTGGAAAGAATTTTGCCAGAGGTTACACATATCTAAAATAAGCGTACCTGTTGTTCTTTTTGATCTTTCTTTCTGTTGGTATTTCATGATGATGTCTCATCTCAGCTGGCCAAGGCAACTTTACTTGTTTTCTATCCTTGTCTCTCTCTCTCTCTCTCTGTGTATGTATACGTATATACATATGATACAATTTACAAGTGGCTAAGTATTGAACGGGATAACTAAGAAATTGAACGCTGAGGCAAAAAGGTTGAGAGGATATGAAGGAAGGTGGCCAGGTTGTTAAGCTTAGTTAGTACGATATACATTCTCATGTCTAACTCTTCGTGAGAGGCTAGTGATGCAGGTGTACATGTCTTTCACATAATACATTTTTCAACCAACGAAATAACCCTATCCTCTGTGAATGCCTTGTATTAAACCAAACACACACTACTACTACTTCTTCAATATCTTCTCAACAATGCAACATACTTACAACTGCTAAGGCAATCCTACCAAGAAAATATACGGTTGGCTAATAAGACGAAGGAACTTATTTCTTCTAGAGTGAATACACTTTTAAATTTCGACTCAATCTTCAGCGAATTACGCTGCCATCATGCTACTTACAACTTACCATTGCACTATCTTATATTATGAACTCACTCCTTCCAAATGGCAAAAGGAATAAGCAAGCATACTCGCTCAGTTTCATGTAATCACACTTCTATGAGCAAAAATCTTGCGAGACACCAGCATCATCATCATACTTGTACGCGTACTGTGACTAGCACACACAGCAACAAATACAAAATGCAATGTAAACTACAAACTCCTAACTACGACCATTATTGCAGTGTCCATCCATACTAGGCGAAATATTTAATGAAGCTGGCGACCAAGCGATTAATTCGTATAGAAGAAGCCTGTACAACACACACATATATGCGGTCTGTGTCTTTCCGTGGGCGAAATGGCATTCGCCAATGTAGATGAGACAGTCTCTGTTGTTGAAGGATAATATGTAACCTATGCACAACCCACATCATTTGTGAGACTCGGTTTGTTGAGCTATTTGCTTACGAGCAGCAACGTTTCATTTCACCCCATATGTGTTGTCTAGCTAGATTTCGAAAGATAGTACAATTCCCTTCGTTGGGCTTTTGAAAAAGAGATATTGAGAAAAGTATATAGTAGGGACCAAGTTCAGATTCTGAGTCTCAGAGAGTCTGAGAAGAGAGTTTTGAACATTAAAATAAAGCTGAGAGAGTATTTTGAAGTTGGAGAATTTCATGCGATAAGAGAAGACTGTGTGATGGGTTTGGGTTGTTCAGCTTGCGTGGGTACTGAGAGAAGGGATAGAAAGAAATGATAGCATTGCAGCAGTAGAGCCAAAGGAGCTAATTTCTTCTCTCTTGGTTGTGTGTGTGTGTGTGTGATGTTAGTGATGGTGTCGACCCTGAGAGTTGGATGGAAATGGAATGAGTTCCCCTTTTGCTTTACTTATTTCTTGTAGCAACCACCGACCGACTAAAATTCCATCCACTCACCCTTCTTCTTCTCACGAACATTGGAACGGTTTCGTATGGAAGAGTATGGGAAAGAGGAGAGAGAGAGTAGAGAGAAGAAATAATGCCAGCAAAGTATGGCTACGAAGTACAAATGCAATAATGGAGGAGAGCAAAGTTTGAGTTGCTTTCAGTTGACGCAGGCAGATATAAAATGGAATAGCTGAGGGAACTAAGTAAAAAGTTGGCTCTTGCTGTTGGGGGATGAGGAGGAATCCAAAGGAGACTTGTCTAATGTCTACTTTTCAAAACGAGTTCCGCTCACTCTCCGACTCTACTCGGCTGTCGACTCCTTCTATTATACAGATATTCGAATATATATATACTGCTCTGTGCATACTCCGCTGCATGCTTACTTTATTCTTCGTCCTTCCTAACATTCACGACCTCCCTACTACTACTGCTACAGCCTAATGCTCTCATAAGACCTCACAAAATCAGGAACAGTTCTATGAAACCAAAACGGTACGCTTCAAATGTGGCGCCAGAGGATACAACAACGTCTTCGTCTGATATCCGCTTGATGTATTTGCGACAGCTGTGTCCCCTCCTAATTGTGTCGCTGTCAGGTCGAAAATCCCTAACATGAGAAGAAGCATATCGTTCATATTACCTTTGGCAGGGCTTATCTGAACTACCAAGGCGCGCTTTAGGTTGTGTTAAGCGCACAGCGGACAGAATCTGTTGAGACATAATTGCTGTGCGACCAGTCTAAAGCCACACACTCGCCGCGAGCATGATAGGAGGAAGCCACTTCTTCAACTGCTTGATATTATTAGAACCAACGATCTCACATTTCCCCATTCACATCTGAGACATCCTACTTACAAAACGCAGTATACGTAGAACATGATGAGGTTTAAGCGTCTTCAACATAGAAGGCAAGACTCCACGAGCACCAGTGAATATATATTTTCAACTCGTATCAGAGAGGAAGCTAGAAGTTCAGAGTTTCAGAGAGAAAGAGAAGGTTATTTTTTGTCCTTCTTCATGACGTCAATATCTGTTGGCTGCTGTGACTATAAAGCTATATAGAACATTATATAGTTCTTTACACAAAGACTGGTAAATATTATACTTGGAGCTATATAAAGTCGTCGAGAACACAAGCCCAGTACTGCCTAGCACTCACTCTCTGATAGTGAGCGACGTATAAAGGGACGAACTCACATAATATAGAGGCAAGTCGTACACTAGCGTGGGACGAAATAAGCACTCTGACGAACGCTTGGTTTTGCTATAGGGTCGATGTGGTATTAAGAATACTGTGAAACCTGACAGGACATAGAACCAGAGAAGCAGTACTTCGGTAGAAAAGGAGTAGAGTTTGCCTTTGTGCTTGTATAATGCAAAGCCCACTGCTATATGTATAATGATAATATGCCTTTACACGTAAATGTGTATTGCTCTCGACAGAATCTATAAACCTTCAAGTATATACTTATCTAAGGTATAAAATAATATAGCATATATAATGCTGGCTCAATACTTCCATTACTTTCCGTGCTCCCTTTCCCTTATTCTTCAACTTCAAATGGAAACTGGTTCCTGAGGATAAAAGCCTTCTCAACTTTATACATACAGATTTTCCTCTATCTGCTGTAATGATACGGAGAGCTACTATATAGGAAAACCCAAGCTGGCCTCATCGACTGCTCTCACATCGCCCAACTATATGCCTCACAGAGATATACTCACCACCACTCTACTCATTACACGTTACTTTGAAGATACATAGATGTATAATAAAATAATGCCCAATGTACCTATCTCTCAGGCTCCAAAAAGCCTTCATTTTATTCCATGGTATTTTATCTGTCGACATACTCATCCATCCAGCTGCAAAGAGAGACTGAGCCAAGAGCAAACTCAACTCTGGAACTTAACGTGACTGAAAATAATCCTGCCACACACAAACCACTCGTTCCACCAGGTTGAAATGAGACTTCTACTGAAGGTACTTCTGACTCTCTTCCTAAGGGTGGAAATGAACACTTCTTGTCCGAATGGAACCTCACATCCAAATGAAATGAGTCTCTGGAACGACCCAGTACAAAATTGGATGGATGATAATGCCGGCTAAATTTAAGGGGACTCCTTTTTCTTTTCATCTCATATTATTCCTCCGTCCAAGAAAAAGAGATCTGATCGTGAATGCAGAAGACTTTTTCCACGCGCTTTGTTACAACCAACCAATTTCTTTCCGAAAATTCGGATCCTCCGAGAAACACAACTCCTCCTCCTACTCAAAACTGGTTCATGCCATCTCTCTCACGGAATCTTTCCCGCTATCACACAGTGACCAATGCTGTCAACTTGATTGAATCCGAAATCGGATCATGCATTGCTAACCAGAGCAACAGTTGCCTCACAAGATCCACACATCCACTATCCTTATTGCACCTTCTAATGCTTCGATTCGACTGAACATTCCTAATTCACAATTGCATGTGTCCATGTTGCAGTTGCAGTTTTAACACAGATTCTAGCTCAATATAAATTCAATGAAAAGCATCATTACAATGTACACTTATGAAGCGTAGTAAATATACGCACCTGTACTCTTTGCACATTTTAATTGAATGAACTTGCACCAGTCCACGGACATCCACCTACATTCCATGTGTGTTTTCAATTTAGATCAGATAAGCAATTAGTTCCCTAAGAGTAATAAAACCCATTAAACTCTGTCCTGTGTGTAAATGTTTGTTGCTCTCAACATGAATGGACTTTACGTGATTAACCCTTCCTTATTCCATCTCTTACACGCTTTGTGTGTCTACCTACACACACTTATATGGCGTATCTCTTCGCCTATGATATAATATATATTTAAGACTGACTGACTCTCTATATAGATGAAACAGAAGTGCACATTCAGTCGTTTATATTGGCCATATCATTCTTCTAACTTACTGGAATGACCTTGCTACTCTTCTGTGTATGTCTCACTCTCGCATTTTTATCATAATCTGTCCATGCTGAGTACTTCTATGAGCTTCATTGAGATACATTCTGTTGGATACATAGGAATATACGAGATGCTTCAGCTGTTGTGTTTTAGATCTGCCGTAAATGCTGCAGCAGGCTGGACTGATATGAAATGAAATATACCTATTTATCTGTATGCTTGGAAATTTTAACTGAATAGATTCATTGAGCAGTGCAAGCACACTTTAGTTTACATCGGACTAATTCACACTCTCGTCAGCATTCCACACAGATATATGTATCTAGGGATTCATATTGCAGCAGCAAGTATAGTGATGAGCTGAGCAAAACTTAGTTTTTATCATTTCGCTTATCAACACTTATAACTTCAAGTAGATTTGAATGAAAGAGAAGATTGACTAACGATGCATGTAACTTGCACGTAATAATATTTTCATTCTCGCACTTTTCCCCTTTCAATGGAGAAATGTACAAGATACATAAAAACGATAAATGAATGCTAATA
>Ga0194135_10000951_pt1 | contig 16909 bp, 9 predicted proteins | sample LitLau_LLRF_2013_FD_134024 | JGI IMG/M metagenome (GOLD analysis project Ga0194135, IMG submission 134024) | Freshwater sediment microbial communities in response to fracking from North America - Little Laurel Run_MetaG_LLRF_2013 (version 2) | ecosystem: Environmental > Aquatic > Freshwater >...
TTGTTTTCTCATAAAACGCATCAAAGCGCAGCTAAAAAACTGGACTTCTATGGCAGTGTACGATATGGGTCTAAAAGCGGCAAGTTCAGCCTTACTATATTAATCCAGTTTTCTTGCTGCGCTTTTATGCGTTGCATGAGAAAACAAAGGAAAACGCCACAACCAAAATTTTGTGCTCTTTCGTTTAAGACTACTTTCAAGTTAATCCGATGATCCGTTTCAGAGTTACAACGTCCCTATTTAGTACAAAACTTGGTTGGTGAAAGTCAAGTAACTTTCACCCAGTTGTGTTAAGGGACCTGAAACCACGTATTTGTTAACAACTTATGCTAAGCAAGATGCGTGATGAATATTATTGAAAACGGAATCATAATTGGAATTTTCGGGCAGGTTCCACCTGGATCTACTCAAAAGGCTTTGTCTTCAGGGGCCAGATCAACCTGGCACTAGTTCTCCGACTGCTGTCAAGATGGGAAACTGGATAGAACTTCCACCCGAGGTCAAGATTTTATACTAAAAGTCTTACAAGAGTTGAGTGCTTGTGCTTAACATAAACTGAACGTAATATTGTTTTCAGCTGCTCATGATGATTTTCTCCCTCTTCAAATTCGAAGAGGATCCTGAAGGGCGTCCACGTGAACTTGAAATATATCGGATTCAGAAGAAAACCATTTTAAATTGTCGACTTGTTTACTCACAATGGAAGAAGGTGATGGACGATGTGTTGAAGCGACTGAATCTTGAATACTACACACAGTTAAAATGTTTTGTCAACCGTCTACTATATGGCTTTCCCCGCATAAAGTTTAATAACTCAAGGAATAACATTTCTATTGAAGACTTGCTTGTACCAGATTTTAAAAGTGCTGAGAGTCCACTGGGTATTCATATTCCAACAAAATCCATCCGAATTGGTAGTTTTCATGACATGAACCAGTCTTTGACAAAATACTTTGTCCCCTTTTTAAACATTGGCTCCCACCTATCGGTATTGAGACTGGAGCATCTAACTCGACTTCCAGCTAAAATTCTGTTGGAGATTCTGCAGTGCGCTCCAAACACAAAAGTCTTAAACCTGGCTGTCATAACATTGACATTTTCTGTGGATGATATTAATTCAACTCTTCCACCACTTCCACATTTATTGCACATCCGATGTACTACCATTCAATTGGAGAGTGTTCCTGAAGGGTTCAACGTGATTGAATGGATATTGGAACCATATAAAAATCAAATTTTGACCCTTGCCACGAACTCCACGGAGTGGCTTCGACCGGATCCAATTATCTTTCCAAAGCTTGAGATGTGGGTCATAAGTTTTCAGACGTCCCCGCTACCTTTGCAAGCTGCAAGCATGTGTCCTTGTCTTGAGCGTCTCGTTTTAAGGACTTGGTATAATAGTGGCATTCGTGGACCCCGTTGGTCAAACATACTTGACTTTGTTTCCCAGTTTTCTAGCACTCTGATTAGCTTGAGTTTTGATGTCAGTTTTTATGAGAGAATTCCTGTTTCTTCATTTACAATCGGCAGTATCGGTGACGCCTTTAAAAACAGGAAGTTTCTACTTTTGAAAACATTCAGGATTTTATATCCGGATGCTGAGGATGAAGTTTTGCGCATAAGATACATCCTTACAAAGTTTTCAAACCTAAAAACTATTATCTTTGCAAGATTTAGGTATATTTATACGCCTGTAATAGTACCCATAGCGGAAATTGTTAAACCGTTTGTGGAAAGTCAACAGTACTGGGAAATATGTCCATGTTTAGAAAAAATAGTTGTGCAACATAACGTGGGGTGCTTTAGCGCAAAGTTCATTGCGTGGGATCGTAGCTCGCAGCGACAAGTATAGTTTTTCCAACAGGAATGGAGAAAATCCAAGCAGCAGTTGTTAATAGGATGTAAAAAAACATCTTAAGTTTGTGCAATTTATGCAGTTTTTGTGAAATGAACAAATATAGTTTGAGTTTGGTCTCCCATAATTAGCAATTATATTAACAAGCCTCCAGTTTTTTCCCATTTTTTGCTATTGTAATATTTAATTGACTGGATTTGTGAAAAAACTGTTGAAAAGAGTTGGATTGTTAACGAGCTTTCTGGAATGGTGCTGAAAACAAGTATTTGCAATACAAGATGTTTCATGAAATAAAGTCTGTGCTCTTTGTCACAAATGTGTGGTTTTCTCTTTATTTGAGCATCAAACATACATTATGTTTCGTGCATTGAGGCAAAGCGATAATTTCATCGACATTAGGTGGATTCTGTTTGCTTTGCCAACTGTCGTAAATGATATTGTTTTGTTTGAAAACATTTAAAATTGAAAACGAGGCATTGGAAAACGAATTTGTGAGCATTGAAGTCCCATAAAACTTGCAGTCGATTTAAGAAACGGCCTTTGTAGCTTCGTGAAATATGGAGTTGACTTGTTATCATATCTTGGCTTTGTAATCTGTCGCCCTCAACTCAGCGTCCCCAAAAGTACATATATTGTCATCATCCTTGCCAAGTTTTTAACCCATCAATCAGCGTCATCATCCTCTTCATTTTGACCTTCATCGTCTTTTTCGGATGATAACCTATCATTCCCTTGGCTTGCTGTTGGTGCCATGCTTTTTTGTGGTGATATAACTTTTGAAAAGAATACAAGAAAAATGACCCAAATGCATTTTTTTGCATAAAGTGGCTGGCATTGTACCTGTGTGCGTCAAACATCAGTAATATACTCAATGTAGTGAATAATACGCAGTTCAGGCGGGGTTTAAATCGCATGCTGGTTTTGAAATTATATTTTTTCGCGATAAGGCAAACAATTTCCGGAAAAAGCTTTTCTGCGAAGGGAATACGTATTTGCTCTTTTATGAGCCAAATGAGTAGGCTCCACCGTTTGTGCTGACATGTTCGTAGAATATCGAAACGGAAAAAATCTTTGCCCGTTGCTAATGCATTTAGTTCTTCATCAGTTTCTAACATTACGATCAAATGGATACCCAATACTAGTAGGAATTTCACCAAGCGAAGCCGTGTTCTAAGATCTAATGAAAGAACGTTGAAAAGGTAAATACTTTCTCAGTTTTTTGTGCAAGCGTCTATTTTAAGCCATTCATACTACGAGAAATAAATCGGCAACAAAAAGGGTTGGTTTGTCAACCTAACGACGCATTTATTCTATCTACCCGGTCATTTCTTCCGCAAATAAACTTTACTTTAAACATGCCACCACGGCAGCGGTTTCCAGATTAATTACTTTATGAACGAAGAACTATGTGTGTGCTTTAAAGCAATGATTCACGATTGGATTTACAGTTCTCTATAACATCGTTGGGTAAAAGTAAAAAAATATAAAGAAGAACTGTGACTAATATTTTGAATAAACTACTAAAGGAAATGATCACGACCTTATGAACAACGTTGCCAAGCATGATTTTACAGCGATCTACCAAGAAAAGATTTTTGCAGTAAAAAATCTTATTGGGTTAAAAATTATCAAATTTAACACTTAAAACATCCAAAAATGTCACAATTGTCAAGAAACTGTGAAAGGTGACGAAAGTACGTACATACGATTCCTGTAAAGGAATTTATCTTTACAAAACACCTAGTTAGAGATAGTTGGTAAATTGACGAACATGTTTTTGTGCTACCATTTGTCAAAAAAGGTGATAAACTGGTATTGACCTAATATATCAGCAATATACTCAATGTTGTGGATAAAATACAGTTTAGTGTAGTTTTACTTCACATAAAGTTTTTAATTTTGATTTAGTCGTGACAAGACAAATAATTTCCGGAAATTGATTTTCTGCAAATGTAATACATGTTTGCTTCTTCGTATGCCGAATGCATAGGCATAATCGTTTTTGCTGACGTGTGCTTACGATATTGTCATGGAAGGAATGCTCACTCTTTCCCACAGCAATCAGTTCGTCGTCAACTCTTAACAGTGTGATTTTATGCCAACCAAGGTTTGCACTGCTTTACTTACGGGAATCTTTGTTATCTTCAAAAATCTAGTGAAAGAACTTCGTTGATACACAGTAAAAACTTGTATTTCTTATTGGAGTTTTCAGGGTAAACATTTATTTTAAATCTTTCACACTACAAGTTTTAAATTCGCAAAAACAATAACTTGTTTGTTGGGCCAACGACGCTCCTTATGTGTTGTTGTTTTTATCATCACGGTTGTTTCTTTCGCGAATCTACTTCACCCCAAAGGTATATCCACAGCAGCGGTTTCGAGATGAATTGCTTTGCTTGTTATCTTTTTGATTAACAATTGACAACATAAGCCAGAGGCTTCGCTCACCAGCTTTCACTGAGCGAAAGCCATCAACGATGAAAATTTTGTGACGGTTGCAAGGAAACTTTGAGTGTGTAAAGGATTAGCTAAATAATATCAGTTAAGTGTGTGCAGTTTTTGCGTTCCAAAATGTTCCAAAGACTCAATTTCACGTCTTTATTCTTCTTATTCAACACCAAGACAATTCTATAAACCAAAATGGGAAAGGTCAAACTAAAGTTCGTCTAAAAGACAAAAAGGCTCCAACAAACTGAAAGTAGTTTTATGAAATATATTTACTACAAGCCCAACGAGAAACGTTGCATTTGAGGGGCGAAACGTTTTCAAATAATTTTCAACCTGACTTAAGTACTTTCGTAAGTACATCATAAATCTTTCAAAACTGCAAATTATCAAATTTCCAAAAATTAGGTTCGTTGATTTCCTTTTAAGCTCTCCAATATTCAACAGCCTTCGAAATGATTGGTCTGCTGGTAACTTGCTGTCTGTTTATTCAAATAGAATACACAATTGAAGCGACACTTTCCAACATGTTAATAGGTTCTCTTGAATTCATCGCAAAGAGTCCAGCGGTAGTGGAGTGCACACATATTTCAAAAAATTTGTTGGATTTCAACGCAAAAAAGAAACCTTTTCAAAACACAATTGTGCGCAACTTAAACGACCATCTAGAACCCTTTCGCGAATGCTTTATTCACATCACAAACTTCCAAAACGTTGACTTTTCACAACTTCAAATACCAGTAATGTTGCGACAAACACAAATTGCTTGGAGTAGCAGCTTTTTTGTAATAATTTCTAAAGCTCTAACAAACAATCCAAATGTGACATATGATTACAAAACATATGTGAAGCTAACTCCCAAACCATGTCCGATTTCGAACATGTTTGCCAAATCTGTGTATGTTTGTGTAACACTGGATTTCCAAAAATACGTTACAAGATCTAAGCCGTGGACTTGTGAAGTAGTTGTTTCATTGTTGCCAGTAACAGAAGATTACTACCAAAAGAAGCTTGATCCTGGTTGGGGCGCACCACTCGACGATCATTTTCCTGCTATATTTGAAGAAGATGATCGATCAGTTAAATACATGATTCCGTCGTTTTCACCAATAAACATATTAGTAACCAAGTCTGAACAAGTAGGCTTATCCGTGACTTCAACGAATCTTCTTGGGTGTACTTCGGATAATGTTATTAGTCAATGGTTTATGCATTCCGTGCACAAATACCCTTGTATTAATAAATGGTGGTGCGATCGCTCACCTTACATTTCACGAGGGACTTTTATAATGTTCACAGCCAAAAGCCTAATGAGCACGAGCTTAGAGCTTAGAGCACGTCAGATAGAACTTAACATCTCATATTTCGTCAGTACCGGATGGAATTTAAACAAATGTATATTGCACTTTAGCACCAATTACTTTAACCCGACGAAATTTTTTTACATTGGAGAGCTGGCAGACTACGTCCTTGGTGATGGATACGATTTCCAAGGTGATGAAAAGTACAATTTGTTCATGAAATACTTGGAGAAAACTTTATGCTCAAGCAACACTCGTCCAACAAAATATATTGGGGGAGTTGCCAATGCAAAGTTTTCTCTTGCAAGTGCCTGGATGCATGTTTGGCTAAGAATTTTCACAAACCACACAGTTGTAGCTATCGCCAAGTACGTAGCTAGAGAAAAGGCAATATTCTCTGAAACAGTGACGTGCAGTGGAAATAAATTAGTTGCTGAGAAAAAGTCAAACATTGACGAGAAATTGTTTCAGCTGCATGTTGTATCCAGCATGGTTGACGACAGACTTGATGATGAGATCAAACCGATTGCCGATTTACTTGCACATTCAGTGCAACTCATCGAGCCTTCAAAGGCGTTTGGTTTTATTAGTTGTGGCAAAACACTTATGCAGCCGTTTGCGTTTTATGAGCTGACCGGAGTATTTGATAACTATATTTGGATAGCAATAATCGTGTTCTTTGTAGCTGTAGTGCCAACTATGTTCTGCGTTTTTGAGGAAGCAAACTTTAGTCTGCTTTCAGAAACTTTAAAACTTAAAAGCATTGCAGATCCGCACAAATGGTTTATGATTCAAACCTATTTTGCTCCAATTCGAATTGTTTTCGAGCAAGGCAGTGGGTTTAGTAATAAGCAAATGAATGTTATTTCACTTCGAATCATTGCTGGATCAGTGATTTTGGTTAGTGTTGTCCTCAGTAATGCATATAAAAATGAGAATGTGTACAACATGATAAAAGCAAGAAACTCGATTCCATTTTGGTATTTAAATCAACTACAACAGGAAAAATTTGAAATTTTGACTCGTCTTGACTCCTTTTACACAGAACATTATGATAACGCAGAAGATTTGAAAGAAAAATATTCACTTCACGTCAGTTCCAATGTATTTTCAAACCACTCTTTAAATTATTCAACCACCCGGAAATGGAAAGGGAAACTCACGAATGAAAAAAAGTACATTTATTCCGAGTTATTATTGACATATAAAAATGAATTCGAAATTGATAAAGAGTTCCTCGCTCCCAAAGAAGCTGAGCGTTTGCTACAAAAAACAATCAACCAGGAACGATTGGAAAAGCTAATAAGCCTAACGGTGCTTCATGATGGCTTTAAGTCATTTTTTTACGAAAACTATACAAAAAGTGTAGTGAATAACTCCAAAAAACACCTGAAGAAATTTAATAAGAAAAGAAAATACGACCCGATACAACGGCAACACTTGTTACGATACATCAGTGGCTGCGACAATAAAGCGCTTGTTTTGCCAATGAGCGAGATGCAGACTTACTTCGACGAGATAAAAACGTCCGAGTTTTCAATGATTTCGTTTGGCAAGGAAACGCTTTGGGATTTAATAACGGCTTTCACTCTCCATGGCCACGTTCCAGATTTTGCTATACGACAACTTTCAGCTTTGCCCGAGACTGGTTTGGTATTGTTTATCAATCGAACCTATGGAATCCGCTTCAGTGATTTTGCAGAAGCGACTTTTGTTAAAAACATTGATAAGCCTGCAATGGATGGAAACGTTGTGATAGTTTTTGTTGCTCTGTTGGTCGGAATAGCTGTAGCTTTGTTGATCTTTACATTTGAAATGAAAGGGAAAATTTGGTCAGTTTTAACGTTAGCGTGTACGCATGTTTTGGCTCTATCTTCTCAGTGTAGGATTTGGAAAAGAATGCGGGTTCTGGTCTTACGATCTTAAATACCCAAATGTTAGTCGGGCTTTGCATAGAGTAATAGCAATAAATTAGAAGCCTAGCAACTAGAGTTGGTAGATTTCGTTGATATGGTGTAAAAAGGGTTGGTCTGTGTCGGCTTGAGCTTAAGTTTGTGTGCTGTTTCTTTTACTCGGAAACTCTTTGAATTGTTTGTATTTGTGGGTTTATAAAAATTAAAACCACGTTTTGTGTTTATTAGCTCATTGAACAATTTAACCCATTTTGTTTGACATATTTTCCATTTTACTAAATAATAAATACTAGTATTGCAAATGTGTTTACGTATGTGTGGACAATTCTCGATTAAGTTTTCTTTTTCTACGTGTTTTATTACATCAATAGGATTTCTGCGAAATAATTTTATAGCATTGTTATTGGTCCGTAAAAGTTTCCGAATTTTGTGGAAAGGCAATCAAACTTGAGAAAAACTATAAAGAGCACAGGAGTAGGCATTTAGGAATCAAGCCCCATCAATGGCATCTTTATTCGTTTGCTATTAAATACACTTTTGTGTGAAGAATGCACATTTAGCCATAGAACTACAATATACTGGCTAGAAGGGTAAAGCCCATACATTTACATAGAGGGAAATGGCAAAAAATGTGGTTGACGACGATTAAAGGAGAGAACTTTGTTCCAATGCAGTATACAATTTTACATTACTGCAGCAATTTGTTGGTAAGGCCCTACTCCTTATCAATCTGACGAAACAATTGTTGACGGTTTTCGATTTTCAGAAAATTCCATATATTTGAGTCAGAACATGAGTTTACGCAAGGTAATACGAAAACAAAATAAGCAAATCCAACACTAACTCTCATTTATTCATTCAGTACATACATCTCCACGGCGATTAAACTTACATTTGTGTGTAAAGTCACTGCAATTTATCGCCGTGTTGACAGTATAGCGTGAAAATATTTTAATAACAAAAAGCTATGCAATAAGTTTTAGCTGTACGTAAAGTGTACTTATTAAAATACCTTCTCACTTCAAATAAAAAATTTAACGTTATTAGCTTTCATTAACTAGAGTTGAATTGTGTACTTTTTGTCTTTTGGATTTAATATGGAAAAACACAATGTATGGCCAATCATTTAATAGGAATAGGGATGCAGAAGGGAAAATATGCACCTACACCACCGGATTGACGGGGAAGAAATAAGATAGCGTGAAAAAAAGCATCAGTCTCTACGTCAAGTTTCCTAATATGTCATAAAAAGACAACTTTATGAAGAGCGGTGGGATTTGACGAAAATAAATGAACAATCTCCATAAGTTTTGTTTCGTTGCAGAAAGCAGGATACCTATTCACATAATAAATTAAATTCAATTGAAATTTCAAAAAAAATGCGCGCGAAAATTTACAAACCGAAATTCCCATATTTGTAATTTTGAATTATATGATGGGAAAATTAGCTGCATGATTTAACCAAAATAAAACACGAGTTACTTAGGCCATTCTATTTAAGTAAAGCATGTCCCATAATTACTACGAATACCTTTGATAGCAAATTTGAACATCTTAAAAATAATATAACTAAAAACCATGCTCAGCATTTGATTCCTCGCACTTTAAACAGGTAGAAATCACGAAATTATATTTCAGTTTCATTCCAGGATTTATAGAAAATTCCAGAGAACAAACGCAAAAAAATTGTCCAATTTCATACGTTAAAAATTTTACTTTTTTGTCGCAATTTTTAGCTGCTAAAAATTCGAAAATAAGTTCAAATAAAAAGCTGCGATAGAAAAAAGGATAAGTATGCATTTGGCTACAAAACCAATATGTTTTCATAAAAATTACTGTTGACCTGCCGGTGTAAGGACAGAATCTGTCCGACAGATGATGTAAAATTATGAATTTTAAGATGACTGAATCAGTTATTAGGGCTGCCGTGTTTACTGTTTCTTTATTTGTTTTGTTTAAACAAATAAACAAATGAATAAACAAACTTTGGTTTATTTTTGTTTATTTGTTTATGTTTAAACATAAACATAAACAAATAAACAGAATTTTTTTGTTTAATACGCCCTTGTAGGGTAGCTTCACCTAGACAAGCTTCCGGACGTCGGATTCCACTGAAACTTAGTACACTGGGCTATTTTGGGTTGCTTATCAACCTCCAATGATGAAATTGAAAATTACCCCCCAGTTGGGGGTAGCTTCCCCCTGACATGGTTCCAGAAGTCCGCTTGAGCTGAAACTTGGTACACTGCGGCATTTTGGGTTGCTTATCAACCTCCATTGGTAAAATTAAAAATTACCCCCCAGTGGGGGGTAGCTTCCCCCTGACATGGTTCCAGAGATCCGATTCCACTGAAACTTGGTACACTGGGGTATTTTGGGCTGCTTATCCACCTACATTAAAAAAATTCGGAATTACCCCCCAGTGGGTGGTAATATCTCCCTCACATAGTTCAAGACGTCTGATTAGGGTGAAACTCGGTACGGTGGGACATTTTGGTTTGCTTATCCACCTCCATTAAGAAAATTGAAAATTACCCCCCAGTGGGGGGTAACATCGCCCTGACATGATTCCAGAGGTCAGATTAAGGTGAAAGTCGATATAATGGGAAATTTTACAGCATTTTGGGTTGCTTATCAACCTAAATTAAGAAAATTTGGAATTACCCCCCAGTGGGGGGTAACATCCCCCTCACATGGTTCCAGAGGTCAACTTTTTTTATTATTTTATGATAATGGATGTTGATAAGCAACCTAAATTGTCCCAGCATACCGATTTTTACCTCAATCTGACCTTTGGAACCATGTGAGAGAGATATTACCCCTCACTAGGGGGTCATTCCAAATTTTCTTAATGGAGGTTGATAAGCAACCCAAACTGCTCCAGCGAGCCGAGTTTCACCTTAATCTGACCTCTGTAACCATGTGAGTGGGTGTTACCCCAACTGGGGGGTAATTCCGAATTTTCTTAATGGAGGTTGATAAGCAACCCAAAATACCCCAGTGTACCAAGTTTCAGTGGAATCGGACCTCTGGAACCATGTCAGGGGGAAGCTACCCCCCACTGGGGGGTAATTTTCAATTTCACCAATGGAGGTTGATAAGCAACCCAAAATATCGCAGTGTACCAAGTTTCAGTGGTATCTGACGTCTGGAACCATGTCAGGGGGAAGCTATCCCCCACTGGGGGGTAATTTTCAATTTCACCATTGGAGCTTGATAAGCAACCCAAAATAGCCCAGTGTACTAAGTTTCAGTGGAATCCGACGTCTGGAAGCTTGTTAAGGTGAAGCTACCCTACAAGGGCGTATTAAACAAAAAATAAACAAAATTCTGTTTATTTGTTTATTGTTTAAACAGTAAACAAAGTTTTGTTTACTGTTTAAACAGTAAACAAAAAATAAACAAATCAATAAACAAAACATAAACAGTCTGTTTAAACCTTTTAATAAGCAATAAACAGTAAACACGGCAGCCCTATCAGTTATCACCGGTTATTAAGTAAAAAAAACTAATATTTACTCTTTCGAATGTATATCATATTAAAGCCATGAAATGGGGCAATAAGAGCAACGCAAAGAAAATTTTTCCAAACAATGTCAAAGATTAAAAAGAGAGAGCAAAGTCGAAAAAAAGGTTTATCAATCAAAAAATCTTTTCATTCAAATTTTCAAGAATTTTAACAGTATCTTATTATTCTATCATGTTTGCAGAAGTAAAAACTTTGACCAATATATAAAGCCGAGTACTTAAGCTATCTTATTCACTCATAACAATTCAAGATTTCCATTCGTGTGGGAAGATATCAGCAAGAATGTGTTAAGGAACCAGGAAAACTCACTTTAGATAGTGCCAAAGAAAGCTCCATTAATATCGCAACCAGATGGCCGCAGAAATCTTAACAATGTCAGTTTTTACTAATTGAAATACGTAGTTTTTAAATGTAATATGGTTTATGTAATTTTAGGTCTTGATGTTACACGTATTTTGAGTTGAATCCATTCGTAGGAATTATGGTACATGCTTTAAAGTTTTTCTAGCTTAAAAAAATTTGAGTTTTGGTGCGGAAATTGTTTGCAATTTGGGGGACTCTTTACCTTGTATTCATTTTACTGCAATTAAATATTCCATATGTGTTGAAAAACTCTATCACTTTCTAAATAGCTGTCAGTACAAAAAATAATTATAAAGCGAAACATAAATAAACAAAGTACACCAATATCACAGTGGCTCCCAGATGCTAAATTCCTCGCAAATTTAGTTTTGTGGGCCAAAATTTCACCATACATAGTTGTTTAATGCTGTAAGACATGTTTTATAGAGTAAAAGGACCGAATTTCATGATAAAACAACTTCCAAGGTCTAAAACGCCGCCGGTTTAAAAATATGTGCAAAAAAGCATCAAATTACCCCACTTCTCAGTTAATTTTTTTATTTTAGACGTTTTGCGTAACGATTTCAAGCAACGGCGAATACTTCATGTAAATTCAGATTTTCGTTGACAAAAAAACTTTTTTCATAGTGAAATCAGCTCGCGACAAAGAAAATGCCATTTGAATTTCAAGGCCTTGCAAGTCAAAACACTGCAACTTGCAATACTGGATTTCTTAAAATATTCAAATTTCATTGCCCATGCTTCGTTCCAATATCTAGACGCAGCGACACAAGGTAGACTGACGTTGGCATTTCAAAATAAAAAGTCAATCAAAAATATGTGAAAGACTGGATAAATTTCGTCTCATGACAGGTAACTCCAAATATTATGTATCAAAATTGACGGAACACGAAAATGGAGAATAGCGCCTGCAAAACATGCAAACTTTCATTTGTCTTCGTGCACAGAAATTCTGTTTCTTTTGAAGCTTTGAAACCAAGCCCGTTTTACTTAATTATGAAAAAACTATTTGCATTTTTGGAACGTCAAAGTGTCAACAAAAATGACATCTTTGGTCAAAATTAAAAAAGGCTTCAAACATTCCAATACATTTGCTTAGAATTCATTTCAGGAGTTCTAGTGTCAGTTTTGACAAAAACATTTTTACATAAAATTCAAGTGATTTTCAAGTGGCGTCAAAAGTTATTGAATATGGAATTCTTGATAGTATCATGGAATTGACAACCTTCTTGATGCAAAGACCGTATTGATTTGAATGTTTAATTAGGGTACATTTCTGAAATGGAAGTTTTGGAAGGTATAACGTTTTTATAATCAATTGTAACTACTGTGCAAAATTTTGATCACAAAACTCACCGATCAGTTAAATAGCGTCAAAGGAATAAGCGTGACTGCCCCGATTCTAGACCACAATTCAGGTAACTGCCACTTATCGTCTTACTAATATATTTTATTTTATTCTGAAATAAAAATATTCTGTTGTTTAAACTCGTTAATCAATTTTAGTCCAGGAAATGGAGGATTCCTGCAAAAACCTCGTTTTTAAAACTTCATTAAAAACAACATACGCAACACGAAAAATTACTGCAATACAATCGTTGTTCCATGTTGAGCCACTTTTTGAAAAAATTTGCAAGCAAGAATCAAAGTACAAGAATCAAGCAATTTCATGGGATCCCAAATCAAAAAGTATGAGTATCCTCCAAGGTTCTTCTTATAATTGGTGTTATCTTGCAAATTATTTGCAGATTGCCATAATGCTTTCTATTCTTGCACAAATTTTCTTTGGCAATTTGACAAGCTCCACCAAGAACAACGGCAAGGAGGATGTGTTCGACCAACTCTTGATTGCTTACGTCATCCCAGAATTTTCAATCATTTGTGTTTCCACATACATAAACTTTAAACACGCATCGGAACTGGTTTTGTTTGTAAATAGTTTATTTCAGCAAAACTCGGTCAAATGGAATCAAACCACATACCCATGGCAACTATTGAACATGGTATATGCGTGGCTTGTGTACTTTTTCCTCTGGACTGCACCAACAATGTTTGTGTTTGGATTTCACTGGAACAACCCTTGCAAAAATATCCTCTTTGGTTGGTGGATGATCCCAGAATGCTCCTCAAAATCAAATGAATGGGAACAAATCCCAGTTTGGCAGTATGTATTCAAAAAGCTTGCAAAATTTGGAGTACTCTTCTTCAACCACATAATTTTGTCAAAGGCGTACAGCTCATTGACGTTTGGGGTGGCTGCTCAACATGTTTTATTCATGTTGAAACTTAATGAGCATTTAAAGACGTAAGCAGATTTACAAAGTTCATTGCAGATTTTTTATTGAAAGAAACTACATAATTCATGTTTTTCCTTTAGATTTTCGAATGTCTGTGAAGAAAAGCAAGCAAGTTTTCAAACTAAAACGCAACTATTATATCGAAAGATTCAAGTCATGTCAGCTTTAAATAACAAACTATTGAAAGATATCCTTCTGGTGTTTTCAGTCGGCTGCATAGTTTTGATATCTGCTTGTATTTGTGTGCTAGTCAAGTTGGAATATTGCAGGACTAATGCATTGGCAATCGGGTTTTTCTTTGTGTTGGGACAAGAATGTTTGCTGTATTTTACTTTGGGCATGCATGGCTGCATGGTGCCTATTTATGTTGAATCCAAAAAGATACTTGGTAAACTGAAGAAAGAAAAAGTTATTCTAAATGATGGCTTGAGTACTCGTAGCCAGCATTTGGAAGTAAAAGCATCTCAAAAGTTTTATGAGTCTTGCTCTCCAGTTAGGATTAAGTTGGGTGAGAACAATTTTCTCGAGGAGAAGACACCGCTTCGATGCATTGATTTTGCGATGGGGTTAACCATTAATTTTTTGCTGTTGATAGGATAAATAAAAACTGCAGTGTATGTTGTGTAGTACTAATACAAATACAAGTGGAAACATTTTGAAGTCAAGTTTTAATTTAATTCTAATAGGTTTTGAATATAATTTTGTCTAAAGTTTGTTAATATATAGATGATATTGGGTAAAAAAGATTTAAATTGAAGTGCATGGTTAAAAAGTAATAGCCAAAAAAGTATTATTTTTTAGAAAAAATTCTGTAGTAGATAGCGTCCTAAATCTTTTTGAGAAACTAACCCCTTAAAACATTAGAAGATTACGTTTTAAAACTTTTCCGTGTTGTTAAGAAAGTTTTTAAAAAACATAGATGCTTAAAACGATACATTTTGAGCCTGTCATCAGCAACAATGATCGAATTCAGTTGCTATTATAATCATCCCTTTAAAATTAGGAACTTTGATTCTGATGGCCACTTTGATATTAGCCAGACCAACCAGTTTCATGTTTTAGTTCCAGGTAGGTCGGTTTTCTAAATGACCGTTTATATTATTTTCATCATTGTATAAATTACTTACTGAATTACTCGCTGAGGTTGTTGAGCTGCAAGTTTTAAATTGAACTGAATTGTGGACGTTCGCCTTTCATCTAATATAAAAAGCAAGAGCAAAGAAAAATATGCAGCTACACCACCCGAGCGACGGATTAGGAAGAAGAAAGAAGCATCAGCCTCCAAGCTAAGCTCATAATATGTAATGAAAAGTTATGAGAGTTCATGAAAAGCGCTTGGACTTGACGTGAATATATGAAAAAGCACCAGTTTTGTGAAGTTATGAAAAGCTGGCCTTCATATAACTCACTTTTTGGGCATACTGTTTTTCAGGGTGGATGAGCTGACAAGTAAGTTTTATAAGAAAAGCTTGTAGCAAACCACAGCGTTCAAGTAAAGCCAATCGATGAAATGTGATGAAAAGAGATGAATACTCATGTGAAGTAACCCTTCTTTCTAGGGTGCTTCTCCTTTCCATATTGCTACATTCCAGGAATATGTGCAGCAAACACAAATACTTTCCTATCCTTCATGAGTTTTCATTGGTTTTCATCGAAGTTCATGAAGTTTGTCTTGACTTGGAAGTTGCTGTTTTTAAACACATTGAAGAGAATTTGGACTGGAGTAAGGACTCCAGCAAACATTTTTGAGGTCACAATAAATGATAATATGCACGAAAAAGAAAACCACATTTACATGTTTTTGATTTGCATAGCATTTTCTTCATTCTTGCAATAACAATGCATTCGCCAAATTTTAACCTTCATGCCACATACGATCGATATAGTTTTGCAATATACTCCTCAAGTACTCGTTTTAGTTTTATGTTGCAGTGCAGAATCCATACCACTGTATTAATTAGATAGAAAAATATCATATAAGAAAAAACGTTGCATTTTCATCAAGTTTCTATTATGCAAAACGGATTACGTATGTTCCATATGCTCGCCTCATGTATGGCCATTTCCAAATGATGATTTTCATAGTCTCGGGTTCATCGGTTTCTCACAGATTGTCAAATTATTTTATTTCCATATGAAACGAGTGGACAACCGAAAACTTCAATGAAGACAATAGTGCCACTAACGACGAAACTAAATGATGAAAGCCATAACAATTCATTCGACAATTATGTGGGAAAATTTATTTAACTCCCAAAATAAGAAATAAAAATGACAAAATTACTACGAAGGTATTTTTTTATCTCTTGCAACAACTTTGCTTGCGTTTATTTAAAAAACCGCATCAATTATGAGACTTATCCGCACCATGTCTGATTGATAAAGCGATGGGCTTTTGAATGATAGGTGGTGTGTGTTAGCAAACCTTTGCTGTCGAGAATTATAGCTGGTAATATCAACCACCATTTTTTTACTACGTAAGATATGCGTGGTCAGATTAAGCTACACCTTTTGTGAGGCGTTTCTGCCAGTTTGATAGAAATTAAACTGAAAAAACTGGTACATGTCAACTGGCAAACCGATTAAAAATAATTATATGACTGCATTTACTTTTTAGAAGTAAACTATCTGTTTCAATGAGACCAAAACCAGGACTACCTCGAACATCAACTAAAAATAGACATATAGCTTTAGTAAAAGCTGTGACCGAGAAGACAAGACGCCTCATGTTGTAAATTTAACAAAAAATGTCAATTAAAGTGTCAAGTAAGTGTTGACTATTTCAAATCTTATTTTACGAAACTGGTTTTGCGTTACAAGGCGTATTCTTAAAGATTATATACCAGAAAAACGAAATTTTAAGTGCAAGTGAGCCAAGAAAATCCCGTCCCTTTTTCTTGGGATATGGAGTAGTTCAAGGGCAATAGGTGGCTAGACATGAAAGATACCTTCTTAAATATTAGGAAAAGTCCAAGAAATAGTCATCACAATGATTCACTGCTAATGCACAGCCCCGTTTAAAGGATGTAGGAAGTATTTAAAATTACACAATTTGACGCTAGTTTTTTGGGAGCTAATGGGAGTTTTCGTGACAGGGTTTTTGAATAAGGGAGCTGAAATTAGTGGACAAGTATATGCTAGTACATTGGGCCAGCTTTGCTACGAAACGGGGCCAGAAAACTGATTTGACTAAAATTTCATGAAAA
>Ga0194135_10000952_pt1 | contig 16897 bp, 19 predicted proteins | sample LitLau_LLRF_2013_FD_134024 | JGI IMG/M metagenome (GOLD analysis project Ga0194135, IMG submission 134024) | Freshwater sediment microbial communities in response to fracking from North America - Little Laurel Run_MetaG_LLRF_2013 (version 2) | ecosystem: Environmental > Aquatic > Freshwater >...
AATGCCCAATAAATGCCCAGAAAATGCCCAATAAATGCCCAGAAAATGCCCAGAAAATGCCCAATAAATGCCCAGAAAATGCCCAATAAATGCCCAGAAAATGCCCAATAAATGCCCAGAAAATGCGTTTTGCGTTCATGAGTTATGAGATATCAAAATGTGTCCTATTTACTCAACTCACCCTGTTTATAGGACTGTATGACAGTTGATGAAAATTGGAAAGTAATATTAATTTAATGGAGTTATTAATATAATCGAATTAAAATCACAGCGCACAGTTCCGAAATATTTTGGAAAATTAATTACATCAGCAATTGAATGTGGGATCTCATAGATTTCTTCTCACATGATAAAAATACTTTCCTGTATCATATACTTCTCATAATTAAAGTGGACACATGATATGAAAAAGTATAAAAATGGGATACATGAAAAAGCTAAAAAACCACAAATTTCTCTGCGTTGAAAGAAAGTGTTATTGCTACTGTTATGTTATATATATACTTATATGCATGTCAGTATTAAGGGCAAGTGCGAAAATGTAATAATGTTATAAAGAAGAAAGAGTTTATACGTAGTCTTTAATTGTTGTGGATGATTCTGTGCCTATTTGTGTGGATTCCACATTCTGAGTGCGTATAGCAAAATTAACCGTGGCTTTGCGTGGTTAATAGATCGGCATTGATGTTATCACGCTAAATTAGGAACTTCATATAATTATGCCTGAACGGTTGGGTGCAGGAAAGTTAAGGATATTTTGAATACATAACCTTTAAACTTATTTGAATTGAATGTATAACGTAGTGAGCAACCCACACTTAAATTTCAACGCACTCTGGTTTGACTATCGTTGCATTACATTTGGTTCGAATTTCATTCCACTCTTTGCCCTCGAAAATGAGGCGAGGTCCTATTTTTGCTTTTTCTTATTCCTTCGTACATTCGTACAAATTCATAAGCTTTGTGTATCTCATCATCTGAATCTACAACGCTCTGTATTTATAATGTTTGTTCACTTATTTTATCGATAGAAACTTTGTAAATCTTACATTACCCTCATAACACAGCAACCTACACGAAACAAATCCTCCCAACAGTATTGAGCTGATTGAGGAGCTTATCACAAGATAACTATAAGCAATCCTCGTGTAATATTTGAGCTTACGAGTGTTTAAAACTGTACTCATTCACTCTTTAGCTATTGAAATTATTTCAACAAAAAACACATAGCAGCACTTGTTTAACAAGGTTGTTTTCCGTAAGATCAGTGTATACTATTACTTTCAATCTTCCCATGCAGTTTTGTAATTCACTAATTGCTTAAGATCGTCAATATTGACTTAAATGTATTAAGCTGTGCACTTTATAAATGAAATTATGCGTAGATAAATTTTGCTCAAATAATATTATGAATTGAAATCAAGTATTTAAACAGTCAACAATACTAAATTGCAATGCAATTCCAACGAAACTACACAGTAAGACACGGACAAACGATAACTTTCTGATGACCAGCTCGTAATCAATATTTTATGAATGCACTCAAGAATCTCTCGCTAAAGATTTATAAACACGACGAAATAATTGAATGGCTATTGCTATAATAGTCCGTCACTTTCTGGCAACTGCAAACATGATATGAATATTATGTCTCAAAGAGCCTCACCAGCTCAAAATTCCTAGTTACACGATTTCATTAATTACAAAAAGACACTTCAATGAATTTCAATGGTCTCTCTTAAGAGTTTTTGTCGGACTCAATGTTAATTAAAGTCTGAAATGTTGGTTACCTTCAACGCAGGTCTGGAACACGAAGAGCAGTCAACCATTGTTGCGAATTTGTATTAATATGGACAGCAAGAATATATTAAACTAAAGTGTCAGAAAACACAAACTAGACTTGCGACTAGTTAGGCCTTTAATTTTCTACAAGTGTTCTGTATCAAAACTTTTTTTGCTGGCATTAAAGAGTTTGTATATATAAAACACATATAGGCTGCACACACTGCACGATATGAATTTGTTAGCTGAGGATTGTGATTACGGATGCACACAAACTATATATAGTGAATTGTTGTTGTTATAACTCATGAGAGCTTAATGAACACATTAAGTCTTCGTTGCATTAGCAGAGACAGAGCAGAGATAGCAAGGCAGATGGACTTCAGACAATAATGCCTGTGTCTAGAATCTTCGTAGATAAAGAAAGATCTAATGTTTCAAATTTAAAAGCTTTTTAGTATATATTGTTTCGACATTAAAATCAGCGTTAATCGATATCCTTACACTGATAATATATTAATTATGAACTACTGCGTGGTCAATAAGTTAAGGATTAAGTTGCAGCAGGTTTGCAGCTTCTAAATGTTTGTTAGAACACTCACTGGAAGAGCACTCGGGTAAAACTGTATCAAAAGCTTAATGCAGTCTTGCTTAATGTGTGTGTCGTGAGTCGAAGGCAGTATATTTTTAAAACATTAAAAAATTGTAGGCTAATGAAATATTATACCTTCCACCAGTGTTTCACCTTAGTATTAATTCTACTCGAGAGCAACTGAAGGGAATGCGAACGGTCAGTTTAAAATGTCATTCAAGTCTTGAGGTGTGTATATAAATGCTCGCAAATGAGGAAGGCTATTGTGATTAGATTCTCGGCTTATTGGAGCTAATTTCAGTGGCAATGAGATTTTGGATTACGAATTAATCTCCTATGACTTTGAGAGCAGTTAAGGCTTATCTGCTCCTGCGAACTGATGTTCTTGCTCACTCAACAGTTCTCATCGTCACCTTCTACAAAATAAAACTGACTCTCTCGCGTTGTTGGTCACATTGATTGAGCAAGCATTATGTATTTAACTTTTCATCCTATACACTCGTCGTCATTATTTGGGGACACCTCTTCTGTTACTCAGTCAATATTATAATGTTAAAGGTGTTCCTCGGCTCTCCTATTAAGGGAAGGTATATATGCAAGAACTAACACCATGTCAGCAAATGTTGACAATAATATTGTTATTTAACACACAAACGCACACACATATCCACACTACAGGTCCTCATCACTTCCCTGTAAATACTCATAAAATAATGTTTGCAAGATTGCGATTGCATGAGTGACAAGTATAAAGGTATTCCAAATTTGTAGTAGGTTTCCAATCCCTCTTGTCCAGTGATAAAATGATGCTTCAATGTTTGCATGAATTCACAGAAGTATTTTGTGTTTGTTTGTAGTAGATCTTACACACACTTTTATAAATGCAGTTCTGTATGAGAGGTTTCCAGTAAATTTTTAAAAGTAGAACATGAAATATAAATACTTTTAAATACACTCTACATATACTTATAATATTTAAATATTTGGTTATTATGTAGGTCTGTATGCTTTTAGAGAAGATGTGGAAACTTGAGATTTATATTAACGATGATGCCACTCTTGTAACTCTTATTTCATGAATGAGACTTGTGCAAAAATGTACAAATAGAGGATAGTATACAAAGTACGGTGCATAAATTGGTTAATCTATATATATATTAGTATATATGAGACTGCATGCAGTGCATAATATGCTTGTTCAAGTAAAAAAGCCTTTAAAACTAGTGTTTTTTCTATTGAATCTCCGTAGGTCAAGTAATGTTATATATGTATATATATATTGTGTATCTGTGTATGCAGGGGTTGAAATGCTATCACCAGCTGACTTTTTACAGAAATAATATGATTTTTACAGGGTGTGTTTTAAGAAGAAGTAGGGGAGAGAGTTCTCATGTGATGATGCTGGTCGATTGCTGAAGAAATGTGGAAAAGTATCATCGATAGGTACTTCTCGAAGGTGTGAGAGTGAGATAGAGTTTAAATGCCCGACGAAGTCTTCTTCTAGTTGTGTAGGGTAGAATGGTTTATGTCTTAATAAAACTGAGAGAGCTGGTGAAACTATATATAATAACGACTGGCTTATGTGAATGAAATTATTTGAGAGGTTACAACAAGAGTAGAAAAGTTTGAGACAGCCTAATCTGATGTGATGATATGATACGGGGCGAGAGAAGAGTTCTTTCCTGAGTAGTAGTAGCAGTTCTGAAGAATTGGTCTTCTCTTTGCTATCTGATAACTGGGAAATGTTACAGAGAAAAGGAAGTGTGTGTAGTGTGTGGAAGGAAATGAGTTTTTTGGTGGAGCAGACTCAAGCTATGTTGTATAGTGTGTAGTTCATTTTACCTAATGACTCGGCTTGTTGGAACAGTTGGAGGAATTGGAACTTTTCCTGGATCTAATGGAAGTACACACAGACACAAATACCCAGGAGGAATACGAATTACATTTGGTGCAATGAAGTAGGGAACTGGGTTGTTGGAGATGAAATGAGGTGTGATATTCATTATTCAGAGGTTGTCCCAGGTTATCATGTCATTCCAACGAGACCTTCGTATTTTGCTTAGAACCATTTACCGTTTGGACCTATGGTATGTTTCATTTTGGAAGTAGCACGCAAGTGAAATTAAGTAGATGAAGTAGACAGTAAAACTAAAACATACAATTGCTCAATGACTAATAAAACAGCTATTCAATTGCTTAAATAGTGCCCGATCTTTATTTTCACTTTAAGTTTCGAATTCAAATATTTATCACAAATCACTAATAATAAAGGTTAATTCTCGATTAGAAAAGGTTTTGGCATTTGATGCGATTATATGATATCGTTTCGTTTACTACGTACTATAGAGCTATAGAAATGAATGACTACCTTAAAAATCTTACGTTATTATGAAGCCATGATTCCAACGATTATCAATAATTTACATTATTTACTTTACAATAACCTACTTGCATATAAATCAGTACAATAGTAAAAACATATTCGAATCTTTCAGTAGTAAAAATAGACGAATCCTTAGTTATTTTACTTCATGTCGATCCAGGTGCCTTACCTTACACCCTCTGCTTAAAAATAGTTCGAAGAAGTCTTTCAAAATAAAGGAGAAGCTTATACCCTAAGCTTCTCCTGTACTTTGAAGTGCTTCGATGGAGCTTCGATTTTGCGTCATTGAAGAATTGTCAGATCAAACCTTGGCTATCATGGAGGACGGTTTTCCCTTTGGAGGAGGCTGATATCCGTACAGGAAGATTGAAATAATTACAACAAACGTTCCAAAGCAGAATTGCATTGTAACTTGGAAGTTAAAGAATATGACGGAAGCGATGCATGAGACGACAATTGCCAAAGAGGTAGCAAATCCTTTCAAGATATTGTCCGCATACTTAACGACCATTGCAACAATCAGACCACCACCAGCTTGAAGAATGACGACGTAGATAATGAAAGGGTCGTAACTGAAAATCATAACAGGCAATTAATTATCAATTAGCTATTACATATTACACCATATCCGTCTTCTAAATCCTAACACAACTCACCCATAAAAGTAGCCGTTGTTACTAATAGCATTGTAGTCATTTAAAGTACAAGTGATAATAGCAAATGGAATCGAGCATAAAGACAACTGAACATTTCTCATCCACACAGAAATGTTGGATCCTTTTAGAATCTTCTCAAAATATATTCCAGCGAATCCAGAGAGGCAGCAAGCAGCAATGGCAGCGATAAATCCAACCACTCGATTTTGCTCTCCAGCTTCCGTACTAGGACCTGCCTTTACGTCTGTTTGTGCAAGCTGTACTAACACCACGCCAAAGACAAGAAGTACCAATGCCCCCCACTGAGTTGAGATTAGCTTCCGTTTCAATATGATTATACTAAATATCGCAGTTGTTAAAATCTTCAGCTGATATGTGACCTAAATGAAACAATTCAAGCATGAATAACAAAACTCATTTTCTCTGCCTTTCATCACATGATTGCATACAACTTACTTGGTACGTAGCCGCATCTAAATGAGACGCTGCAACATACAGCAAGTTATTCTGGACAACATAAACCATCGAAGGTATACAGACTTTAAGTGTGTCTGCCGGTTGATTAATGATGGTATTTTTTAAGGACGCTATCCATCTTTCCACGGACTCATTTTCCATATACACAGCATAAAGACATATGAGTAGCTTTACAACTTCCGAGTTCAGTACCGCTACAAAAACGTCATAATTTTACACCCCATCTTTAAAATTTAGGTGCTATAAACAATTATATGCAATAATAAAATATTTTTATTACCCGTGGAAGACATGAACATTTCGCCTTGTCTGGTCCTAGCATATCGCATGGAAAGGGCAAGAGCTGCATTTTGCACCACCAATGTGACTAGACTAACGTATTTCAAATGTTGACCGCCTGCAAATCAAAGCCAAAAATGTTAGTTCCCATTAATACTTGTAAACTTTGCTTAATTAAATTGAAATTCCACCAAAACTTACTTTTACTCATGTCCGACATATTCGTGGTTGACTTTTAATTTTCACCTCAAAAATGTTCCATTGATTAAACTAACAAATTGGGGAAGACACGATCTCCAGATTTTCAGGGCTTTAGACTGATAATGAGCAGAAAAGTTGCCAACCAGACAGAGATGACGACTCGAGTCTAAATATGTACCAAGAGCAAATAGTGCGGCTTTCCCTACAATTCTGCAATTAAATACCTCTCCATTAGTAATTAGCATTTAACGTGGCAAATGAGAATTCATTTGTCAAAAGGGTAATCATAAACGCGTACCTGATCTCCACCACCACCACCACCACCACCAACTGCTGGAGAGTCAGACGAGGACTGGAGACTTTATTATGATTGTTGACAAGGACGAGCTGAAGAGTTTGTTGTGGTTGCGTTGGAAGGAAGGAAGACGAGTGACACCTCATCGGCCGATTGTTGTCATGTGTCTTTTCAAAAAACCTCGTCCGGGAGGATTTGCCGCCTCCACCAAACAACCTAAAACCATTGTTCTCTCCTCCGTAACTAATGCTCAATAAGACTTGTTCGATATTATACTGATCGATGCGATTTGTCCTCACAACTCATGATAAGAATAATAATGTCATGATTAAAAAACCACATGACTCCTCATTAAATGCGATTAAGTTAACACTAGAGTAGTTGTGGCTTTTTTTCTTTTCGAATAAGATCTGATATGTAACAAACAGGACAAAAAAGCATTTTCAGCTCCTAGCGCAACTTTATTTCGGATAGTTATTATACGTATGTAGTAATGACAAATTATTGGTAATCAATAATTAAGGTAGTAGTAGTAGGTGGGCTGGAGGTTGGCGGAAGAAATGGCTGGATTTGGAGACCGTGAATTGGTAACTGCGTTCTTTTTTTGTTAACGGGAGGTGAAGACGAAAGAGGTGGCTGCTGCTAACTTTCTTTTGACTAGTTCTACCGAGTTTTAGCTTTTTTTACTAGATGAGCAATATATATGATGTTTCATACATAGTAGCTGGGAAGGTAGTACTATATCTCTTGTGTAATGATACTTTGTCATATATAGCTGAATTTAAATTAATGTCTAGTTTAACCAATACTTGTTAACATTTTCATGAGTGGTTGACATAATATAGCTGCTGCTTTTAATAATACATGATATCCTAAAGCTAGGCTCTAACTAAATTTTGAGGAATGATGCTACTAGAAGAACTCATGAGTAGATAGAGACACTAGAGCTTTTTTGTGAAGCATTAGCCAACACAAAATATAAGGCTATTGTTTGTCATTTGTAGGTTTCTCGTTGATAAATTAGAGTACAGCGACACACGTACAAAACGTAAAGAAAGCAAGATTATTATGTGGTACATATTAAGCTTAATAAGATTCTTGGAAGTTAAATATATCACTACGTACAATTTTATCCATACACTAATAAATTTCCAGAATTTTTGATTCTTGAAATGATAAATTCGTAAACGTGCAAAAACCAACGGAGCAACAAATTGGCACATTAGTTAGCTAAAGTGAGCTATTATGCATGAGTAAAGCGTATACAACAATTTAACTGCATAATGAATTATTTCATCCTGGTTCTACGTGGACTCAATACGATAGCGTACATTTAACATATTCAAATTCATCTCTTGAGCGATGATGAGTGTGGAGTGAGTGAGAAGACTGTATATTATAGGCTTACAATGGCATGATCTCAAAATATAATGTTTTGCTTTGTCGCTTCATATCGGAATTCGTAGTAACTTCGGGTGAAACTAATCAGCGAGTGTATGTTAACGAGTTATTGCTAGTTACAAAATTTGAGATTACAAAGGGGTTTCTCTTTTCCACGGTAGTACACCGTTTCCATCCCCCTTGGAAGGTTTCTTCCGAACTAGATTAGGTACAGCCATAGACGCTGCAGACACGAGGGGCGAGTCACTCTGCTGACTTTTCCTTCCTGCAGCTGCTTCTAATACTCCAGCCTTCAGTGCTGTGAATCCGCTTCGAATTGCACTCGTTGCACTAATAATACCACTATTTGAACTATTCACCATTCCATTCTTCTTAGAATTCCTACTGATTCCTCCGTTATCCGTACTATTGCCCAGGATTATTTTCATGTGAGAGTCCTAGTAAGATTATTACAGCCATTTTAGAAATGTCCAGTAAACATTGATTTTGATTTTTATATACTTACCCGATTGAAAGCAAACGATTGAAGTCCACATCCATTACTAAGAATAGGAGATCCAGAAATATTTCCTCGAGGAAAGTCTGACGTAATTTCACTCGCCTGGTAACTTGCTACGCTTGAAAATACATTGTGAGGACTAATTCTATCTTCATTTACACTATCACTAGACGGAGACTGGGGAGGTGATGCATATATAGGACTTTGTGGTTCTTTCAAAGGAGACAACAAACGACTACCAGGTCGACCTTTCAACCGAGACATTTGTTGAACTTGCTGAGTGAACGATAATCCATACTGCTTAGAAGCTTGTTCTGAGTTTTCAGTTTTTCCCAATTTCGGTTGCATATCTTGACCAGAAAACAAGTTCGGGGATACTTCCACTTCCGATGTGAAGGATGACTTAGTTGATGAGTTTCCAATCGCTGCGCCTGAGTAAAGTTATACCGATTACATATCGTCATACATACATATCAAGTAATATTACTGTTTTCATTCATTTGTTAAAAGAATTTACCCGTCGAATTCTCAGATGAACGATAGAAACCTGAGGAATTAAAAATATTGGACGGCTTTGAGTCAAAGGTTTCATCCGATCTGTGATCTTCCCATTCATTAGCGTTCAGGCCTTTAGACAAGACTAAAATCAGATTTAATTGTAAGATGAATTGTGAGAGGCCATGGATAGACCTTAAGAATTCAAATATTATCTTACGAGTTTTTGTTCTCGCTAGGGCTATTTCTTCTAATAGCTTAGATATTGAAACATGACCACTTTTCATCGCTACTCGGATAGGAGTCCGTCCGCATCTGTCTGAATGAACAGGGTTAGCACCCCATTCTAAAAGCGTACGAACGCACTCTAAATGACCTTCTTGAGCCGCAATACACAAAGCTGTTGCACCCTAAAATTACATTTAAAGTATTAAATGCCAGATATGATTGTATCGCAATTTATCCTTTATCGCAACCTTTATCGCAAAAACTATAATATACCTGATTGCAAGTATGATCGATTTTCGATCCCCGCTCACACAGAAGTCTAACAATGCCATAATGACCCTGCCAACTAGCACTCTGAAGCGGTGTTCTTCTGTCATTATCTACTGCATTCACTTCAGCTCCAGCTGACACGAGTAATTCCACCATTTCCAAGTGTCCCTGCCATGCACTTACGTGCAGTGGGGTTCGTCCTTCCAAATCCCTCGCTTCTACATCTGCGCCACACCTAATTAAAAACTGTGCCATAGAAGTCCTGTTCTCCAGAGACAGCAAGTAAAGAGTACTTCTTCCATCAGCATCACGGTAATTAACATCAGCTCCTCGATGAACCAGCAACTGCAGAATGGAATCATTTATAAATATGAGCTCTACTAGTACATTATCATTCATAAAGAGTACTTCATTACCTGGACTGCATCCCTGTACCCTTCAATCGCAGCAGCTCGAAGAGCTGTTCGCCCATCATGTGAGCGTTGATTTATGTCAGCCCCTAAATTAGCAGAGACTCGATCACATTTATATGGCCTTCTTGCGAAGATAAAAGTAGCGAATGTTTCCCATCATTGTCAACTTCGTTTATTTTTGCCCCCGCCTCAATTAATACTTCAGTCACTTCTTGGTGGCCTTCAAAGGCCGCATAATGAAGTGGAGTCCATCCTGCGTTATCCCTGTGCCCTTCGTCTAAGCCTCGGGCAAGTAGAAGACGGACAACACTAACGTTACCCTGCAAATTGCAAATTCATAACTTACTCCATCGTAACCATAAGTGAGGGAAACAAATGAAATACTTTACCTGTGCAGCAGCTACAGAAAGCACTGTTCGACCTTCACCATCAATATGGTCAACGTAAGCTCCCCAGAACAAGAGTAGCTCACACACACCGGCGTGTCCCATTGATGCAGCAGCCCAAAGTGGTGTTCGTCCTGCTTTATCAACTGCGTCAACATCAGCCTCGAACTCGAGAAGTAGCTCACACACCTCCCTAGTTATATTTCAATGACATAAACTCAGTATTTAAGACCTGATTATTGCATTCAGCTGATAGCTACAAAGAACTAACTTGTGCCCTTCAAAAGCAGCGACAAGAAGAGGTGTAGTTCCATCTCTATCTTGATGATCCACTTCAGAATTTCTCTCCAGTAGGAGATTTACAACTTTAAGGTGTCCTTGACTAGCAGCGACGCATAAAGCAGCCACCGATAGGGCAGTTCTAAGTTTTATACACAAACAGTTTATTTTTATTATGTTGTATAAAAGTCAGCTCTCAATGTTAAATTATGCAGTGCGACAAACGTACCGTCCATCAGAGTCCGCATGATTAACATCCGCTCCGGCGTTTAGTAGCCTATCTACAATATCAGCATGGCCCATATAAGCTGCAGCAATCAGTGGTGTTCTCCCTTCGTTATCAGGCAACGATGGAGAGGCTCCGGCTTTTAATAAGCTGTTAACTACTTCTTCATGTCCACCCCATGCAGCAGCTCTTAATGCAGTTCGTCCATCTCCATCAGTCAAATCAACCTACACACAAAATGATACTTGTGAGGAAAACAAATTTTTTCGAACAACATACTGTCTTTCTTAAGGTACCTCTGCATTGCACTCCAATAAAATATCAACTATATTAACATGTCCTGCCCAGGCTGCAGATCGAAGAGGGGTCCACCCATCGTTATCGGCATGATTAACGTCTGACTTTGCTTCAATGAGGACTTTTATCACTGCTTCATGACCCTGTAAGAAAACAAAACGGCCAAGATTTAGTTGAGAAACTACTTTAAAATTCTGAAACAGATAAAATGTAAACTATCATGTGGTACCTGGCGTGAAGCTAAGTTTAAGGGAGTTCTTCCATGCCTATCAGTAGCTTCCAGTCTTGCACCATGAGCTATCAATAGTTCTACAATAGGGAGATTCCCATCATTTGCAGCATTGTGCAGGGGTGTTCTTTGGTTGTAATCAACTTCATTCATATTGCTAATTATTTCTATTTTCATATTGGCATCATGGTCAGACGCTTCATCAATCACTGGTTGAAGTAAGCTTGGATCTTCGGGATTTTCACAAGGTGCTTCGCCACCTCCTTCATCTAAACACGTTTCAGACCCATGCCTGTGACTAATATTGTTAACTTCAGATTTAGATTCATCATTAGCTGCGACAGATGCTTTCTGAATCCCACATGTAGCCAGTAGCTTCTGAACTTTAGGATCGTATGCGTGTAAATCGAATTCAGTCCAATTAGGAAGATTAACTCCCATTGATAGTAGAAATACAGGTATAAGATGTGGGTCGTTGAAGAATTTAGTTGAGTTAAGTAAGTGGTAAGCTAATTCTGCAATTTCAGAAGCTCTTAAACTAGACCCTTGACTTCCTAAAGCTAGCGCTTTTGTCATATGGCCCTCTCCAACATGACACAGATACTTTTGAGTACAGTACTTAACATCTAGGAACCACTCCGAGAAGCTATGATGAAAGAGAATTTGGTGGTTATCAGGTGAAACTATTAGTACGCGACGCAAGACGTGCATTCTCTTAGCAAAATCTTCTTTGGATAAAGTAGTTTGCCGTGCTTTCAGACATTCAAACACTTCATCTTCGAACATTGGTTTTCTCGATGCCAGAAGAATACACAGGATAGGTTGCACTTTGCTGAACTGTTTTTTCGTAAAAAGTCTCTGGCACAACCAGAGGTATAGACCATAAAGAGTTCCAGGTATTTCACGTATTTCTCTCAGCACTATGAAGTTTTCGGAGATGCCATCCAGTACTTTCTCCAAGTATAAGAAGCACCCATTGCTTTTAATATGCAATTGATTAAGCATCTCAGCAGTTTCTCGACGTATATGTTGTCTCAGTGTATAGTCTTGATCCAGTCTACATAAAATGTACTGCTGGACATCACGAATCACCTGTTGGAAAGCCAACAAAGAAAAATATAAATAAGTGTTCTTCTGTTTCATTTTCAATCAAAATAGATCATGAATTTTTTATGTTCTCACCTGAGCCTTTCTCAAATCATCGAGACTAATTTTACGAAATCCCGAAAATAACTTAGCAATCGATTTGCTCTGTTTTCGTGCAGTACAAATAAGAACCAACCAAGGAGGCAACAAATGACAATTATTGCCCAAGAGTTCTCCGATAGTATTACTGGTATTACTTCCACTCGACGGAACCTTGGAGGTCGCAGCAGACGCATTACTAGAAGTATGTGAAGTAATAGATGACTCATCAATAGAATCTACTAGTACAAAGCAAGCATGCTTTGGAGATTCGATTTCCAGGAGAGGAAAGGCTACAAATCGCTTAAACGCAGCATCAGGGTCCTCTGCACATTGTTTCGCAGTGAGATTCTCTACTCCACCTCCTCCTTCGATCTTATCTTTGTACCCTTGCAAAAACGGACTGTTCATCAGCTGCTCCACAAAGTGCACAATAAATTCCCCCACAGATAACGTGTTGAGATCATGAGACTGGCAGAAATGATAAGCCAAGAGACGTTTCCTTAAGGTTACTTGCTTCCCCGAGGACACAGTTGGAGTGACCATTTCAGAACACACGGCAGTCTTTCCCCCTCCAGGGCCGGAGACGATTAGAATCCCCAGCCCACTTTGTCGTTCCTCTTCCCCCCGTCGTTCCAACGTCTCCAGACAATGAAGGATCTTCGAAAACACCCATTCTCTGCAGAAAAACCTCTTCCCGTGAATCAACGACTGAGCCATAATTTTGACGGATTGATGGACAACCCTCCACTGGACACTCTTGTCAGTCGCCTTTATAACTTGAAGTTTACATTCTATCACAATATCACATTTGACCAGTCCAAGTTCTTTTTGTACAATTCAGCATTATAACATTATTAAATATTGTTGTTATTATTGCGTCACGCAACAACTCCAGACACTCCTAAAATTCCAAATGTCCAAATACTTAACCCACTCACATTCATTATATTATAACATGGAACTCGATCGCAAACATTTTCTTCAGTTACTTCTTGATCTTCTTCTTCTAAACCAAACTAAAATACTGAAAGTCAAAAGTCAAAAGTACATTAAAATTCTATCACTTGTCAAAAATTACTGCAGAATTACAAAATTATAATATCCACAAGAGGAAGCAGTGTCGAAAACACACTTATTAAAACTTAAAACTTCTCACGGAGATAAAATCAGCAGTGTATGGTCATAATATATTATCCCTACTAGGTACACTGCACATTATAAAATTCTAATTGTCCCATGCAATATTATTAAGTGGTTCGTGTACTTAATTTCCATTCACTCGCAATGTTTAACGTATACACAAAGTAGAGTCAGATTCAGTCAGACTTTTGTTTATTTTTGTTTAGACTTTTTGGGTGGATTGGAATGGAGGAGGATGAGATTTTAGACGATTTAGCCGGATGATGAGTAGTAGTAGTGGGTGTCTCACTTAAGTGCTTAAACGATGATGATGATGAATGTTGGGTGCAGTTATATATTTTGACTTAACAGGTCCATCATGCTCCTGCTGACCCACGAAGGAACAATAAAAGTATGAAATTGTTAAACGAAGGGAGGAAAAGGAGTTGAAGTAATAAAGGACGAAGCACCTTCCCAGAGACATCTCCCAAGCCTCCGTACTTTCTCCATCACATCCGGACAACCTCAACAAAGCCAACGCACAAACATCGCTGCTGCCTACTATAACTCCCACTTTCATGAAACTTAAGACTACTACCCGGGTTTCATGCACACCGGGATCCTCTACACGATTTGTTTCTGCTTTCTTTCACGGATTAAAACCCCAAAAATGTTACTATATACCCAGTAATACCCACTGCTATAGGACAGCACCACAAAAAAGTTTATAGGATGAAATATGAATGATACGGTGAAGTAGAATCTGTATAGGAGTAATGTGTGTAGTAGGAGAGTTCCTTCTTCATTGACGCGGAGTCTTAGAAGTTAGTAGTAGGTGGTCAGAAGAAGATGATGATGAATGATGATTTATGTAAGTAAAGTGTTGCATGATTCTTGCCAAGTCTGGTTAGTCATGAATAATCATATTGAATAGCCGCAGTATGGATTGCATGGATATCTTTAAGTAATTATTTATGACTAACTCTTATACTAAACTAGCAGTTGACCGATGTCATCATTTCAAAGATGATGAATAATCATGATGGATAATCATGTTAAAATTATCTGGCGAATCATAAAATGATAAAATGAAGTGAAGCAATAAATAAATTATAGATTAGACAGATGAAACATTTTGCGAGTAATAAAATACGTACTATAGCATCACATTTATTCGTTGGTCCAACATTTCACCATTCAGTCCGCGACATAACAGGAAGTTTCGAGGAAGTTTCAGTTTAAAATTAACAGAGCGATAACTGAAGTGTCGTTTGTAATAAAACCGGTACATATGAAGATGTTATATAGAATATTAAAGTATAGATCAAAAGAAATTCGTTATGACAAGAGTGAAGAACTAGAATTTAGCGTTATTGTAACAGCAGTATTTTTGGTATCATTTCACAAAAGCTTGTCACTCATTTTTGACTTTTCTTGATAAGATATCATTGGCATGAATTCGACTTCATTTGCCTCATCATTCTCCAGCAGAAGTTTCTCCGCCTTTCCGTTCCGAGGGCTTCTACCCATCATCTCATTATATAGCCTTCACAAAATATCATAGAATGTTTTAATTAAGTTTAAAAATGTTATGAATTATATGATCCAACACCATATTGAATTATACATATTGTTATCTAGCAATCAGATGACAACGAAGAAGAGCAACGGAAAAAAATTACTGTGATTAAAAGGCAACTACAAAACTACATTTTACACGTAAACTCGAATAGCACGAGACCACGAAAAGAAACTCAAGTGACGACAAGAATTAGTAAGCTGGTTCAATTCACAAAATTATCAGACTGGAAAAAACAAAATTATTGGGAAATTAAAACACAACGAGTTTTACAAACGAACTGTGAATGCCAAGCAGTCTTGTAGACAGTCAGATTTACAGTCGGGTTATAAAGAGGGATAACGTATGATCTTATACAACCTGTTCGCTTTCACTGGGTATAAAATAGTAATTTAGAAATTCGTAACTGCCTGCATTCATTTTGCCTACATTGTTTTCGTGTATGAATTTCTAATAATCTATAAAATGATTCAATTTTTTTCTATTTTAAAACACGTTTTGTTTGTTAAGCCTTCTCAGTTATTAAGTATTCAAGCTCATCTGACGAATCTCCCCCCGGAAGACAACATTCACCCCGATCGAATCCGGTCAGATCATTGATTGCTTTCCATTTCTTCTTTCCACTTCTCGAGTCGTGATTTTTAAGTAGTCCGAGTGAACTTCCAAAATTCCTAAGCCATGATTATAACATTATCATGACGACACTGACAACCCAACTCTCTATCCCTGCATTTTCTATAATACATTGACTTTACGTAAGTTATTTTACCCTATGGAGAGGAAAGCAAGCTTTCAAAGCTTCCCAAATCTCAAATTTTCATACTCTGTTATCATTCATAGTTGTAATGTCCATAGTAGACGATGACTAAGTACACACAAAATTGCAATAAATACTCCCTAAGTACTCGATTTCATGCTAAAGGAAATTAATTTTGATCCGTACATTCATGATGCTTTACAGTGGGATTCTGCATTCCTAGCGAATTTCAAATACATACAATATTGAAGTGTCCTCAGCGTATCAGACTTAAATTATTAGCTGTTTACCTATACTACGGGCACCAGTATAGATATAATTAGACATACTGTATTTTTATCGTGCTGGCAGTATTCATTCCCATCATCCCCAAGAAGAAGCAACTAAAGGATACATATGATTTATTGGGACAATTTCATGCTGTAACGGTAAAAGTGCATTGAAATGTCGCATGCAAGCAATGAAGAATTTAGATACAAGCAAAGCATTGTTATTTGTTAATTTTGACCCCACAAGATACTGCTGAATCGTCTTACCGACTGATAGTACTACTAGCTCGCGAAAGTCGTGAGAGATCGGAAGTTGGTCCTATATCATCCAGCCCCCGATGAACAGACACGTCTTCGAGATCATCATCCCTATTATTCATAAACTCGTGATACTCTGGGGTGGCCAACTCAGCCCATGTAGGCTTTTTGAAACTATAGAAAAAACAAAATACAACGTGATATGATACGACTCTAACTTCAATAAAAAAATACTGATCTTTGATATTACCGGCGAAGCCACAGAGAAGAAGCAACGACTGAAACTGAGCTCATCGCCATCGCTGCAGATCCCATCCATGGCTGTTCAATTAAAACACA
>Ga0194135_10000953_pt1 | contig 16894 bp, 19 predicted proteins | sample LitLau_LLRF_2013_FD_134024 | JGI IMG/M metagenome (GOLD analysis project Ga0194135, IMG submission 134024) | Freshwater sediment microbial communities in response to fracking from North America - Little Laurel Run_MetaG_LLRF_2013 (version 2) | ecosystem: Environmental > Aquatic > Freshwater >...
AATTCGACTTCACCATTGCAATCTCCCGGTTCTTCTTTGCATTTATATTGGAAGAGGCGGCCTTTTATCTAGCAAGGGCAAGGGACATTTCGGAGATGCTCCCCCAAACTGCAGGAAGAGCCTTCTTTTTGGAACTGATCGCATCTGCTTCTTTGACCACGACAGACTTCGATTGGCGGATCCCTTTAGCTTTAGTCTTTTTCGGGTTGGCATTGAGCCTCTCAGCCCTCTCCGGCTTCTGCTCGCTCGATAATGCCTTCAATGGATTCACTGCGGAGCTGGACATCATTTCAGGATTAGAAGGATTGCTCGTCGTGCCATTCTTTTCTGAGTGTCCTGCTTCTGTGCCAGTCTGTAAAGTTCATATTCGAAGAAATAAGCAGGCATGGAGTCAAACATACTTGTCAAAGAAAAACTACGCATAGGTACTTACTTCCTTTTCAGTTTTAGACAGGATAGTACGGCGGATGCTTGGACCAAAAGGTCCGCCGGTCTTCGACTTGCTTCTCTTCAGCTTGTGAAGAGAAGATTTCTTCACTGCTGCCGTAAGAAGCGAATTCTGTGGAGTTTTCAGCTTGTTTAACTCTTTTGCTCGCGTCGACAAGTACTGCTTTTGTAGGAAATTCAGCTCCGGGGCAGTCATTGGCTGTCAAAATAAATCCGGAGATTAGTAAGCATAAATTCAAGGTTTGTTGGTATGGGGTTCGTTATTTCATGCGTTCGTGCCCTTGGAATGCCCCTAAATTACTAATTCTAATGTCGTATCATTTACCTTGCGAGATGGATTCAGAAATCCCATAACGTCAGATGATCCAAATGCCTTTCCTCGAATGGCGACATCTGCGATCCTGTTTACCAAGGCTGATTGTTTACTTTCCGCCACCCCCAAACTTTTTGTTCCATTCTGGTCTAAGGAAGTTTAAGATCATAATAGCGTGGCGAAAAAATAATGCATGGCTTTGCGTATCAGAGCTGGAAATTTACCTTCATGTGTATTGGGAATCTTCGGAAATTGCGAAATGATAGGAGCAGACGCCTTCGACTCAGAAATTGCAGCGTACATTTTATTTGAAACGAATTCATCAAAGTAAGAGGTTACATCCCTGACTTCTTTCGATTTCTTCTTTCCAGAATTTTGATTGACCTATTTAAAGTATGAAATATATTCATGGCACTCACCCTCTAATGCGTGTCCGGTTAATACTTATTAGAGTTGACTGTTACCCCCGATTCCATTTTTAACTGGCAGATATCCCTCGTGATATTATTACTTGTACTTAAATGCACGATCCGATTTTAGTTTCAGTTTCTCAGTAAATTTATTCAGCTATTTTAGTTTCACTCGAGCATTACTACAACGGCGGTTGTTTAGAAAAGCATCAACAATGGAGTCGCATACAAGTCGTCATGAACACAGAACAGCACCAATTTGCTCCGATTCCTCAAAATCTCTTTCCACTAAATAGAAGTTTTCTATTTTTCCCTTCTCCTTATTAGTTTGTCGACTACAAACTTTTGGCTCTCTCTCCATTTATCGTTTGAATCGGCTGGAAAAAAACGAATTCCTTATTGAATACAAGGATTTTGACTTTCTTGACACAACGGATTCAGTTAGCTCTGACTGGAGGCGTGTCACGGTCAAAGTTGAAAGCGAAGCTCCTCCTCCCCATGAAGTTCTTCTGCTGGATGGTAACGGGGGCAGTCGTTTAGACTCTTTTGGAATGTTAGGGTAAGTCTTCCGCTCCGAGTAGCTGCTGGAATTCGTGGAGACTGGTGCCAGCTTGGATGAAGCAGGTAAAGGATGCAACTTGTGTCGAAATTCATCCTGACTTTTACTGTGCTGTATTTTACAATTCCTCTTCGAAGTTTCACTTGAAGGTAAACTTCTACGACGTTCAGGTATACTATTCCGAATACTACTGAGTGGCACCGGCGGGGGTTTTAGTTCTCCATTACTGGAAATCTTTGCATGGAGTTGAGCTTTAGCAGTTGTAGACGATGGCCTACTTTTCAGTTTAACTCTGAAACGAAAAGTTCCAAGCTGAATTCTATCGACTTACGAATTCTAATCAAAACTGACTGACCTCTTTGGCTTCTGTAGCAAGTTCATTGCCTTGAAACTAGTCACTAAAGCATTCTCTCTGCTATTTGCTGCTGATGGCAAATAGAATTCATTCTTCATTGAAGCATCAGTGTAATCGCATTCATCCTCAGTCTGAGTTCCTGTATCCGCAGTTTCTTCCTGACTCTCTTTTGTGGTCAGGGTTATGTCGGGGGGCCGAAATGGGTCGGCAAAACATAGATTTGTGCCTGGAAAGTTATATGAGAGTTAACACGAAAGAATTTTTACTAACTGAGCATATTTTGTAACTAATTACATTTAAAAACGGGTATAGTTGTGCAGACTGAAATTTCGTTGGCGAGGACGGAAAGGCGTTGCGTTTTCCCTGGAGAAAGAAGAATTACTTTGGTTGCTCCAAGCGGGCTAAGCTTTCTTTCTTCTCGGAAAGCCTGCAATACTGTCGTCTGTACGCCGCTCCGTTGCATTCTGTCAAGTCTATTAGCCTCAGCTTCAACGCGGGCAGTTTTCAGTTGCAATGGACTCCGTTCTGATTTAACCTTGGTAAATTTCTTAGCTCTTGAACTCCGTACTGCCGATTGACGGGCGGATACTATTGGTTTGGTTCTTCGTAACTCTATTTCATCATCGTCCTCTGTAGTGTCCGATTCATCGTCTTCCGTGTCACTATGGGATAAGCTGAAATTACAAAGTTTACTTTCAGTTTGCATTAAGAGTGAAGTCCCTTTTAGTTTTATTACCTTGAGTAATCTGAAATTGGAATGTTAACGGGTTCGTCTGCAGTAGAGCCACCGTTTATTAGTTTTTGTAGAATTTTCTGTCTAATCTTTTCCTAATGTCAATGGCAAATAGTGTTGTATGGTCGATTAAAATTCATAAATGACTGGATTTATTCTTTTGAAGGCCAGGATGGTACCTTTAAGGCAGCAGTGTCTGAATAGTCCAGCAGCGTTTCGCAGAAATGACGTCCTAGATCCTCGTAGTCCACAAAATTGAAATGTGTGTGTTCTCTGGAGACTAGTGTCGATCCGCACAATGATATTTCTAGAGTAAAGCTAAAGTTTAAAAGAAAGTTTTAATCTTAAAGTCAAGCTCACTTTTAAGGAATGATTAAAAAATAAAGACCTGTTTGTTACTCCCAGAGTCCATACAAAGATCCTCCCCGTCCCTTCCTTACTCTTCTGAATCCTGAACTTGCAATTTGAAAATGAAAACTGGAATAAGGAATTCATACATAATGAAATTGTTGGACTTGACTCCAAGCCCTCTAATTATAATTGCGACCACCTTGTCAGCAGCATTTTTATGCATCATGAGGGGGAATACTTGTTCCGTAAGCTTTTTTTCGGCCACTCTTCTATTTTCACAGCCATACATGAAAACATTGTTTTTCCTCGAATGACCATGGATATCGCAGTAAAGAAAAACCCCATTTTCATCAACAAGGCGTCGCAGTAGAACTTTCTTCTGGTAGATTTGTGGAAACGCTTCACGAAGGACCGTTCGATATTGGCGATTTAAGTCTTGTCCCAACAAACAACATCTGGAGTTCCCAACAATTACACCATCAGGATTTAGCATTGGAATTAACTTAAATATAAATCTGTCTCGGAGATCCTATTATAATCCAAACAAAGGAAGATTAAATTGAGAAAATTCCAAGGTTCCAAGTTCATTCACCTGAGCGTGAGAACTTGGACTGGTGAGGAAGTCTATGATGCCTTTCATCATGTAAGAGGAAGGAGTTTCACCAGGATGGACGCGAGCTGTCAAGACTATTGCTGGTTTCTACACAGAAAAGGGAGTATAAGGACATCATCCATCAATAATGCGAACTTTGAATGTTCCTTTATCTGAATATCGATGATTACCTTGACTTGGTCGTCTTCATTTTCCGGAGTAGTGATTGTTAGCACGTAGACATTGTTGCCTGCGAGGGACTTGCACAGGAGACGCTGCTGGCAGAGAAGAGCTCTATTTTTGTCTGACTAGAGATTAATAGAGGACAACCAGAAAATAGAATGAAAAGCCACACGCCAAAGTAAAGTACTCAAGCATTTCTCTTTCACCTGAATTTCATGAAGATACGACTGGAGGTTGGAATACGTGTATGGATAACACTGAGCAATGTACACAGTGTCGCCACTATGTTGAAATTTCAAGTTAAAGGTCAGCGTATAAGAGGAGGCGTTGTCTCCAATTCTGATTAAAGGGATTACAAGGTACGTTATCCTCAGAGTTAGCGGAACCCGGAACATAGAATATGGGATTCCAGTAAATTATAATTCCTTACGTGATATCGTTCTTGTAGTATGAAATGTTGTGTCCACATCGGATCCATCCCACGCCATTAATTTGGGCTTCCTTTTCCGAATACATGAGCGGTCTCATTCCATAGCGGTAGAGACTGTCAGGCTTACTCAAGTTGACAATTGAAAATCTAAGGAAAAAACGTCAGTATTAAGATAAATTATCAGTTAAAACTACTGAGAAGTTCGAATTACCGGTAGACGATATTTTCTCTTGTATTTCTAATACGGAAGTAGTACCACTGTGCATGTCTATCTGTATACATGTCAGCACGGAGGTAAAGTTCATAGTAGACATTTGTCACCTTTATGACTTTAGCAAGATTTCCAGCTTCAAAGCGAGACTCAAATTTTAGCGTCGTTTCATCCGTTTCGTAAGTAGTCAATTCCTCCGAGCCTCCGAAACAAGATCGGCAGTACTTTAAAATTAAATAAATCTTTGAAAGTCAATATTCGGATTTGTCAATAAAATTATGGTTCTCATTACATAATCCACACAGAGTTTGGGCTGATAATCATATATGACCGTTCCCATTTCATCTCCAACTGGCCTTGGTTGTGGTTCTGAACCTGTAGACACATAAAACGGTTCCGGACCTGCAGGGGGGATATTGAAGTGTCTGACTTTCTCTGGAACCACCTAAGCATAAATTGATAACGTGAAAGTGGGTTTTAAAAAGTTATGCAAATATCTAATTATTACAACGCATAGTTTTTACCTGGCATTCTATGGGCCACTTTGGGGGATGTTGTAGCGAAGCAGCACTGTAAAGCTCCCGTGGCTCCTGCAACTTCTGGCTTGATCCAGTCTTTTCTTCATGGGCTATATTTTGCGTAGTGTATAACATTGAAAAATTGATAGCATTCCGTATTTCACTTCCCATTGCACCACCTTTAAAAAACAGGAATTAAATTAAGGAGACTTTTAATAACTTGGTTCCAGTATGGCTATATTCCGGTTCCGACGATGCTTCACGGCGACCTACCACCGTAATGCAATGGGACTAAAATAATATTAACCTCGCCTTCGGATGGGAAAAAATTTAGCTTGTAATTCCATGACGGACATACTGGTACGGCATGGTTGTAGAAACTGCGTGCGGAAGTAATATTGAATACGTGGGGTAGGTAAAAGTCTCCAACTCAGAGTAAAGATGAGGTGAAAGTTTTCCAAATAAATTGAGCGCACGAGGAATCATGAATTCCTGAGGTAGTTCAACTCACCAGTCGTTGGATAAAGGAAGTTCTCAGGGTCTTCATCGCCGCCACAAGACATCATCGGATTTCGATAAACGAATTTTCTACCACAAAGAAAAGCTATTCTGCCGCATACTCTCAACGCCTGAATAGAAAGAGCCGGATATATCTTTAGTCGCTAAACTTAATTTCGATTCGGATGTGAGAAAAATATCGTGGGAAAGCATCCGAATTTATAAGTTAAATCCCACTACCTACCTACGAGTTTCTTGGACGAGAAACTAGACATATGAAATGGAAGTGAATGAATCAACAAAAGTGAAGCGATTTTCTCTCACTTTCTCCACACAAAAATGATTATCCGGTTCTTCTTGTCCTATTGACACACCACCAAACTCGGAAAGAATTCTAGAATGCCTACATGATCAATACCTCTTTGTCCTTACTTTGATGACGGCACTACCAGTAACCGTGATTGTGATGAGTAAAGGGAAATGACAAGGAAATTAATTTCATCCACAAATAGAATCCTTAATGCTTCTACTTCGACTCGAACCAACCAACACGCATTTATTTTGTACACTCAATTTACAAAATCAATTGTGGCAGAGTTAGATTTAGAAATCAAGCTAATTTTAAGGGTGGATTGCCATAATCAAAAATACTGACAACAATTCGCCAGCTCAAATGGGAGATTTTCGAATAACTTCGAAATCTGAAGAAAGGATGAATGAAGGCAGCGATCCAAATTCTTTTAAAGGATGAAGGAAATGATTACCTCTAATAAGAGTTTTTTTTTTTCCTTCTGAGGAACATTAACCTATCGACCAAACTTGTGCCAGTCACACCAGACTGTACTGGTCATACATGTAATTCATTAACGTTTACAGAATCAACTGTACTTGAATATCAGTGAGTCAATTATTCGTTCTCAAACTAATTACTTCCATTTCGGTAGCATGTTTTGAGACTTTTCCTGCTGTCTACGGCTTGAACTATCTGCTCCAGGTAGTTCTTCATCTACCAACACTTCAAAGCGTCCCATTGCCTCTTTTGACGGGGATTTACTCCATTTTGCACTAAAGACAGAAAAGACAAATTTAAATGATCTTAGCCGTAATCGCTTTAATTTTACTCACTCTGGAAATCCAGAAGGTGGGAGAACAATGGCGAGCATGTCGTTTATGAGTTTGTATTTTAGAATACGATCGTTCACGGTTGTCGCTGTTAAGGACGGAGAGGCGTTCACCTAATAAAATGAAGCATTTTAAAATAGGCAGGATCAATTTAACCTATTGTCTCCGTAAGTATAAAATTTAAGAGTTTGACGCTTAAAACTAATACATTTACATATTATGAGGACGGGTGGAAATGGTGACTAAATTCGCTTCGCTTACTTCAATTAGCCAAGGTTTGTAGTTTTCGTCAATGATGATGTCATAGCCGTAGCACTCAAAGCAATGTCGATCGCTCACCATCAGCGGAACGACGGCCCTGAGGGAATGAATGACCATAGCTTTTATTCCGCTGAAAAGCTTCATTGTCACATCTTTGCCCTTTGTACTCTCGAGATACAATTCCAGATTGCGCAGACTCCATTTCCCTCCATGGATGCTATTGTATTCATCCTAAAATTATTCGAAAACATATACCTTGACAAGGTACTGCTCGTTGAACCCGCTATTGGACATCATTTACCCCATGCTTCTGGACGGAGACGTTTGTAAGATGGACGTATAAATTAGCTAGTTCCTGAACATTGGAATCATATTTTGCAGTACAAAAACGACAGAACCCAAGCTTATACAAGTACACTTTCAAGGGCCGAAACGACGTGACTAATACATATAATCTCAGGTCAAACTTTTTCCCACCAATGAGGAGCGGCTTTTCAATGTACTTGGATATGACATAGGCGTCCTTCACCGTTGAAGGATTAAAGTTCGGCCCACGGCTATCCCGTGACCATTTCTTCAATTTGGACAATTTGTTGATCAAGAATATTCCAGCGCCTTGCGATTTCCCACACGGCTTCATAATCCACGTGCTCATAGGATTCTTCCTAAAATGTTAAAATCTGTGAAGCCGATAGCTCAGAACCTGTGCAGTAGATAGATGAAATGTAGGGAATTGTCACCGATATTCTTCCACAAACATATTGTAGTCCGCCGGAAGTACGAAAGTGGTCGGAATGAAATCCAGATGAACGTACTTCCCTTGCTCGTTCTTTTCTCCCAATGGATTTCCATCCTTCTCTTTCTCCTTTCGATATCGCTTGATATTCTTCACCAAGAGGTCCTTTCTGGTGAGCTCATAATGATTTGGGAAATGGTTGATAATTCTGAAACCCAACCACAGACGATTATTGAGAAAAAGTCTTAATAAACTTGATTCACGTATTTATTGACTCACTGATTGTCTTGCATTCTATAGCCGCTGTCTACTCCAAAAATTAAACGACAGGTAGGCACATTCGCCCTAAAAATGTATTCAATGGATATCATCAGTCTAGAATTAACTTTTTCTCTCTAAAACCTATATACCAGTAAAAGTTCCAATCGTCATCCGGCCCCACTTGATTCCAGCCACGCTTTTCGAAATTAGTTGTAAGAACTGATTTTTCTTGATCTGTGCAATAGGCAACCTTCATCGCCATAAGTAAAATGCAGGATTACAACGGATCAACGATTTATGGAATGAGTCTATAAGGATACAAGGAAAGCTATGCACCACAACAGTCGGGATTGCTGACTTTCTCTCTCTCTCTCTCTTTTCAATGCTCCATACTCCACTAATGATCAAACTTTTACTCTGGCTCTTTCCAGAGACAGAGGACGTTCCTTCTCCGAAAAAAGTTCTGAATAGCAGCGAACAACAATTGATACAATTGATAGAACTCCTGTTAATCCCAATGTAAAATGACATGAATTGTTCCATAAGACAACTTTCCATGAGAGTGAATATTAATTTATTAAATTGGTTCCGTAGTATAAATTAAATTAGACTCTTAAGGGTATCATATCCCTTCCTCTACAAGATGGGCTGCAGCTGCAGATACAATTTCTCGGGGGATTCTTTGTGATCGTGTTGTGAACTGTGCCTTTCATTTTTTATTGCGCATGCAAAAATTTTTCATGTGCATTAATTGCAATTTAATTAAGAGAAACTTCAATCCAAATAAAAAATAAAATGTAGAATACGAATTATAAATAAAAACAAAAAACTTGTGACCCGAATTTGGTTCCACTAATTGTTAAACTGTTTAGACATTTTTCCTGTCTGCTCCGAACTCTTTGAATTATTAGATTCACTAAAAACTGACTCAATCGTCTAGAGTTTTAAGAATATACATAATCTCTTCCTTTGTGAGTTTGTCGTCGTACTCGGACGTATTTGACTGTCCATTAGAATCTGCCTCGGAGGCGCCTGACTGTAATTTACCAGCGGATCCCTTTTTGATCTTCCTTACTCGCTTGCCTCTGACATGCTTTTGCGGAAGAAAGCTTTGCGGATCCTCACCTACAGTAGTTGTCGGAATTTGTACCGCAGGCATTGCAATGGGAACGAGAGCTGGGCCGGGAATTATAATTGGTCTGGATTCAGTTGAAGAGAAATGCTTTCCCTCAGAGCTTTCCCAATATGGTGGTGACTTGTATGAGTAAGGTGACGGATTTCCCCGGAATCTCCGAGACATTCTCCTCTTTTTCGGATGGAGGAACATTGGCTACAATTTTTTTTAATGATTATTGATTAGCAATGAACTGGTTAATAAACCAATCAAACGAATCAAAGGGATGAAAGGATAATTGTTTTGTTCACCTGAAGAAACACGAGAAGGAAAGTAGCAATGACTACGAGCGCAAGAAGACATACTACACTGAGTCCATTGTCCCCTCCGTAAGGAGATCCTAGTCCGAATTCCTTTGACTTCCCTGAAAGCGTCAACAAAAAAGTATTTAAGGCCGGTCAATGTTTCCAATTCCAATTGTTAGATTCCATTTTCAGCTTAAAAGAATTACCTAAATAGTTGAAGGCGTATTTCATTGTTTTAAAAATACTTGGAATCCAAGCTTCTGACGGAGAGAATCCCTCGCTTCTAGCTCCAGGAAATCCTAATGCATGTGCACCTACCTCGACAATAATTTTACTCAGATTTCCGAGGACTCCGTCCGGTTGAAGCGTTTCTAGGAAATCGGGCAGATCTTCGATTGGGTTCTTGCCTCGGTGTTCAATGGAATGAACTTGCAGAACCCCACCAATAACAATCACAATGAAAACAAAAAATGGATGCATTCCTATTTTCGGCATCTTTTCGAAGAACTTTGACTCAAGACGATTTTCTGACTGCACCTCGAAGAAGCCAGATTTAGACTGCAAGATCAATTTTGAGAAGATTGATTATAAAGTTGACACTGCAAAGCGGCGTCATTAAAATGTAGAGAGCCTGTGAGAATTATTGTAATTATTATTTCACCTAAGAATTTCTTATGGTATGTCTTAATTAAAATTGAGGATCCACACCTCACTTAGGTAAAAGGATCTCATCAAGCTTCGTCAGATTTCAGCTCAACTGTGAATTTAATAAATGGCGACCACAATACACAGCATATGAAAATGAGTGTCTTTTTTCATGCTCCATTTCAATGTCGTTCCGGTGATGACAATGCGATGATCATCTTGAAAATACGCTTTCTTCAGTTGCCTGTTTTTTTTTACTTCTTTGTTTCTTATCCATGAAATTCCACGGCCCAGTTTGGGTTTACGACTTTTAATTCAAATTGAAATCGAACAAATTTGCTGGAGACGCTTTTCAGCTTTTCTGCCGTTCGAAACAGCGGTTATTTTGATTAAATAGAATACTTTGAAGATCCATCAACTACATAAAATTGTACTGTTTGGAAAACAAAGGCTTTTCAATTGAGGTGAGAACCGTCGAAGTAAGCGTTGAAGGTTCACGTAGTGCGTCCGCGTCTCTTCTCCATGGTGAAAATGGCTGTGCATTTCGCCTCCTGCGTCCCAGGAGTGGAATCTGAGTTCCAGTGCGGAATAGAGCGACGAATTGCTGAATCGAAATAAACACACCAATTGAATCAACCAATTAACAAATTCAGTGGAACTTGACAGAGGTCAAAGGTGTTTTTACCTGGATGAGGTTAATGAGGAAGACTGCAAACGTGAGGAAGGCAAGAGAGAGGAGGGCTCCTTCCAGGGAGTGGATACCGCCACCACCACTTCCCCATCCCCATCCGTGCCACCCGCCTTCCCGGGATTTCACAACGTCAACAGCACTGGATTCTAAAAAATAAAAGTCCATGCCATTGAGCTCACGTCACCAACAAATTAGTGATATCAAAGACTTACTAATTCGCTCCAGGACCTTAGTTTTCACTTGTTCAAGGAGTTCAACTGCACGGATTCCGCCGGTGGATGACATAACGGAGGCAATCTTGGATCCAATCTCGTTCAACAACCACTTCCCACCAAAAGACTTTCCTTCTCCGACATTTTCAGCATACTGGAAATTTTTCGAATTTGATAAAGACGTGAATCCCGATTCCTTCTGAACATTGGAACCGTCCATTCTATCTGTATCGATAGAGGATCCATTCTGAAGAACGATTCCGTTGACTCGGGAATTTGTTAGAACAAAAAATAGAAAGGCGTCGACAGTAATTACAAAAGACGCCAATCCATACATTATGCAATTGAACTACAATAAACTAGCGAGGTCTTGGAAGAGGTCACCACAAACTAACTAAATTAGTTCTTCTCATTGACAGTTTTATTGCTTGTTCCCAAGAAATGTCGTTTCCACTTGTTATTTCGTAGGGTGAGGGAGCATGAGAGCGAGCAATTTCTGGGGAGATGGCATGTCGATAATAATGAAAGGTTTATTTCCGCTTGGAACATCTTCCGTTATTATAACCCTAAAACTATTTAAGATGAGTGCGTAATCCAATGCCAACAATTTTATTCTCAATGCTCATGACACTGGAAAGTGGAAAACTTATTCACTCGTCTGCTTTGTCATATTAAGAGTTTCCGTGCTATCAGCGGATTTGACTTTGGTGGCATACTCTCGTGCGGCTTCCATCCCGTGAATGACCTTCTCCCCCAAATTCGGTACTCGCACTCTTTTTAGATTCACAATTGTTTTGGGGTCTTGTCCTCTGGGTGCTTGATAAATTCCACGCCCCAATTCGTCCACTAGGGTCTTCATCCACTTATCTGCTCGGAAGTCGTCCGTGGCTATTTCCTACAAGAGCAGAAACCTGTTAGCGTTTTACTCAAGTTTTACTTAAAAAAAATGGAAAGTATTGTAATTCACCTCTGGAACTGAGCACCGAGCCTGGATGTAGCCGTCTGGTGAATCGATGATTACTAGTGATGGTCTCCCGCCAATTACTCGAGTCATTTTTATCAATGAAGGGAATTCAACATCACTGGCGAACTTCTCCACTATAAACGTCGACCCAGAATCCACAATTTCTCTTAATAAGTTGGAAATTCTGGCTGTTTCGAATAAAAGTTCACTCTTCTCCATCAGCCGTTCAGCCTCACTAATAACTTTTTCCGCCTTGAGGGAGATCTCGTATGGGAGTGACGTCTCTTCATGGTGAATGCAGTCGTACAGATGATCCACGTGCTCTCGAATGCTACTCCTCATGGAGCAGTAGTTTTGCTGGGCAGCACTGAGTAAGTGTTTGAGATCCATGATGGTATCCGAGACTTCTTTCCCAAACGTGATGGACGCATTAGCTCTCTCTCCAGTAGAGAAGAGTAGTTCGTAAACCCCGTTTTGTTTCCAGGTCTTCTTATTCAGGACAACGGGGAGTCGGTGCTTTCGAATATACTCCTCACACTTTCGCACATATGTATGGTTCAGCTCACCATTAAGAATCGTCAGTTGCACTCGAATGTGATCCCATGAGACAAATTCTTCAGTAAATCTCACCACCCCGAAGTTACTTTTTAGCCAGTCCTTTAGGTAGTACATGACATTGTGACTGAGACCTCTCCCAATTCGTCGCTCCTGGTCTAACGTGAATCCTAACACTTCAGCCTTTCGTCTCAGTCCGATTTCCGGCACATCCTAGAAAATCCAGTTAAAACGTTAATAAGACTCTCACTCATTTTGATGGTTCAAACAAAGGCTTTTTACTCCATACCGTTATTAGGTGAAGGATCCAGCCAGCGGGTAGTTGCTTGACGTCCGAAACGCGGATATGACAATTGTTTTCTAATTCTAGTGATCCTACATCAGCAACGACGGAAGGAGACCCGGGAAAGAATGGGGTTCTGTTGAGCAGGATCCAATACGAGGATTCTTCTGGAGACAGTTCCTCAGTTGGGTCTCCGTCATGGTTGAACACCCATTCCACTTGAACAGGAGGATCCGTTTTCAGTTCAAACTGTGCCTGGAATACACCACCACTCACTTTCGGGTTGTATAAAGAAAGGAGGGACTCGATCTTTCTAATGAATAGACTCTCTTCACTCGAAATGAGTTGTTTGGCTACTTCGTCACGGAAGACCCGCTTCACTCGCTCCATTTCAATTTGCAAAGCATCGCGATCAAACCGTAAGCTTAGAGATGTACAAAGTTCTCCTACTGCCTCTTCTGTGACGCCATGAGAGTCATACCTGCCAAATGTAGAAAATAACTTATCAGTAGAGGAGACTCGCTTTAGTTGTACATTTCATGATTATTGCGTTTGCGTAGAAGCTCCATTGGGTTTACCATTTGAAGGCTGTTTGACCGTCAACTGTCCCATTTGACTTCACCATGTCTATGTCGGACGGCGTAATTCTTGCTAACTGTGGAAAGTCGACAGTGAGCAATTGTGGGAGTGACGCATGAAATGTTGACTTATTCCTTCGAGAAGTGAGGAAGCGATGTACTTCAAGCTCCAGGATTTCCATAGTTTCCTCCTTCATCTTGTCAATCTCTGGATAAACATGGGAAATCGTAGCACTCACTACATCCACCACCTCCGTCAGAAAGTCAGCAATTTCAGCCTCCGACTCCACTTTGGGAAGAATATGAGTTTCAATCAAAGAAAGGGAACGGTGAATCAGTCTCCGGATTTTGTGGCTGTAGGACACCATGCAGTTTTTAAATTACACAAATGCTGCTAAATTGTGAAATAAATTGTGTAATTTACTTTGTTTGTGGCAAAATTCCATCTGAGAGTGCAACTGTGATCGCACGCATATGATCTGATACGATACGATAACTTAGATCCAACTGGGACTGAAAGCTTCCAGAGTATCCGGGTATACCCGTTGCCTGCAAAAAAAAGAACAACTAGTTTCTACAGAATTCACAACACAAATCACAGATAAACCAAAAAGAAAAGTGAGACGCAGACAAACCTGCTGAATCGTTTGAAAAATAGGGGTGAATAAATCTGTGTCATAGTTTGATATCTTCCCGTTCATCACAGCCGTGAGCCGCTCCAGCCCTGCTCCTGTATCCACCACATGGGAAAGCGGAAGCCTATCTAGTGTACCCTTTTCGGTCCTGACAGTAAAAGATAATTTAGCTCTCGCAGGGCATACGGTGACGCAAAACAAAAGTAGTTTACCGGTTGTACTGCATAAAGACTAGGTTCCATATTTCCACGACAGATCCAAAGTCTTGATTTACTTTGCTTGGATCGTTGTAGGTTCCCCTGTGGTCGTAATGGATCTCAGTAGATGGGCCACAAGGCCCAAGGCGTGACATGGACCAGAAATTGTCCTTACCAAATGGTAGAATTCGAGATGAAGAGACTCTAAACATCGTTTAGGAAATCGATAAGAAAGCGAATGCGGCGCGGTCAATATTACTGTTGTCTAACCCAATATCTTCCCAAATCTCCTTTGTTTCTCGATCTGCCGGGACTGTCCCTCCTCCAGAGTAGTAGGTGATGTACAATCGCTGAGGATCGAGTCCATATACGTTGACTAACATATCCCATGCCATCTCACATGCTTCTCTCTATAAGATTTAAAGGCGAGTTACGAAGATTCCGAGAAAATATTCTTTTAAATGGCGTACTTAATTCTTCACCTTAAAATAATTGGAGAATGACCAATTTCCAAGCATTTCAAAGAAAGTATGGTGATATGAGTCCGTGCCAACGAGATTGAGATCATTGATCCGTAAACATTTTTGACTATTAGTGACCCTCGGGTGGCTCGGCCTTCCAAATCCCAGTATAGTATCTTTGAACTGAAATTAGTAAGCAAAAATACATAATACAAACAAACTATTGGCGAATTCAGAAGAAACCTATTTTATATGTAAGAACTTCACACCTGATTCATCCCTGCATTTACGAAGGCTAGTGAAGGGTCACTTTTCGGTACAATGGATGAAGACGGTATAAAGACATGAGGGAGTCTGTGATTCCGGAGGAAATACTGGATAAAAGTCTCACGAACTTTTGCGGAAGGCCAATTCATTTTCCAATGTGGAGTGTCAACCAGTTGTGTGAGAGGCAGTCACTCGATTTGATTGTTAACGAAGGAACGCCTTCGCTGCTAGCAAGAACACACCTGAAACTTTAAAACCATCAATTAAATGGAGCTAAATCGACGCACACAAACGTAACGGCACTACTACAACTAGACTGGACATACTGGACACGTTAAATATAAATGTTAGAAATTGACACTGCTGCTGCTGCTGCATCCAACTGTATTTCTCAATCACTCAATTCAAAATTATTCAAGACATTTAAAACGATGACGAAACTTACATGACGGCACTCCACCGTGACCGGACCGTATCCTGCCCCAGCCCAGCCCACCACGACCACACCGTACCAAGGCCCCTGTGAGCCTTAAATCTTGAAAATCCTAAAACTTCCCTGGCCCTGAACTGACATCCAGCTTCCAGCAGCACCTAACAGCTGTAACTGCAGCTGATAAACACACACATGACTAGACCGAATCGGCATGAACCATGTTGCGTGCGTGCGTTTCTATCGTTGCGAGTGCGACTCTTTATGGAATCAAATGATGGGCTAAAAAAGCTCTCGCAGATCGCTCGCTCACTTACTTACATTGCATTATTTAATTTCTGATTAATAATTCAAATCACCGCCTCCCGCTCTCACCAAAATCATTTAATGCCACAAATTCCAGAGTGACCATGACCTGCGAGTGCGACATGCCATGTCAATGAAATGACTGATTTGCGGTTAGAAAAGATTAGTTTAATTCAGGAGGTGAACTGGTGGATGCTCGTGTACTCTAACTCTAGTAAAACTCTTAATCATCAATGAAGAATCATATAGTAAAAAGCTATTCCCATTTCCTGGACACGTCTACGTAATCCCCATCCGGAGAGGTATAATTTTCTATTGGAGGAGTATCAGTCGGACCTTTGACTTCGTACGGAATGAAATCTGTATCCATTTTTATAGCAGCTTGATACAGGTATTCAGATTCAGCTTTGAGCTCTGCTAATGCCTTTTCCTGACTTTGCTTCATCTTGTGGAAAAATTCAACCTCCTTGTCAACTTGCTCCTTTTTGTAGATGCCCCATTCCTTGACCAGTTTCCATCGAGCATCAATTACTTCTGTTGGCAACTGGGGAAGCTTCCTTGTGCGTATCCTAAAATAATTCAGATTGTCCATTTCCAACCAATGTTAGTAAACTGATTACAACAATTAGATCTAAATTGTATTTAAGGTTTTTACTTTTGTTCGTCAAGGATGCAGATAGGAACCTCTAGCTCATCCAAAGGTTTGAGTTGACGTGCATGTTTCTCCAATCGTCGAATATGTTTTTCAAGCTTCCTTCGTTTCCTCTCTTCCCTCGCTCGAATTACGGCTGGGTCCAGTTTTTTCTTCTTTTTCAGTGGCTCCGCACTAGCATGATAAGAAAAAGAGTATTTTAACTAGTGTTCAACTGGTAACTAAAAATGAAAAATATAAACGCAAGGGGCAGAAAGATGCAAGATGGAAGTTAATTAGTTACCCACTTACAACACGATTGCCGACATGGATATAGCTCTCTGAGACAGCGCCGTAATCCCATACCCGACGGCGGTAGGTACAGAGCACGGGTTATGAAGTTGACTGAAGAATCGTGTAGAACATGTGTTCGCTTTGCTGTTTTAACAAGGAAAACAATAAATTTTAAAACTAAACCTCTAAAAATCAACCCCAAGCAGTTTAATACATACCTTCCGATGTAACCCAAGTTCCTTAGTAATAATCCCATCATGATTCTCGAATGAAGAAGGAAGGTCAAGAATGCAGGCAAGTCACCGAGACCAACCAATTGGTTTACGAATTTTACCTCATTCAGAGT
>Ga0194135_10000954_pt1 | contig 16887 bp, 17 predicted proteins | sample LitLau_LLRF_2013_FD_134024 | JGI IMG/M metagenome (GOLD analysis project Ga0194135, IMG submission 134024) | Freshwater sediment microbial communities in response to fracking from North America - Little Laurel Run_MetaG_LLRF_2013 (version 2) | ecosystem: Environmental > Aquatic > Freshwater >...
AATCAAGGCACGACAAGATCAAAATCAGCCGTCAGCGAAGCACTGAATTTGATCTGACCGGCAGCAAAGCCGATCTGATCATTGCCGGGCTCGGCAGGGGCTGCTGCAGCGAACGCGACAAGACGGCCCCGGGGCACGGGTGGCGGCGTGTATTCCGTGTTCGCGTTGAGCGTATGCACCGCGCCGAGCCCGGCGCCCAGCGCGTCGGCGAGCACCTTGGCTTTTGCCCGGGCATCCGCGGCCGCCTTGGCCAGTGCGTCACGCTGGAGCTCATCCGCCTTGGTTGATTCGAGTTGCGGATCCGACACGTTGTTGATGCCAGCAGCTGTCGCACGCAGCAGGACGTCGCCGATCTTGTCGAGATCGCGCACCACGATCTCGATCCCGCGCGTGATGTGATATCCGAGAAACTTCCGCCCACCCTTGGCCGAGTAATCATATTCGGCATTGATGCTCAGGCCGGCCGTTGAAATGTCTTCGTCCTTGATGCCGAGCGCCTTCACCTGCCCGAGGTAATCGCGGACGATCCGGCTGACTTCCGTCTGCGCAGCGCGAAGGTCCGGTTTTGTGGTTTCCACGCTCATCGAAAGGCGCGCGCGGTCTGGGGTCGCTGAAACCTCGCCTCGCCCGCTGACCGACACGGAACGTCGATCGGGCACGGTGCTATCCCCCGCTGCCGGCACTACCGTTGCCGCGCCGATCAGAAACACGAGCGCGATCGCCGATCCTCTTCTCACCGAGTCCATCATGGTATTGCCCTTGCGATGACTTGAAACGGGCTACCATCGTGCAGTGAATTACCGCTGCGGACAACCACCGTGGTCCGTGCGGGCGCCGCGTCTGGGGTTTAAGATGTTGCGCGATTTCCGCTTTAACCGGGCCTACCTGCCCCCAAGTCCTCCCGCATGTCGTATACCCAAGAAATGGTCACGTTGACGCGTGACGTCATCGGCGTTCTCATCCCGGCAGGCACGCGCGTGGAACTGCCCGAGGGCGCCGACGCGACGATCACGCAGGCGCTCGGCGGCAGCTATACCGTGCAGGTCCAGGGCCATCTTTTCCGTCTCGACGGCAAAGATGCCGATGCCATCGGCAAGGTGGCCGACGACGTTCCGAACCTTGCCTCCGATGCCAGCGAAGACGAAGTTGCTGAAGCGGTACGCAAGCAGCTCTCTACCGTTTACGACCCGGAAATTCCGATCAACATCGTCGAACTCGGCCTGATCTATGACTGCCGGCTGGAGCCTGCCGACGACCGGGGTTGGAATCTCAGTGTGGTCATGACGCTCACAGCGCCGGGCTGTGGCATGGGCGACGTGCTGGTGGCGGACGTGAAAACCAAGGCGCTTCAGGTGCCGACGATCCGAAAGGCTGATGTCGAGCTGGTCTTCGACCCGCCGTGGACGCAGGACATGATGAGCGACGCCGCGAAGCTGCAGGCAGGATTTCTCTGATGACCGATACCCTGACCCGCGGCGTGCGCGTGACCGTGCGTCCTCGCTATGTCGAGGAGCAGTCCGAACCTTCGAAATCGCATTATCTCTTTGCCTATCACGTGACCATCCGCAATGAAGGCGACGCCACGGTGCAGCTGGTTTCGCGCCATTGGGTCATCACGGATGGCGAAGGCAAGTCCGAAGAAGTGCGCGGTCCCGGTGTCGTAGGCTACCAGCCGACGCTGAAGCCCGGCGAGCAGTTCCAGTACACCAGTGGCTGTCCGCTGCCAACACCGGTTGGCACGATGCACGGCAGCTACCAGATGGTCGTACCGGATACCGAGGAGTCTTTCGATGCCTACATTGAGCCATTCCGGCTTGCCGTGCCACGTCTGCTGAACTGACCTGCCGACGTCACGGCAAGCGCGTTATGCTCGCCGCTCGGTCCACACGGAGCACGGTTATGTCGGGATTCGGAGATTTGCTGGGGGGCGTCATCAGTGAAGCCATGGGTGGCAGCAATGCGCAAGCCCCGGCTGGTGCCGGAGGCAATGCGGCAGTTATCGGTGCGGTGATGACGCTGATCAATCAGCACGGCGGCATCGGCGGACTCGTTCAGCAGTTCCAGAATGCCGGCCTTGGTGGCATTGCCCAATCCTGGGTGAGCTCGGGACAGAATCAACCGGTCAGCGGGGCCCAGGTCACGCAGGCGCTTGGTGGCGCTGGTGGCGCATTTGGGCAGTTCGCGCAGCAACTGGGTCTTGATCACGGTGCCGCGGGTGCACTGCTCGCGCAGGTACTGCCGCAGGTCGTCGATCACCTGACCCCGAACGGTCAGGTTGGCGAGCACAGTCAGCTCGGTGATCTCGCCAAGCAGCTTCTGGGTAACAGCAAGCTGTTTGGCTAAGCTATTGTCCTAGCGGCGACGACTGCCGATCGACAGCGCCGGATCGAAGCGCCAGAGTCCTTCGCCTGGAAGGCTCTGGCCGTCACTTTCGAGATCTTCCCTGCTGTACACCGAACCATGTACCGCCAGACAGTCATCGTCATGGCGGCGAGGAATTCGACTGCCAGTTTCGCGCAGGCAGGTTTTCTGAAGATGCTCGGGGATCGGATTTCCAACATCGGCAGCAGCAGCCGGCGTGGCGGCTTCTTCAGCGAACGCGGATGCCGAGCAGGACAGCAACAATACAGACAGGGCGGGATTCAGGCGCAGTGGATGTTCCTCCGGAACCGGTCGTATGGACTAGCTCAAAAAAAGGTACGCCGATAGCTGGCTTACAGCAAGCGTCGGAGCGTTTTTAGCCTACGTTTCCGATTTCAGCTGCCGACGTCGCGCGGCGTGCATGCGCCAGGCTTGTCGGTATTCGTCGAGCAGATAGCGCCAGAATGCGGCGAACACGCCTAGCTTGAAATCCGGCTGCTTGCCGTCCGCGAGACGGAACAGTTGCAGGTAATACCAGCCCTGTTGTCCGAAGACATTGATGAGCTTGAACAGGAAGACCTTGCTGGTCGGTGCGAGGATTCCCGGCCCGAGCTGCATGCGCGTTTCGTAACGCGGCAATTCCGAGACCGTATTGGCGATCAGTCGTTTCGGAAGATCGGCCTCTCCACACAGAGGCCGGCCCAATCCGATGACATCGCATTCCTTGCCGGCCAGCGCCTCCTCCATCGCTGCGCGGGTCCGGAAGCCACCGGTCACGAGCAGAGGCACCGTCGCGATCTTGCGGATTGCGGCGGCGTATTCGAGGAAATAGGCCTCGCGTCGGCGCGTACTGTCCGCCACCTTGTAGCCAGCCACGCCATCAGACTTGCCTTCGTAGCCCAGCAGGCGCGGCTGCTCGTAGGTCCCGCCGGAGATCTCGAGCAGGTCCAGACCGGCGCCGTTCAGCCAGGACACGACCTGCAGGCATTCCTCGTAGGTGAAGCCACCCTTCTGGAAGTCTGCGGAATTCAGCTTGATGCTGATCGGAAAGTCCGCGCCGACGGCAGCCCTTGTCGCCTTGATCGTTTCCATCAACATGCGCGCGCGATTTTCCAGACTGCCGCCCCAGGCATCCTGGCGCAGATTGGTCACGCCCGAGAGAAAGGACGACAGCAGGTAGCCATGCGCGGCATGAATCTGCACGCCCGTGAATCCCGCTTCGCGCGCGGTGACGGCAACCCGGGCGTAGCGCTGGATGAAGTCGAGAATCTCGTCTTCGCACAGGGCGCGCGGCGTGGCGTAGTTCGCAAGCAGATCGAGCCTGACCGGCGATGGCGCCAGCGGTTCGCGCGTCACGTACCAGGGCGACTGCCGCCCCGCATGATTGATCTGCATCCACAGGTGATTGCCGGCCACCGTACCCGCCTTCGCCCAGGCCTTCAGCCGCCGTAAGGTCTCGGGATCGGGTGTTGCCGGATCAAGCGCCACATTGCCTGGCCGTTCCAGCACACGACGATCGATCATCACGTTGCCGGTGATCAGCAGCCCGGCACCACCTTCGGACCACTGGCGATACAGCGTCACATGCCGTTCGGTCGGGCGCAGCAGCGCGTCCGCCACGCCTTCGGTCATCGCGCTCTTGCACAGGCGATTCGGCAACACGGCACCGCAGGCGAGTTTCAGCGGTTCGGACAGCGGTGACGTCGACACATCGATCTCCCGGAAACAAACAGACTGGCAGTGACACTGTGATCGTAGTCACGCTGACCACGTGCAAGGCGCGAAGACTAGTCGCAAAGTCGGCAGTGACGCTACGGTGGGGGAACGTCATGACGATGAAGCAGGACCAGCACGACGGCGGCCGCCGCGATTATCCGGATGCTTTAAAGCTGGCCGAACAACATCGGCTCAAGCAAAGACGAGCAATGGTCACGAGTGCCGCTGAAAACGCTGCCGCTGCCGCGAGTACCGATGCGGAAGCTGCTGCAGCAAGAGCACAGGCAATTCCGGAACAGGCACCCGTCGTCGGGCTGGCTCTGTCCGGCGGCGGCATCCGCAGCGCCACGTTCAGTCTCGGCGTGATCCAGGCACTGGTCAAAGGCGGTCTTCTGTCGCGCATCGACTACCTGTCCACGGTGTCCGGTGGCGGCTACATCGGCGGCTTCCTGGGCCGTCTTTACTCGCGGCACTACGCCACGCCCGCCACCGTGAACTATCTTCTTCACCCCGAACGTGCCGCGCAGCCGAAGCCACCCTGGCCAGCCGAAGCCGATCCCGAGGATCCGCTCAAAAGCGCCAACCTGAATCGTGTCGATCCTTTCGGCTGGCTTCGCGACAACGGGCGCTATCTCGCGCCCAATGGCACGGGTGATGTCGTTCTGGCCTTCGCCGTCGCCATCCGCAACTGGGTGGCCTTGCAGCTGGTGTTCTGCAGCTTCCTGCTGGTGCCCTTGCTGATCGCGCAACTGCTGCGCCGCTGGATCGAAACTTCGGCGTTTGGCCAGTCCCTTGCCGTGCTGCCGACCAGTGCCAGCCAGCTTCTGGACGGCGCGAGCGGGGGTCTGCTGACCTGGAGTCCGTTCGTTGACCTCATGCCCTTGATGGTCATGCTCTGGGTGTTTCCGTTCGGCTGGGCCTACTGGATCATCGAGCAGCGTAGACGCTGGGAAGCGCATCCCGCCTATGGCGTTGCGCTGCTGGTCGTGGTGTCGCTGTTCGCACTCGGCGCGGGGCGTCCGTCGACACAGTTCACCTGGTGGCAGCCCCTGTTCATCGTGCTGATCGGCTCGTCCGCCCTCGCCAGCGTGATCGCGATCTGGGCGACGCAGATCGCGAAGGACAATGTCATCGGCGTGAAGGATCTCGATGGAGACCGCCTGAGCCATGCCCGGAATATCGTCACGCGCGGCCTGTCGCTGGCCGTGGCCAGCACACTGGCCCTCGGCGCTTTCGTCGTCATCGACACGCTTGGCCAGAGCCTGTACGAGCAGCTTGCCGCCGGGGGTGGTGGTGCGATGCCCTGGTTCGCAGCGCTGATCGCGGCCGGCGCGCCAGTCGCTGTCCGGCTCATGCGGCTGCCGGCGCTGCTCAGTTCGCTGGGCAGCTCCAAAGCCGAGCCGGGCTTCAAGCTGCCCGTCGAATGGATCGCGGCCGCTGTCTCCGTGGTGATTGCAGTCATCGTGCTCAGCGGGCTCGATGCCTTCGCGCATGGCATGGCGAATGGCTTTGCGGCCGTGGATGATCGTCCGCGCCACCTGTGGCTGCCCCTGATCGCGCTCGGCCTGCTGCTCGCGTTTGCCGTGCTGTTCGGCTGGACCTGGCCGTTTCTCAATCGCTCGTCGCAGTCTTCCCTCTACAAATCTAGGTTGTCACGCGCCTATCTCGGAGCTTCGAACTGGCGGCGGTTTCTCAAGACCCGCGATGCCTCGGTGACCGATCCGATTGCTGGAGATGACGTGAGCGTCGAAGACTACTGGAAGGATGTCGTCGATCACGGCGGTCCGCTGCATCTCATCAACGTCACCATCAACGAGACGGCCGGCGATGATGCCAAGACGGTGCTGCGCGACCGCAAAGGCATCTCGCTGGCGGCCGGTCCCTGCGGGTACTCGGCCGGGGCGCGCCATCACGCCCTGCGCAACAGCGAGGCCGATGCGATTGCAGAAGCGGCCGGCTCGCCGATCTTCGGTCCGCAGCGAACACCGAAGTCGGAGCGTCGCGAACCGGTGCTGGCCTTGCGAGAAACGCCGGGCTATTCGATGTTCCATCGGCGTGAAGTCGTCGCCGCCGAGGACGCGGTGAACATCAAGGATTCGCGCGATCAGGCGAAATGCGTTGCTGCGCTGGAGCAGGTCGAAAAACTCAGCCTCGCACAGTGGATCGCGATATCCGGCGCGGCCTTCACGACCGGCCTCGGCAGCCGCACGACGATCGGCCTGAGCTTCCTGCTTGGCTTCGCCAATGTCCGTCTCGGCTACTGGTGGGATGCAGGAGACTGCATGGATAGTCCTCGCGGCCTGGGCGCCACCGTTGGACAAGCGCTGCGCTCGCTGTTCCCGATCCAGTTCTATCTGATCGACGAGTTCACGGCGACCTTCCGCGGTCCCTCGCGGCGGCGCTGGTATCTTTCCGACGGCGGCCACTTCGAGAACATGGGCGCTTACGAACTGATCCGCCGCAGGGTGCCGATGATCATCATCGTCGACGGCGAAACCGATAACGACTACACCTACGAAGGCGTCGCCAATCTCGTGCGCAAGGCCAGGCTCGACTTCAACGCCGAGATCAGCTTCCTCAAGCGGGACGAACTTGACACCGTGCTGCATCCCGCGCTTCGCAGCGTGTTCGGCGATCTCGACGACCTGCGCCCGGTGCCCATCACCGCATTCTCCCGGCATCACGCCGCACTGGCGCGGGTACGCTACATCGGCAGCGAGGAACAGTCCCTGATCATCTATCTCAAGGCGACGCTGAGTGAGCACGATCCTGCCGATGTCCGCGAGTACCGCGCCAAGAATCCGGACTTCCCGCAGCAGACGACGATCGATCAGTTCTTCGATGAATCGCAGTGGGAAAGCTATCGCAAGCTTGGAGAAGTCATCGGCGGACGTGTCTTCGCCAAGCCCGCGCGCGATGACGGCTGGTTCTCGCCCTCGACACTCTGGCCGCAGTTCGATCCGAAGACCGGCGCCATCACCGCTGGCAGCACGGACACCAGCAGCTCGCGCGGTTCCCGAGCCTGATGCCCTTGATGATCGTTCCGCAGACACGACAGGGCTGGCCCTCGCGGCCGTAGACGTTCAGGTCCTGCTGGAAATAGCCGGCTTCGCCGCGGGCGCCGGCGAAGTCGCGCAAGGTAGTGCCGCCCTGCACGATGGCTTCACCCAGTACCTCGCGAATGGTCTGTGCGAGACGCGTGTATTCGACACGGCTGACGCGGCCGGCACGGCGCGTGGGCCGGAGCCCTGCGCGGAACAGCGCTTCGGCCGCGTAAATGTTGCCGGCACCGACCACGATGTGCCCGTCCATGATGAAGTTCTTCAGCGGCGCACGACGGCCGCGCGACTGTTCGAACAGATGCTCGCCGCTGAACTCGGGCGAGAAAGGCTCTGGACCCAGTTGGTCGATCAGCACATGTCCCGGTTCGGATGCCGGCCACGGCAGCACGGCGCCGAAACGGCGCGCATCGTTGTAGCGCAGTCGCGTACCGTCGGAAAGATCGATATCGACATGATCATGCTTGAGCAGGGCCGTTTCGCGATCCAGCACGTAGAGACGGCCGGTCATGCCGAGGTGGACGATGATGCGGTCGCCGGTCAAGGCGCCGGGCCCGCGCGCGAGGTGGAACAGCAGGTACTTGCCGCGCCTTGAAACCGACTCGATGCGCTGCCCGCTCGCGAAGCTGGCGAAGTGCGGCGGCACCGGCCAGCGCAGGCGCGCGTCACGCACATGCACGGCCGTGATCGTGCGACCGATGACGTGGGGTTCCACACCCCGTCGCACGGTTTCTACTTCGGGAAGTTCAGGCATTGCGCCGCAGTCAGGGAACGCGGCTGGGCATGCCGCTGGCGCGAATGCTACTTCGGCGGCACCGATGCGGCATCGGGCGCGGTGGCGGCCCCCGCATCCGGCTTGGCCTCGGAAGGTTTCGGGGCCGTCTCGGCGGCTTTCGGCTTCGGCAGCGCATTGAGCCGCAGGCTCACGTCCGGCGCGAAGCGATAGCGTGCTTTCAGGACGGCATCGTCGAGGATCAATTGCGGCTCGCGGTTGACGATCAGATACGAGCGCGTGCTGCCATCGCCGAGCGTGAGTCTGGCCATGAGATTCTTCGATTCGCCCTTGGGCGCTTCGAGGGGCTCCGTGCGGATGGCTGCTGCACTTTTCCAGCTGTCGACGAACTGCTGGAAATCGTCCTGTGTCGCGTCCTCGCTGGCAGGCTTAGACAGCCAGCCCGAAGCCTGCTTCTCCACCACCAGCCCAGGCAGTTCAACCCGCGTGATTTCCGCGTCCGGCGGCAGCAGTTTCTTGGACAGCAGGTCGGTGTAGTCGCTATCGACGACAGACTGATCCGGGTCCGTGACCAGCGCCACGCGGTCCGTCGGCTTGCCCGGATCGACTTCGACATAACGCAGGTACTTGATGGTCTCGATGTTGCCGAAGGCCAGCACCGTGTCGTCCAGAGTCACCGTGTATTGCGCCGGGTCGAGACCGAAATCCGCACGCTTGATCTTGCTGACGTCAAGCGCAAAACCGGATTCGGCATTGGCCAGCAACAGCAGCTTGCTGACCTCGACCGAATCTGCCGGTGCCTGAACCGGTGCGGTCAAGGCCCATCGGCCATCCTTGCGTTCGAGCACGATGTCTGGCGCGTTGGCGTGATGCAGGCTCACGTGGTCGATCGTCGTCGGCACCAGTGCGGTCAACGGTTCGCCCTTCTTAGGCGGTTCCGCGAGCTTGGCCTCGTCCTTTTTCTGCTGAACGACAACGATACCCACCAGCCCGAGCGCAACAGCGCCGAGCATCAGGTTCAAGGTCTTCTGTTTCATCTCGGACCGCGCTCCTGACTACTTGCGACGACGCACCAGCCAGCGGATCACGCCAAAGCCGAGCAGCAGCAGCGGCACCACCAGCGTATAGCCCGCCCCGATGACCCAGAACGCCCAGCCCGGCAGACGCAACACCGTGTCTGGTGCTTTCGGCACATCGATGTTGATCTGCGAGTCCCGTGCAGCCAGCCACTGGAACACGTTCAGCGCGAACTGCTTGTTGCCGAGCGTAGTGATGTTGGCATCGGACAGGAAGTCGGAGTCGCCGAACAGCGCCACGCGCTGCGTCGTCGGCTTGCCTTCCGCATTCTTGCGCTCGCGGGTCAGGACGACGCCAATGTTCAGCGGGCCCGGAATATCACCGAGGTTTGGATCGAAGCTCACGCCGCCTTCGATCTTGCCGGTCTCCAGCCAGGCGCGGTCGTTGGTCCGGACGATCGGCACCTGGTCCCAGCCGTTGCGCTTGCTCACGTCCGGGTCAAGACCGATCGAACGCGACAGCGGAAACGCGGCCACATCCTTGAAGTCCTTCGTGACCTCGTTCGGCGGGTAGTCGGTGGCGTAGAACACGGCCGGATTCGGTGCCCCAATGGCAGCGTAGTCGGCGAAGATCACGAAGCCGTTCTGCCAGGTGATCGCGAGCCGCTTCGCGACGCTCGGCAGGCCGGGTGGAATCTCCGGATCGGTCAGCCAGAGCAGATTGCCACCGCGCTCGACGAATTCGTCGATGATGTGCTCTTCGCCTTCAAGCAACGTCTTGGTCGGGCTCGCCAACACCAGCACGGAGGTGTTGTCCGGAATGCTCGGGGTCTTGACCAGGTTCAGCGTCTGCACCTTCAGACCCTTGCCCTTGAGTGCTTCGGCCAGCACGGTGATGTCGTTCTGCGAGCTGTTCACCGAAGCCACGGGTGTGCGTTCCCCGTGGCCTTCGAGGAAGACCACATAACGCTCGCCGGTTTCCGAAAGCCGCTGCAGTGCGCCGGTGATCGAGGACTCCGACATCTGCTGCAGGGTCTCATGCCGGCCCTGGAATTCGATCACCGCTTCGCCGGGCGACGTGATGTCGTACTTCTTCACGCGCGCCGGATCTGCGCTCGGATCGACGAACTCCAGCGACACGTCCTTCTTGAAGCGCTTGTAGCGCTCGACCCAGGCCTCGATATCCGCGCGGTTGCTCGAGTTCGGATAGTCGAACACGATGATCTGCACCGGGTCCTTCAGCGTGCCGAGAAACTTCTGGCTCGCAGCCGTGAGCGTGTTGCGGTTGCCGTAGGTCCAGTCCGCCTGGAACTTGTAGCGCGTCGACAGCACGCCGATCGCGACCACGACGATGATGATCAGCAGCGCATTGATCAGCTGCTGGATCCGTTTGCCCTTGTTCTCTTTCATGACGACGGCGATATCTCAGGCGCGTTCGCTGTCCAGCCGAAGCACGGCCAGCCAGAGGAACAGCATGGTGAACAGCAGGTAATAAACGATGTCGGCCGAGTTGAAGATGCCGCGACGCAGATTCTCGAAGTGGCCGATCAGCGACAGGTACGTGAACACGTCGCCGACGATGCCGCTGCGCGTCCCCAGCACGCCGAACAACCAGACCACGAGCAGCAGGCCGAAGCTCACGACGGCCGCAATCGTCGGCTCCTTGGTCAGCGTAGAGACGAACAGCCCCGCCGAGCCGAAGGCCGACATCAGCAGCAGCAGGCCGAACAGACCCGCGCCGATACGGCCCAGATCGAGATTCGTGCCGGCCAGCAAGGTCAGCGGCATCAGCGCCATCAGCGCCAAGGTGGCGAGCATGAAAACGCCGAGGCCGAGGAACTTGCCGAGCACGATCTCAATCAGGCTCGCTGGCGACGAAAGCAGCAAGGTCAGGCTGCCGGTCTTCCGCTCCTCGGCGAACAGCCGCATGGTCAGCAGCGGCATGATCAGCAGCAGGAGGATCGTTGCGAATCCATACAGGCCGCCGCCGATGTAGTCGGACATGCCGACGTACTGGTCATTGTCCGCGGGGTGGCCCGCGTAGTCGAGCAGCAGGTTCAGGAAGATAAAGCCGACGATGGCCTGCACCACGGCGAGTACGGCCCAGGCCAGCGGCGAGACGAAGATGCGACGGGCTTCGGTTCCCGCGATCGTGAGAACGGTAGGCATCAGGCAGCTTCCTTCAGGGTGGATGCAGTCGGTTCAAGCCGTTCACCGGATGTGAGCACGACGAAGATTTCCTCCAGCGTGCGGATCTCGGCGCGGAGTTCGATCAGACCCCAGCTGCCGCGCACGGCCGCATCGGCGATCGCCTCGCGCGGATCGGCGCCGTCGGCAAGATGAAAGCGCACCTGGCCGCCACCGAGCGCATCGAAGCTCTTGACGCCGGCAAAGCTGCCAAGGCTCGAGACCGGAGGCGCATTGCGGAATGTTGCGAGCACGGTCGAGAAGCCTTCCGTACCGGCTTCCTTGAGCGGCTCCGAGTACACGGCGTGGCCCTTGTTGATGATCATCACGCGACTGCAGACGGCCTGGATCTCGGGAAGGATATGGCTCGACAGGATCACGCTGTGTTCCTCGCCGAGTTCCTTGATCAGCGTGCGGATCTCGCGGATCTGGATCGGATCGAGGCCGACGGTGGGCTCGTCGAGAATCACGACCGCCGGACGATGGATGATCGCCTGCGCGATGCCGACGCGCTGCTGATAACCCTTCGAGAGATTGCCGATCAGCCGCCCCGCCACATCGGTCAGGCCGCAGGACTGCTTGGCTCGCTGCATCGCCGCTGCGCGCGCACTGCTGGCCACGCCATGCAGGCCGGCGCAGTAACGCAGGTATTCATCGACGGTGAGTTCCGGATAGACCGGCGGCTGCTCGGGCAGATAGCCGAGATTGCGCTTCGCACCGCGGGCATCGGCACTCAAGGAAATTCCGTTGATGCGCACGCTGCCACCGGTGGGCGCCAGCACGCCAGCGAGCATCTTCATGGTCGTCGACTTGCCCGCGCCGTTGGGGCCGAGCAAGCCAAGGATCTCGCCCTTGCGCAAGGTCAGGTTGAGGTCGCTCACGGCGGCCGTTGCGCCATAGCGGCGTGACAGCGCGCGCGCCTCGATCAGGATGTCGTTTTCCATAAGGTCTTCGCTGGTGGTTTTGACGCCGGATGGAGCAGTCGTGACCCATGCGGCCACCGGTCCTAGGCGCCGAATTCTATGCTGCAAGCCTCGCCGATCAAGCCCCTGGCATGGCTGGCTGCGCACGGCATAGATCGAAATCAAGCCAACGCAAGCCCGGGTTCAGACAGCGCCGGGACAATAGCAGGGGCAGGATGCGAAGTCGCGCCTTGTGCAGCGGATCAGAGACCTGCGTAGAAGTCTTCGGTTCCCGGGGGTCGCCGACGGTAGCGCCGATAGCTCCACCAGTATTGTTCAGGCCAGGCACGGACGCAGGCTTCCACGCCCGCGTTCAGAGCCGCCGGACCTGCCTCGGTCTCCGCCACGTCTGCCGCGGCAGGACGGAGATGAATCTGGAAACCGCGACCCCAGGACAGGCGTTCGGCCACGATGAACAGAACCGGCGCGGCGTTCCTTCCTGCCAGTTTCGCGACCAGTTGCATCGTGTTCGCCGGCAGACAGAACAAGGGCGCGAAGACAGTGCCGGAATCTTCCGGCGGATCGTGGTCCGGCAGAATGCCGATCATCTCGCCGCGCTTGAGTGCCGCAAGCAGGGCCTTCACGCCACCACCCGTGGTCGGCACCGGGCGCACTGTCGGTGATCGTGAGCGCCCGGCAAGGATCACGGCATCGGCCGCGCCCTTCTGCGGCTTGTACAGCACCGTGATCGGAGCGGCCTGTCCGCAGAAGAAACTGCTCAGCTCCCAGCTTCCGAGATGCGGCGTCAGCATGATCACGCCACGGCCTTTCGCCGCGGCTTCCCGCAGGACGGCCAAGGCTTGCGGCACATCGATCCAGCGCCTGAGCCGCCACGCCGGACCAAACCAGATGGCAGGCGCTTCAACCACCGCTTTCGCGCTTTCGATCAGGCTGCGCCGCGCGATCTGTCGACGCGCCGCATCGTCCAGCTCGGGCAGGCAGCGTTCGAGATGCCTCTGCGTGATCGCGCGCAAGCGATTGGGAAGCGTCCACAGCAGCATGCCCAGCAGCCAGCCGAAGCCATGCAGCAGCGGCAGCGGCAGCCAGCCGATGAGTGTCAGAACCGAGCGCAGTAGAGTCTGCATTCCGGGATTATTCCTGTTCTCAAGGACGCCTGACGTGATCGGCCTGTTGCAGCGAGTCAAAAGCGCGGCCGTCGAGATCGACGGCAAGACGGTTGCGCGTATCGGCACCGGCCTGCTGGTACTCGTGGGCATCGAGCGCGACGATACCGAAGCCCAGGCGCAGCGCCTGCTGGAGCGGCTGCTCGGCTATCGCGTGTTCGAGGATGCGCAGCGGCGCATGAACCTGAGCCTGCGCGATCTGGGGTCGGATCACGGGGGCCTGCTGCTGGTTTCGCAGTTCACGCTGGCCGCTGATACCCGAAGCGGAATGCGTCCGAGCTTTACCTCGGCGATGCCGCCGGACGAGGCGCGGGCGCTTTATTCCTGCCTGCTCGCGAAGGCGCTCCAGGCCTGGCCCAGCACGCAGAGCGGCGTGTTCGGCGCCAACATGCAGGTCAGAATGATCAACGACGGCCCGGTCACCTTTTCTCTGCAGGTTTGAGGCCGACTTGTTCTCCGAGACGGTTCGCCATCGTCCGTCCCAGGCGGGTATTCCGCCTAGACGCCGTACCGGCGACTCGCAGCATCGATTCCGCAGGCGTGTTGCCGAATACAAGGCGCACTTCCAGCATGCGTTCGCCGAATGGCACTGGTGCAAGCGGCACCGTGGTTCTGGCGTCCCGCTCGACTTTTCGCGTGGACCTCAGACATCGCCGTGCAGTGAACGAAATCCATTTCAAGCATCGCAGTCATGGTCTGGCCAACAACCGCTGCTGAAGTCCAAACCATCGTGCAATTTGCAGGGGCGAAGCAGGAAAATCCTGCACAACGCCCGATCGAAGGCGGCGTTGTATAAGGCAAGCATTTGAATTAAATAGGTTTTATACATGGCATGCATCGTGATCCCCAATTCAGGACCGGCACAGCAGCAAGCCTCCGTTGCAATCCGCAATACACTGAATCACAGGAGTTCAACATGCTTCATTACGCCATCGTATTTCTGGTCATCGCGCTGATTGCCGGTGTCCTCGGGTTCTCCGGCATCGCCGGCACCTCCGTTGGAATCGCGAAGATCCTGTTCCTGATCTTCCTCGTACTTTTCGTGGTTTCGCTGGTCATGGGCCGCCGCGCTCCAAGACTCTAGTGCTTGACCATTTACCCGCGTATCCATCCAGAAACAAAAAAGTTTCGTCACTCAGGAGTCCAGTCATGAACATCATTTCCACACACAAACGACTTGCCAAGGCGCTCGGCGCGACGGCGCTGCTGGCAGCAGCGCTTGCACCGTCACTCGCGTTCGCTGTCGTTGAGCAGCAGCCGGAGTCTGCAACCGTGGGCCAGGCGATCACGGATACGGCGATCAGCACCAAGCTGCGCGCCAAGCTGCTGGCCGACGAGCGCATCAAGAAGTCGGACATCACGGTCCATACGGCCAATCGTGTCGTCAGCCTGTCGGGCAAGGTGCCGGATGCTGCCGTCAAGGCGGCGGCGCTGGATATCGCGACCAGCCAGGAAGGCGTGGTCAGCGTGAACAACTCGCTCCAGGTCGCCAGTGTGCCGCCGACCTTCGGTGAAAAGGTCAGCACCGGCGCAACGAAGACCGGCCATGCCGTCGAGCATGCCGCCGACAAGACCGGCGAAGTGATCACCGACAGCTACATCACCAGCAAGATCAAGTCGCAGCTTCTTGCGGCCAAGGGTGTCAGCTCGGCCGGTATCGAAGTGACGACCGTGGATGGCGTGGTGACTCTGGCCGGCCATGTGCCGCGCTCAATCGAGCTAACCAGGGCCATCGCAATCGCCAAGAAGACCAAAGGCGTGAAGAGTGTTGAAGCGGCCGGTCTCGAAGTCGCTGCTGAGTAAATCACTCTGGGCCGTATCACGACTCAAACTCGATAAGGAGATAGAGACATGAACGAAGACATCATCAAGGGCAAATGGAAGCAGCTTTCCGGCACCGTGAAGGAACAGTGGGGCAAGCTCACGGACGACGATGCCACGCAGGCCGCAGGGAATCGCGAATACCTGCTCGGAAAGATTCAGGAGAAGTATGGCGTGACCAAGGAGAAGGCCGAGGAACAGATTGCGGCTTTCGAAAAGAAGGCGAAGTAATCCGTTAGATGGCGTCAGGACGAAGCCACGCACTCCAGGGTGCGTGGCTTTTTCTTTGCGCCGAGCAAACCGCGCGGATGCGGAATGTCAGCAGGACAAGGACTGCCTGGCGTCGAGCACTTCATGGGCAGCTGCCGACCACGGTACGTTGGACAGGCAAAGGTTCCAACGGCTCGCCCGACGCGGCGCTAACACCAGGCAAGGTTGTCGTCTCGAGTGGACCACGGCGTCGGATTGCAGGATCAGGCCGCTGCTATCGTGCGCTGATGAATGTCCTCCACCGCGCGGCACATCGCGCGGATTGCACCCTCCTGCCAGCCCGGCAGATAGCTCATCTGGTCGCCGACCATGTAGTGGCGTTTCTCAGGAACTTGCAGAACCGCGAAATGCTTCTTGCGATCGTCCTCGTCCATCTCGAACGAGCAGCCGAGCATGTGCGGCACCTTGTTCCAGCCCACGCTGATCCCTTTCTCGACCAGGCTGCCGTAACCCGGGTGCAGCTTTTCACCCGCAGCGATGGCGCCCGCGATGCGCTCGGCTGGCGTCATGCGTGACCACTTGTCGCCGATATCCGCGCCGGGTCCGGCGCCAAGGCCGAAGATGTAGGCGCCAACCAGAATGCCCTTGCTGTGATTGATGGCATGCGGCGGATACCAGATCTGAAGGATGTCCTGATCGGTCCACGAGATGCCGCCGTAGATCTGGTAATCCGTTTCCCAGAACCGGCGCTTGGCCTGGAATCCGATCTTGAACAGGCTGCCAGGCTTGAAGGCCTTGAGCGCATCGACATACGCCGGCGAGAAGTTCTGATCGATCCCGGCCATCAGGAAGCCCGGTGCGCCGTTGATGCAGTAGTCCGCGACGATCTCGCGCTCGCCCTTGCCGGCCGGATCCTTGTAGCGCACGCGCACTTCGGTGTCGCCGTTGACGATGCCGGTGACCGGCGCGTTGCGGATGATGGTCGCGTTCTTGCCGATCCCGCGCAGAAAGCCCTTGACCACGTTGTCCATGCCGTCGACCGGCTGCATCATCGAGGGCGACTGATCCCAGAGATACGGGAATGACGTCTTGAACTGCCAGAAGTCAGACTTCAGCATCTCGGCCAGCGGCTGCGGTGGCTTGGCGTGGCCCACGCCCAGAATGCCATCGTCGATGAAGCCGGCGCGCGTCGAACCCTTGTAGGCAAGGTCCTTGTCGAGATCGCCAAAGCTGCGCAGCATGCCGAGCATGCGCTGCGTATCTTCCTCGCTCATCGGCTCATCAAGCGCTTTCTTGTTGATGGCCTTGGCCAGCAGCTCGGCGATGTAGCCGCGCTGGTCCGTGAGCACGTCCTGCGCGCGCTGCGGCGTTCCGCCATAGGCCGTCGAGGAATGCAGGAAGGCATTGCGGTTGTCGTTGATGTAGGGCTGCAGCTCCACGCCGAAGATGCGGCAGTACTTGTGCAGTTCCGTGTGGTGATACGGAATGCGGGCCGGGCCGCAGTTCAGGTAGAGATGCGGGTCCTGATCGAATTCGCAGGTCTGTGTGCTGTCGGTCTCGTAGAGCTTGTCGCCGTGCCGCGCCTACGCTTCCGGCAGGATCGGGCAAGGGCAAGCGCGTGGTCATCATCGGTGCGGGTATCGGCGGCCTGACATCCGCGTACGAACTGAGCCAGGCCGGTTATCACTGCACGGTGAT